>Ga0105240_10007775_pt1 | contig 15497 bp, 15 predicted proteins | sample KBSC54metaG_FD_80426 | JGI IMG/M metagenome (GOLD analysis project Ga0105240, IMG submission 80426) | Corn rhizosphere microbial communities from Kellogg Biological Station, Michigan, USA - KBS C5-4 metaG | ecosystem: Host-associated > Plants > Roots > Rhizosphere > Soil | place: Michigan, USA... | reverse complement strand
GAACCACTGGCTCAACCGGAACAACCGGCTCAACTGGCTCAACCGGAACCACTGGCTCAACCGGAACAACCGGCTCAACTGGAACGACCGGAACAACAGGAACAACGGGCTCAACCGGCACGACTGGAACCACTGGCTCAACCGGAACAACCGGCACGACTGGATCAACCGGAACAACTGGAACTACCGGCTCAACCGGAACAACCGGAACAACCGGAACAGGTGCCGCTTTCAGCAGTTCGGCTATCGGTCAATTACTGAACTCGATCGCCGTGGCAAACCCGTTTTCTTTAACAGGGCGGCTCTATTTTGACGGCGCGGGCAATGTCTTCGCCGCGCCCACGCAGCAGAGCGCGGCTATTAGCCTGGCCGGCACGTACACCGTGAACATGGATTGCACAGTCACAGTGACGCTCTCTGACCCGTTCGGCACAAATAAAACGACCACTAAACTCCAGGGAATCGTACTGGGCGGCGGCACTGAGTTGGATCTGGTCACGCCACCCGCAACGACAAGCACATCCAGCTCATCCACCGGGACGGGCACGACGACGGGAACTACGACTACAACTGGGAATGCCTGGTTCTTGAACCCCTCCAGCTCTCAGGCTGCCGCAGGTACAACTCTCCAGCCTGGAGTTCTCGTTAGGATGACCAAGTTGCTCTTCTCATCAGGATGCACAACCTCCAATCTAATGGGCCCATACGGGCTAGTCGCTACAGGAGTTCAGGTTCAAACAACCGCTACTGGCACTAGCGGTACAGGAACAGGATCTGGTGGCACAGGTAGCGGCGGCACCGGCAGCGGCACCGGCAGCGGTGGTACAGGCAGCGGCGGCACCGGCAGCGGTGGCACCGGCAGCGGCGGCACCGGCGGCGGCACCGGCAGCGGTGGTACAGGCAGCGGCGGCACCGGCAGCGGTGGCACTGGCAGTGGCGGTACAGGCAGCGGCGGCGGATCGGCCGGAGGTGCCATAACCACACAAGATCTCGCGGGCGGAACGGGAACCGAAACCGCGGATGCGGTAACGGGAACCGGAACCACGGCGACGGTAACGGGCATTCAGCCCTTCGTCCTTCTAGGTCGGGCACACTTTGATGGCAATGGAAATATCGTTGCCGATCAGACTTCCCCCGTCTCTCCTCTCCCGATGTTAGACTTCACTGGAACCTACACAGTGAATGCTGACTGTTCAGGAACAATGACTCTCATAGCCCCAAACACCAGCACCTCAACCACAGGAACGGGAACAGGTACCGGCACCGGCACTGGAACCACTGGTACAACCACGACGACATCGCCAATCACGGTGAATTTCGTCCTCGGTCAACCGAGCATCACGGTCACTCCAGGTAGTCCAACAGTCAATTGGAATACCCTGCACCCGGCTCTCTCAATCAGCGTTTCCAACGCAAATCAAACCGCGTTCGGATACGGAATGGCGCAGTAAGACCCTCCGCAAGGCCCTGGGCGGGCGGACATTCCGCTCGCCTAGGGCTTTTGTTTCAAATCCTCACCAACCAATCGCAGCGCCCACTTAATCGCCTCCAAATACATCTTCTGTACCCGAACATCGTCCCACGCTTCATCCGTGTGCCCAAACGTCGAATAAAACACGCGTCCCTTCCCGTACATCTTCGCCCACGCAACCGGAAAATCCTTGTCCGTGCGATGAATCGCGGGTTTCGAAAAATCCAGCTTGCTAGCGTCCAGCCGCGCCAGCACATGAACCCGGTCGCGCGAAAAATCCTTGTGCTCGTAGATCTCATCGTGAATCGTGAACGACGGAGGGAAGCCCTTCATCGCCGGAAACTGCGGGTCCTCCACAATCACCGGAGCATCGAAAACACCCCAAGGATGGTTATCGAAATAGCCGCCGATCATCTGTCCGAATTCCGGCCACGTGAAATAAGCATCATCACCTGTGTGCGCCCCAATAAATCCCTTCCCGTCCTCTTTAATAAACGACATCAGGTCGGCCTTCTGCTGATTCGTCAAATCTCCCTCGCCGGTCCCGAAATAAAAGATCGCATCAAAGTAATTCAGATTCCTCGCATTCACATTCTTCCGCTCGCCTACGCTGATCGGCTGCTTCGTAATGAGCTGCGAATCTGTCCGGATGTACGTGAGATAGGTGCCGGATTCGCGCCCCAGCCGTTCAATCGTAGCCAGCGCATGCGATATCGAGTCGTGCTGAAAGCCCGTACGCACATCACCAATCGCCAGCAGCCGCTTCGGAGCCGGACTCTGGGCCAAAAGAGCCGGCGCAGCTAACACCAGGAGCGCCACCGCGCGTTTCAAACTTTCTCCGGAACCACGAACGGCGCGCGATAATGCGTCCTGCGGTAAAGCTTGGCCGCCTCCGCGTCCCCAATCACGTCACCAGTCGCGGGATCGATCTGCAGCGAACGGCCCACTTTGTACGAGATGTTCGCCAGGTGTACCAGCATTACCGACAGCGCTCCTTCCTCAATCGGTCCGTTCAATTTACTCTTGTCCCGGCTGCGAAGCGCATCGATAAAATTCGCCCAGTTGTTCCCGCCCTCCACCTTCCCCGGTCCCGGCTGCTGCTCCTTGCCGAGAAAGCTCTTGTACCGGTCGTAACCCTCCACCGCGACATAACCGTTCGGGCCGAAGAAAAGATTGCCGACTGTTCGAATCCTCGCGCCCGGCTTTCTCTCTTCGCCAATGCCCGATTCGTGCCCGGACGTCGACGCGTTCCGGATCTCGAAGCTCATCAGCTTCCGCTTCCCGCCATCGTCGAACTCCCAGCTCGCCAGAATCGTGTTCGGGGTCTCCTGATCATCGTCGTACATAAAGTGCCCGCCGATCGCGTTCACCCTCACCGGAACCTTCACCCCCAAACCCCACCGCGCAATGTCGATCTCGTGCGCGCCCTGGTTCCCCAGTTCGCCGCAACCGTAATCCCACAACCAGTGCCAGTTATAGTGAAACCGATTCCGCGTAAACTCCCGCTTCGCCGCCGGGCCAAGCCACAAATCATAATCGACGCCCGCCGGTACCGGTTCCACAGAAGCCCTGCCGATAGAATCGCGCGTTTGGAAAACAATGCCGCGAGCCATATACACATCGCCGATCAGCCCTTCCCGCATCTTCTGGACAGCCTCGCGAACCGCCACACCCGAGCGGGCATTCACGCCATGCTGCACAATGCGGTCGTACTTGTGAGCGGCGGCCATGATCTGCCGCGCCTCAAAAATATTATGCGAACAAGGCTTCTCCACATAGACATCCTTGCCCGCCTGGCAAGCCCAAATCGCCTGCAGCGCATGATGATGGTCGGGAGTCGCGATCGACACTGCGTCGATCGTCTTATCGTCGAGAATCTTTCTGAAATCCTTCACGCCCGCCGGTTTCTTTCTCCCGGCCTTCTCCACCAGATTCTGGCCATGGCCCAACAGGCGCTCGTCCACATCGCAGATGGCCGCCACTTCCACGTTCCGCATCGCCGAATAACTCTGCAGGTGAGCGTTCCCCTGACCCTTCACGCCGATATCCGGATCGCCAACTCCAATACAAGCCACGCGGATAGTATCGTTAGGGCTGGAGCGCGCAATCCTCGAAAAAGCGCCCATACCCGCGGTCCCCATCAGAAAGTGTCTACGGTTCATTTAGACTCCTGCCTAAAATAATATCGCCCCGTGATGAATTGGCGCTTAATCCACAGAGATGGCGGATATCCAGACCATGACCAGGCGCGAACACCTGACAATTGGCGAGTGGGTTCGACACACACTCCGCGAGGCGCGCGCAAAGATCATTGAACGATGCCGGGATAAAATTGAAGGCCGTCCGGCGCGGTGCGAAGCACTCATTCCCGGCCGCCGACATTGAGCAAATGCTCCACGAGATCGAGCGCGGCTACCAGGCTTGATCTTATCGATTCCAACATCCCGATACCTGATTGGTGCACCGCACCCCCTTAAGACCGAAGCGCAAGTCCTGTTGGAATGCCTGATTGCTGCCGGTCAGCGGTTAGTGACCGACCGCAGAAATGCTCCAGGAGATCCTGCATCGGTACGCGGCAATCGGCCGGCGGGAAGCCATCGCCCCGGCATTTCGGCTAGTCTTGGACGTCGTCGATGAGGTCCTCGCAATCGAGAAAACAGACGTCCTGAGGGCCGGTGAGATCGCGCAGACCCGCGTTTTAATGTCTGCGCGCGACGCCCTCCACATCGCCGTGATGGAACGCCACGGAATCCCGTCAATTCTAAGCTTCGACGCAGACTTTGATCGGTGGCCCGGTCTCAACAGGATTCATCGGATCTGACAAGACCGACAAGACTGCCCAATCGTTATCAGCGGACGAATGCGTAGACCTGCTGTCACGTAAGAGCCTACCCACATTCTGGATGACTCGACTGGCCCGCACGAACAAATGACACATCGTCCAAAGAATGTTTGAGGGCCGTAGTATTATTCGTTCAGACCAGTAATCTTATGAGCGCTCCTGAGGATGACCTCGACGCAGTCCGCGCGATCGTCGAGACGATCAAGGACTTCAAGTCGGACGAACAGCAACGCATCTTCCGGTGGGTCGCTGAAAAGCTGGGCCTGCCACAGCCCTTTGCACAATCCGTGCATGCGGCGCCAGCAGCTCCAGCCGCGACCAGCGTCAGACCACCTACCGCGCCGCATCAGCTATCCGGTTCGAATAGCATCGATATCAAATCCTTCATCACGAACAAGAAGCCGCGCAGCGAGTCCAGTTCGCCGCAGCGGTAGCTTATTACTATCGCTTCGAGGCCCCACAGGGCCGAGCGCAAGGATGCGATCAACAAGGATGATTTGCAGGAAGCCGCCCGCAAGGCCAACCGCGAGCACTTTGCCAATCCACTTAAGACGCTGCGGAATGCGCACCAGCTCGGGATGCTCGACAAGGGATCTGAAAAGGCGACCTTCACGATAAATTCCGTCGGCGAAAATCTTGTCGCCATGACCTTACCGGGTGACGGCACAAACAATTCGAGACCGACCAAATCCGCCAAGAAAGCGGTCAAGAAGGCGGTCAAAGCGACGGCTAAAAAGCCGACGAAAAAGGCATGACCCGTGACGGACAGTCAGGTCACGATAGACGCGGCATTAGCCAGTGTTGATAGCTTTCAGAAATTCCTGAAACGTCAGACTAGCAAACAGGTCAGCTCTGACGACGAAAAGCAGATCGCCAAGGCCACCGCCCTCGCATGGTTCAATAATCATGCCCGGTAGTCGCCGCCGTGCTCGGCGACGATCAACTAAAATCCCTCGACGACTCCTACCGCGCCCTGATCGCCGCTACCACCAAAGCGAGTGTGCCACTAAATACCTATCGATAATTAAAAACCTTAAAAAGCGCTTCGCCACGGTCCAGACCGACCATGTCCTGGTATTGGCCGCGGCACCCGAATCAGTGCAGGCATTTACTCCGGATACGCCTCCAAGTTCGATTCGCTGATCTCAGATACCAAGATGCAGATAATCCTGACCAAGCGGTTGCAGGAGTGCAGCGTTTGTGTGAAGTCAGGCGCGCCTCTCGCCGCGACCGTGATGATGGGCGGTTTGTTGGAGGGTCGTCTTCTCGCGAAGATTAACCAGCTTTCGAATAAGGCGTCGGTTTTCAGCGCCGCGACAAAGCCGATGGACCCGAAGACCGGCAAGGCCCTGCAACTGAAGGAATGGACGGTCAAGAATTACATCGATGTCGCCCATGAGCTCGGATGGATCACCAAAACGACGAAGGCTATCGGCGAAGTGGTCCGCGACTACCGCAACTTCATCCATCCGCAGAAAGAATTGTCGCACGGCATCGTTCTCGAAGCCGGCGATGCCCAGATGGTTTGGGAAGTCGCTAAGAGCATAACGCTCCAGCTTCTCAAACTTTAAAGGGCGGCCTCGTCACACCCCAGTTGTGATTCGAACTTGAGACTAAAGGACCTACCGTCTCGGCCCGTGTAACGTCGAATGGTTGTCGACGCACGAAAGGTTTGGCTCACCAGTTAGGATTCGAAGCGCCTTTCCCCTTGACACACAAACTAAGTAAGCATAAACTTACCGTAAGTGAACGCTTACCAAGAATCGCAGCTCGATGCCCTCGGAGACCCCACCCGTCGAGCCATCCTCGCCCGCCTCCTAAACGGCCCAATGCCAGTAGGAAAACTAGCCCATAACTTCCCCATCAGCCGTCCAGCAATCTCCCAGCACCTCCACATTCTCAAACAAGCCAACCTCGTCCTCGATCGCCCCGACGGCAACCGCCGCCTATACCAAATCAATCCCGAAGGCTTCGAGTCCCTACGCGAATACTTCGATCAGTTCTGGAACCAGGCCCTAAACGCATTCAAGAAAAAAGTAGAGGAGCGCCCATCATAATGACCCCCACGACCCTGAATCCCACGTACGACACCCCAGTGCGAAAAACCATTACCGTGAAAGCCACCGCAGAGCACGCATTTCACGTCTTCACGGAGGACTTCGACACCTGGTGGCCCCGAAGCCATCACATCGGAAAATCGCCCATGAAGAAGGCCATCATCGAAGGCTACCCCGGAGGCCGTTGCTACAGCGAGCAAGCCGATGGAACCGATTGCCCATGGGGACAGATTCTCGTCTGGGAACCACCGCGCCGCTTCGTCATGGCCTGGCAGATCAACGCCCAGTGGAAGTACGAGCCCGACCTGGCGAAATCAAGCGAAGTGGAAATCATCTTCACATCCGAGCCCGGCGGCCTCACGCGCGTCGATCTCGAGCACCGCCATTTCGAACGTATGGGCGCAGGCGGGGCGACAATGCGAACCGGCGTCGATTCGCCAGGCGGTTGGGGCACGCTGCTGCAGCGTTTCGCAGCGCAACTGGAGCAGGCATACTCATGAAGGCCGCCCCGCTCTACCGCATCGCGTCAATATTGCTCATAGTATTCGCGCTAGGCCATACCATCGGATTCCTGAATTTCAAACCACCCACGCCGGAAGCGCTGGCGGTCCGCGACGCCATGAGAAGCGTGCATTTCGAAGTCAAAGGAGCAAGCTTCAGCTATGGCGGCTTCTACACCGGATTCGGTTTGTTTGTTACCGCCTATCTGCTTTTTTCCGCTTACTTGGCGTGGCATCTGAGCAGTCTGGCCGCCCGCCAACCACAGACAATCGGCGGGTTAGGCTGGGCATTCTTAGCCGTTCAACTGGCCGCCTTCGTATTGAGTTGGATCTATTTCTTCGGCGCACCGGCCGCGTTTTCCGCAATCGTGGCGGCGTGTGTCGGCTGGGCCGCACTCGACGTTTCAAAATCTGTTCGGTTAGCCCCGAGTGCCCACGCAAGGTAGTGTCATCGCATCCAAAAGCCATTCCGGAGCCCAAACCACCTGAGTTAGCAACAAATTGGGCTCCATAATATTTTTTTGTTTGACCACCTGAAGATTTCGGTGCTACACTCCCGAAATACGGTGCAGGTCGGATTGACACATTCGACCTGGCTTCACCCCCACAGTTTTGGTTTCGTCCTCAGTTTGGACTGCGCTCCACGTCCGGGGCAACCCGCAGCCATGATGCGAGTTCCACGCCGGCGTTTGCGTGCTGGCTGAATCCCAAGGAGAAACCGGAATGACCAATTTCAGATCGCTTCCAGCGGCTGCGTTGCTCCTGATCGGCGCCATTGCTACGCTGCTGCACGGCCAGTCATATTATGGCGGAGTCCGCGGCGTCGTCTTCGACGAGAAGGGTGGTACCATCGCGACCGCCAAGGTTACGCTGATCGCCGAAGGTACCCAAACACAACGCACAACCCTGTCCACCTCAGCCGGAGAATTTGTCTTCAGCGAGGTCGTGCCTGCCACATACACGCTGGCGGCCGAATCGCCAGGCTTTAAAAAGTTCGAGCGCAAGGGAGTGATCATCGGAACCCAGCAGCAAGTCTCCGTAGATTTGAAACTCGAAATCGGCCAGGTGTCGGAGAGCGTTCAAGTCACGGAAGAAGTCGTGGCAATCGAGAACACGAATGCTTCGCAGGGCCAGGTTCTCGACAACCAGAAACTCACCGAATTGCCGAATCTCGGCCGCAATCCGTTCATGCTCTCCAAGCTCGTAGCGAACGTGATACCTGTCGGCAACCCCGCCTATAACCGCATGGAGGATCAGAGCGGCTCTTCCTCGATCTCCATCGCCGGAGGCCCCGTCCGTGGCAACAACTACTTGATTGACGGCGTACCCATTACCGATTCCAGTAACCGCGCCATCATCATCCCGTCGCTCGAGGCCGTCCAGGAAGTCAAGATTCAGGCCAACACCTACGACGCCGAAATGGCCCGCACCGGAGGCGGCATGTTCAACACGCTCATGCGGTCCGGCGCGAACACGTATCACGGCAGCGCCTACGGCCACCTGCGAAAGACCGCCTGGGACGCCAACAGTTTCTTCAACAACGCCGGCGGAGTTCCCATCACCGATCAACCCAACGATACCTGGGGCGCCAGCTTCGGCGGCAAAGTTTGGATTCCGAAACTCTACGACGGCAAGAACAAAACATTCTTCTGGCTCGCCGTAGAGCACTACGATGATACCCAGTCCTCCTCGTCGGTCTTCGCCGCGCCAACCGCCCTGGAAAAGGCGGGGAATTTCTCCGCCAGCCGTACCGCGAGCGGCGGCTTGCTGACCATCTACGATCCATCAAGTCTCGTCAATGGGGTTCGGCAGCCCTTCCCCGGCAATATCATCCCCACCAGCCGCCTGAATCCCACCGGCTTGGCCCTCGCCAATAGCTATCAAGCGCCTACCAGCACGCCGCGATACTACGGCGATAACGATCTCACGGCTCCAGGACGGTTGCCCTGCCGCGCCATGCAATACACCGGCAAACTCGATGAAGACTTCTTCCCTTGGTGGCGCGCCAGCTTGAGCTATCTGCGTTATTACTCTCTCGAACCCGGCAACACCGAATTTCCCACTGCATCCAGCCCCAATCAATGGCGGCTGTTGCGTCGCGTCGATACAACCCAGTTCAACAACCTGTTCACAATCAATCCGACCACTGTCGTCGCCATCCGGTATGGGTTTAACCGGTTCCCGAATTACAGTTACGACGCCAGCCAGGGCTTCGATCTCTCCACCTTAGGCTTCTCCTCGAACTTCGTGAATCAGGTTCCAAAATCACTCTCCCAGTTCCCATACATCACAGGGACGAACCTATACACACTCGGCGTCGACGATAACAACTCGTCCTACGTACTCGCCTCGAAAAACTTCTCCGCCAACATCTCGAAGTACATGGGCCGCCACAGCTTGAAAATGGGCTACGACTATCGCAGAATCAAAGCCGCCGGGAACGATGCGAATGACACCGCCGGCAGTTTCGCCTTCAATGGCATTTTCACGAAATCGAATCCCACTGGCTCTGGAAGCGGCGGAGCCGACCTCGCCGATATGCTCCTGGGCTATCCCGCCAGCGGCGCCGCCTTTACTTCAACCAAGCTGACCGACTACGCCGATTACCATGGCCTCTATCTTCAGGATGACTTCCGCGTCAGCAACAAGCTCACCCTGAATATCGGCCTTCGTTGGGAACACGAAAGCGGTCTGCAGGAAGTGAACAACGGCATGGTCGTGAACTTCAACGGCACGGCCACAAATCCGCTCGCCGCCAACGTCACGGGCATTCATCCGCTTGGCGTAGTCGAATACGCTGGAACCAATGGAAAGACCGCCGTCGGAAATCCCTACACCAACAAATGGGGTCCGAGATTCGGCCTGGCCTACCAGGTAAATTCAAAGACCGTCGTGCGCGCCGGCTATGGAATCTTCTGGGCCCCCCAGTTCGCTCTCGGAGCCCCCATCGCTACCGTCGGATTCAACCAGACCACAACTTACATCGCGTCCACCGACAATAATCAGACTTCGATCGGAAATCTCACCAATCCGTTCCCAAGCGGTGTTTTGCAGCCTGTCGGCACAACTCTCGGCACTTCCACCGGTATCGGTCAGACGATCCAACTGGTGGATCCGCACGCAACATCCCCCTATGTTCAGCAATATTCAATCGATATCCAACGCGAGCTCCCCTGGAACATCGCAACGGAAATCGGATACGTAGGATCGAAGTCGAACCACCTCACGCTGGGCGCTGGACTCCTCAATGAAAATGCGCTTAACCCGGCTCTCCTTTCCATGGGCTCGGCACTCACCCAATCGGTCGCCAATCCATTCTTCGGACACGGCGGAGCCGGCGTTGTCGGCACAGCCAACGTGCAGGCGTCGCAACTGCTTCTACCCTACCCCACCTTTGGCGCAGTGAACCTGACCTTGAACGACAACAACAAAGCCCGGTACGATTCGCTTACAATGAAGGCACAGAAACGGCTCAGCAATGGATTGACCTTCCTCTCGTCCTTCACCTGGTCGCGAAACAAAGACGAGAGCACCGGCGGCGTAGCCAACACGCTGAACGCCGGCAACAAAGCGCCGCAGAATCCATACAACCTCGCGTCGGAATACGCCTTCTCCAACATCGACTCGCCGTTCCGTTGGGCGACTTCCATTTCTTACGATCTCCCGTTCGGCAAGGGACGTCACTTCATGACCAAAAGCGGCGTCACGGACTACGTCCTCGGCGGCTGGGCCATCAATACGGTCTCCATCTTCCAAACCGGGTTCCCGCTTCAGATCACACAGGCCACCAACTTCAATTCCGGCTTCGGATACGCCAGTCAGCGGCCCAACGCCACCGGTGTTTCGCCAGTCACCAGCGGCAGCCTGGAAGACCGCCTGAACAACTACATCAACCCAGCGGCTTTCTCGACAGCCCCGCAATTCACCTTCGGCAACATCGGCCGCACCATCGATATGCGCGGCCCCGGCCAGGTCAACTGGGATATGTCGGTTTTCAAAACCGTCACCATCAAAGAGACCCTCAAGGCTCAATTCCGCTGCGAGGCTCTCAACGCCATGAACACGCCTCTCTTCTACGGTCCGAACGTCTCGTACGGCAGCAGCAGCTTCGGAAAAATCACTACACAAGCGAACTTCTCCAGACAGCTTCAGTTAGCCCTGCGCTTCTCCTTCTAAACTAGAATCGCCAACCGGGGCCTTGCGAGGAAACAAGGTCCGGTTGGCGGTAACAATCTGAATCCCGAGTGCGATAGAATCACACTCGATGTCACTCTCCCGCCGCTCCGCAATCACCACGCTCGCCAGCGCCGCACTTGCCCCCTACATCTGCCGCGCCTCGCAAAAAGCCACAGCCTTCGCGTTGATCGGCGATCGCTACCACAACTCCGATTACGCCCGCACCGGCCTGACCCGCAACATCGAAGTAGATCTCGGCATCCCGGTCGAATTCACCGACGATTACACGTCGCTCACCGCCGAAACCCTCCAGGGCCGAAAGCTCCTCATCATTCTCCGCGACGGAATGATCTGGCCCGACGGCTATCCCGACGAAACCAGCAACGCCGCCTGGGTCGCGACAGGCAAACCGAAGCTTGTCTCCGAGCCCCCGGTCCCGGCAACAAATCCAAAGCCGAAATTCTGGATGAAGCCCGAGCAAGGCAAGGCGGTCCGCCACTTTGTTGAAAGCGGAGGCTCAGCGCTGTTCCTGCACAATGTCACCCACGTAGGGCTGACCGACCCCGACTTCCGCGCCACCCTTGGAGCCGCCTACGCCGGCCACCCACCCATCCGGACTTACAAAGTAAAGGTGATGAACCACGATCACCCGATCACCAAGGGCATCAATGATTTCGTAGTCACCGACGAACAGCACTACATGGAGTACGACAAGGACAAGAAATATCTCCTGCTGGAAACCGAAAACGTCGACGGGCTTCACTACGGAGAAAAAGGTCCGACCGCACCAGGGGGCTGGGCCTTCGACTACGGCAAAGGCAGAGTCGCCTATATGTCCCCAGGCCACCTGCTGAGCGTGCTCTGGAACCCGGAGTACATCAAGCTCCAGCACAACGCTGTACGCTGGCTAATGCGTCAAAACTCTTAATCGACAGTGGTTTACCGTGAGGCCGTTTTCTTTGAACTCGTCCTCTTCACGCTAGTCTTTTTCGCTCCGGATTTGCTGCGTGGAGCGCTCGCCTGAGTACTCCTGGTCCGATGAGCCTCCTCGTTTTCAGCGGCGGTCTCGCGGCTCACAATCTTGTTGAAATTGCTCTCGGCGCCACCCGCGGTTTGTTCCTGATAGAGGAGAGCCAGTGACCGTTCATCGAACTTCTTAAACCAGTCATCCCAAGAGATATGTTGCAGCGCGTCTTCCTCGCCGTAACCCGGAAAATCGAGTCTCAACATCCCTATATCGTGAGGCCCGCCTGTACCCTTCACGCAGGCCGGTGCGGCGCCGCGTGACTCTGCCCAGCGCCGGATCTCATCATGATCTGTCGTGGTATGTGATTGAGCTTTGGTATCCATACTCATTCCTCTATCCTTAGATGCGAGAAGGGCCCGAAAACTTTCCGGGAATCGGTTTTCGGGCGGCTCTGGTCCCGTTGTGAACAAATTAGACGCTCAATCTCGACCCTTCGGATTTCCATTCGCCGTGTGGCTCTCTTCAAGCTCTCTAAGCGCAGCAACCAACACATTTTTGGCCCGATGAATATGAGCGCGCAGGCAGGAGCACAACTCCACAGCATCGCCCTTCTCAATCGCTGCTACAATCGCCTCGTGCTCTCTCTGCTCGTCCGAGACACGAGCGGGCCAGGTGGTTTCCGAACCATGAATTCGCGCGATTTTGATGTGGGCATTCAGAGCTTCATACATTTCGATCAGCCGCCGGTTGCCTGATGAGCGCACGATGATTTGGTGCAGTTCGGAGTTGTCGGCTTCATGCGCAACTTTGTCTTCCGCGTTTCGGACGGGTTTGCGCATCGATTTCAGCAAATCCTTTAAACGGCGTATCTCTTTCGCACCAAGATTGGGGAGACCATCCTCCGCCGCCAGACACTCCAAGGCGCACCGGATGCGAAATGTCTCGTCCACATCCTGTGCCGTGAGACTCGCGACGAAGGTCCCGCTTCGAGAGCGGATATCGACCAGGCCTTCCGTCGAGAGTTGCTGGATAGCGCCGCGAATTGGGGTGAGGCTCACTCCCAGTCGTGCGGCCAAGTCTTCGATATTCAGGCGCTCGCCCGGTTTGATCGCATAAGTGACGATGGCGTTGCGTAGAACCTGGTAGACAGCATCGACTGCGCGCTGCCGCTGCAATTTCACAAGTTCCATCTAATGGTTATACGACACGTTTGTGTGAGACGGCGGAAACCTTGCTGTGGCCGGAGAATCCTCAATCGAAGGACCCTATGTCCCCATAGCTGGCGAGGGAGCCGAGCCACCAGTTTGGCGTTCCTGAATGCGTATCAACTTGACGATCACGATCGCGGCCAGCAGCGGTACGATACTGGCTACAACCAGAATCGGAGCGAACGAATAGCGGTCCGATACCACGCCAGTAAGATACGTCGCGGCAATAGTCCCGATTCCCGCCCCAGTCCCGCTCATCCCGCTGACGCTGGCCACGCTGCCGGCCGGGTAGATGTCGGCGGGCAGAGTCAGGATAATCGTGGAAAACGCGGCATACGCCAGCGTCGAAATCGCAAGCGAGCCCACCAGCACCGCAAATCCGTCGAAGAAAACAGGAATCGCGATCATTGCCATCCCAAGCGCTCCAGCCATGCAGACGGCTTTGCGCGAGCGGTCGACCGTCCAGCCCCGTCGAATAAGAAAGCTGGAAACGCCGCCACCGGCGAAGTTGCCAACGTCGGCGGCCAGGAAGGGAATCCAGAAGGCGAGCAGGTTGTCTTTGGGCGAGTAGCCTTTTGCTAGGAGAAGGATCGCGAGCCAGTCAGTCACGAAGAACCAGACCGGGTCGGTCAGCGTCTTCGAGAGGAGCACACCCCAGGTCTGGGGCATGCGCAGAAGCGTCGAATAGGGCAGACGCTCGGCCTTATCGGATGGACCAGTATCGGGGGCACGCCCCGCAAGGATCAATGCGCGCTCTTCGGCAGACAGTCGCGGATGTTCTTCAGGCCTGCGATAGATAGACCGGAAAATCGGAATCCACAGGAGACCGAGCGCCCCGGTGACCAGGAAAGCAGGACGCCATCCGCCGGTGACCTGGTAGACCCAATACGCAAGGAATGGCGCGATGGCGCCGCCGATCGCCGATCCACTGTCAAACAGTGCGACGGCCCACCCGCTCTCGGATCGCGGAAACCATTCGGCAACGGCCTTCGTCGCGCCAGGCCAATTCGCCGATTCGCCCGCGCCGAGCAGGAATCGAAAACCGCAAAGGCTTCGCAAACCCGAGGCGGTCGACGCCAGCATCGCCGAGAGGGAATAGAACGCGACCGTAAAGCTCAGTCCTTTGCGAATTCCAACATTATCCAGGAAGCGTCCGGACGCCGTCTGGCCGAGCGCATACGCAACGCGAAACGAGATGATGAGCAGCGCAAAGGTCTGGTTGTTCCAGCCGAATTCGTGCTTGATGTCAGGAGCCAGCACGCTGAGCGTCTGGCGATCGATGTAATTGATAACTGTCGAGAGGAAGAGGATGCCGCCGATATACCATCGCAGGCCCCGGATCGGAGGCTTAGTCATTTATCGGAGCCGATCATACACCACCTTACCGCCGACCACTGTGCGAAGTGCCTCAATGTCCTTGATCTCGTCTTCCGGACACGTCGCGTAGTTCTTCGTGATAATGGCAAGATCCGCTAGCTTACCCGTTTCAATCGATCCTTTCTCTTTCTCAGCGAACATCAGATAGGCGCCGTTCCAAGTCCACATTTTCAACGCCTCCATGCGCGTGATGCGCTGTTCCGGATTCAGCACATTGCCGTCGACCATCTTGCGCGTAATCGCGATCCACATTCCCAGAAACGGATGATACGGATTCGTGGCCTCACGCGGATCGAAGCGGATCATGTGATCGGAACCGCCGCCGACCACTATGCCCGCATCGAACAGGGATCTCAGCGGTTGAAAATCTTTCATCCGCTCAGGACCGAACACGTCCTTAATCGCAGGACCGTCGAGGTAAAGCCAAAACGGCTGAATATCATACACAACGCCGAGCTTCTTCGAACGCTCGATGGCTTGTGCATTCGGGAAATTCCCGTGGGTCACGGTGAAGCGGCGATCGCGAATCGGAATAGTGCGGTTGACGTTTTCATAAGCATCGAGCAGGACGTCCGTGGCGCCGCCGCCCGTGGTATGCGCAGTCATCTGCCAGCCGAGTTCGGCGGCAGTCTTCGCCATCTCGAAGAGGTTTTCTTTGGGTACCGAGAGCACGCCGCGATAGTTGGGGTCGATAAAACCGTAGATCCGGGTGTTCGGCCCGTAGGGTTCGCGGAGATACGCCGTGCCAATCAGGATGCCGCCGTCGGCAATGGTCTTGAGCGATCCCACACGGACCCAGTTGTCGCCCCAGCCGGTCACGAACGGAATGTGCTCGATCTCCGATCGCACCTGCTCGGGCGTACCTTGCGCTTGGATGAGATAGGTGATGAAGCTGCGGG
>Ga0105240_10007773_pt1 | contig 15499 bp, 14 predicted proteins | sample KBSC54metaG_FD_80426 | JGI IMG/M metagenome (GOLD analysis project Ga0105240, IMG submission 80426) | Corn rhizosphere microbial communities from Kellogg Biological Station, Michigan, USA - KBS C5-4 metaG | ecosystem: Host-associated > Plants > Roots > Rhizosphere > Soil | place: Michigan, USA... | reverse complement strand
TTCGAATTCGGGCAGGGTTCCCGCTACATAAAAGTGCGGAGCATGTCCGAGCGACAGGGTATGTACCTGGCGAGTGGCGACAAGGCCGCGGATGACCTCGCGTATTTTGCTGCGTGCGGTGAGTGCCGCGAGGAAAAACTCGACCTCTTCCATACTTGCGGCGATTACGGCCTGCAGGTAGATGGAGGAAAGCACTGAAATTGCAGTGACTTGGGAAGTGGAGGCGCCTTCCGCGATAGCACGTTGAAAGCGGGTACGGAGCAACTGCCATTTCGCTGCCTGACCGCGGGCGGCAATCACGGGGATGATACGGAGTTGCTGCCACAGCTCGGTGATGGCGCGGATGACGGCCGATTCGGATACTTCGCGTCCGAGAGCCTGCTTGAGTTGAGAGACATTCTGATCGCCGCTCTCGAGCTGTTTGTACACGTGGACGGCGAGCTGGGAGACCTGGCGCGAGCCAGTCAGCTGGGGACTACGGCGCCAGTCGCGATCACCGCGAAGGGCATAGACATAAGGGAGAACCCAGCTGGCCACCACGAAATCCGGCTGTTCGCCGGGCTGGCCCTGCAGGTTCAGGCGAACGGCAACTCCTTCGTTTTCAAGACGAATGAGCAGATCTTCCGCGTGAGTAATGGTCTTCTGATCTGGAGTGGCTTCCGGGCGTCCGGCAACAGCTTCAACAAAGGACGGGGCAACGGAAGTGGAAAACTGCCGTCTGGGCAGAAAAAGGCAAAGGCCGGTCTCTTCAATCCACGTGCGGACTTCTTCCAAAGTAAGAGTTCCAAGGCCGTTTTGGCGCATTCTTTCGGCGCGCGCTTGTGCTAGTTGCTCGGATGTCAAAGAAAAACCTCACTTCCGGGTTGGCGCTACGGCGGCTCTGGAGTGCTTTTGCGCCCAGCAGCTCTCATACCTCGGTAGGAGGCTGCACCCAAGTTCTTATCTTAAATGCCTTTTAAATTCGATGGAAGGCCCGCTGAATGTCCTTCCACGAGTACAACAGAGCTATCGGTCGGCCGTGGGGGCAACTCGTTGGATGCTCAGTCTTTGCAAGCTCCAACAATAGCCATTCCATTCGCTTCGGGTCAAGGGGGGTATTGATCTTGATGGCGGAGTGGCAGGCGATGGAGGCAGCGATGCGCGTTCGAAGAGCGCTAAGATCCTGATTTAGCGAAGGTTCCAGAGGGGCGTCGCCGGACTGCTCGATCACTTCGTTGAGCATGCGTTCGAGAGAGACGCCTTCAAGCCCCACCGGGGCGGCTTTGACAGCGAGGGTGTGAGGGCCGAATGGTTCGACCTCGAAGCCGTTGCGTTCGAGCTCATCTGCTATTTGGGCGAATACCACTATCTGCCACGGTTTGAGTTCCACCAACAGGGGCATGAGAAGGCGCTGGCGTTGGACGTGCTCCACTTTTCGCTCGCGGAGGATCTTTTCGAAGAGCACACGTTCGTGTGCGACATGCTGATCGATGATCCAGAGGCCATCTTCTCCCGCAGCGAGTATGAAGGACTCGCGGAGTTGGCCGAGAGGGCGCAGCGAGCCGAGGCGGTTGAGGTTGGCGGCGGCCTGTTCGGCTTCAACCCGGGTAGTGCCTTCAGCAGTTTGAGTCGTATCGGACTGGTAGTCGGGCGAGCAGCTTTCGTGAGCGGACGCTGGAGCTTCCATGAGAGCCGCGGCGGCCTGACGGAGGGTCTGCTGTTCGAGATGGGCGGCGATGTCGTGATCACCGAAAGGAAGCTTGCCCGGAATCGGGGTGAGCGGCCGCGATGTGAGCCGGAAGGGTTCAGCCTCGGCGCCTGAGACGCGGTCAGAATTGCTGCTTACGGGCTGCTCGTCGGGCGAGCTGGGAATTCGCGAGGCGGGAATAGGAATCAGTGACGGCGTCGCAGCCGGGGAGGATTCGAGAGCGGCCTTGAACCCGGCAACGGGCCGGGCGGCGATGAGCGCGTTCCGCAGGGTGTCGCGGACAAAATCGTGAATGAGGGATTGCTGGCGGAACCGGACCTCGGTCTTCGCCGGGTGCACGTTGACGTCGACTTCTTCGGGCGGCATTTCGAGGAAAAGGAGCACGACGGGATAGCTGGTGGGCGGAATGATGTTGCGGTAGGCCTCGCTAATGGCATGAAGGAGGAGGCGATCGCGGATCAGGCGCTTGTTGACGAAGATGTAAATCGAATTGCGGTTGAGCTTCTGGAGTTCAGGTTTGGAGTAGAAGCCGGAGAGGCGCAGCTTTCCCGGAACACGGGCTGGTTCCTCGGGATCCCGCTTCCAGGGGGGCGGCTCGGGAAGGCCGGATCGATCGAACTGGGTTTCGGCGGCGACGGGGAGGAGTTGCTCCAGAGTGTCTTTGCCGAAGATTTGGTAAATGCGCTCGGCGGGGCGGCTTACCGGAGGCGCGCTAACGAGCGAGTGAGAGGCGGAGATCAGCTCGAAGTGTTTTTCGGGATGGGCGAGCGCGTAGTGAGTGACGAGCGCAGTGACATGCGAGAGTTCAGTGGCTTCGGCGCGAAGGAACTTGCGGCGAGCCGGCGTGTTGAAGAAGAGATCGGAGACCGAGAGGGTGGTTCCGCGGGGAAGCGCAGCGTCATCGACGTGCAGAATTTTTCCGCCGGCGATTTCAAGATGGGTGCCGGTGGGGTCTTCGCCGGTGGCAGTTTCGAGAGAGACACGGGCAACGGAGGCGATGGAGGGTAGCGCTTCACCACGGAAGCCCAGGGTTTCGATGGATAAGAGTTCGTCGGCGTTGCGCAGCTTCGAGGTTGCATGACGCTCGAAGGCGAGGAGCGCATCATCGCGATTCATTCCATTGCCATCGTCGGTGATGCGAATGAGTTTGCGGCCGCCGGCTTCGACTTCGATACGAATGCGAGTTGCGCCGGCGTCAAGTGAGTTTTCGAGAAGTTCTTTAACCACGGAGGCGGGGCGATCGACTACTTCACCGGCAGCAATCTGGTTGGCCACCTGGTCAGATAGAACACGAATGCGCCCCATGGGGAAAGCCTAACAGGGATCAGGCGGCAGGCATCCAGGAGACAGTTGTCGGGAGCGATCTTCTGGTCACTGAGCTCTGCGATCAGTGTGTCTGCGGTGCGGTGGTGGATTCCTTTTGCATTTGTTCAAGACACAGGAGGGCTCGGTCGCCATCTGATCCCGTAACGGGCAGGAGATTGAACAACGCGAGACAGAAATTTGCCAGCACAAACTTCGGCGACGTGTGCCAGAAAAGAAGAATCAGCGCGACATTGGTGAGCGGGCCAGCGAGCGAAACGAGCAAATTCTTCGCTGGGGATCCGGCTTCGCGCACGATGTACATGCCCTTCATGCAGAGACCAACGCTTTTCACCTTGATGCCTACCATGAGTGATGTGACGAGATGACCGAACTCATGCAGGACCATTGCGGAGAGGCCGAGAAATAAAGTTCCGGCCAGGGAGATGAGCCAGTGAGTCAATAAATAATGCATATATAAGCTCCCTTTCACTTTGTTGAGATGTGGCCTGCGCATCTCGGGATGTACCTATGTGACGCGCGGGATCACAGTTTGACCTGAAGATCTCTGGTAACGATGCTGGTTGGGTACGCGTGGCAGAGATGTTGTGATTACTTAATTCGATTCACGCAATGGTATGCAGCTAAGGTGCGCGACTCGATCAAATGGGTAAAAGATCGAGCGATCGAGGAGGTCTCGCAGTAGTGAAGCAGCCTAGCCGAGTGCGGTTCCGCTCGCGGAATTGCCCATGGCGTTTGCAGAAGTTCTTGCGTAAAAGAAAAATGCCGCACGGGGCGGCATTTATGAAGCGCGATGCTGCGGGATTAGATGCCGACGCCGAATTCGGTGGACTGCTGATTGCCCGCGTTCGAATAGAAGTCGTACGGAGTGCGGTGGTTGAACTTGTAACGGAGTCGAAGTTCACGGCCAAAGTAGAGGCTGATGGCGGCGACAGCCATGCCGACAGAGAACCAGCCAATAACCCGGAGAGTTTTGCTCTCTTCCTGTTCGTCGAGGAGTGTCAAAGGTGCGGCGGGGGCGGACATAGCTGGCTCGGTCTCCTTGATTGATGATAGCCCAACTGTAGTTTGACGTATCCCACGCCCGCGTGGTGAGACTACAACTTAGGTTGGATGCATTCCGATTTGATAACTCTGCCTGAATTGGAACATCGTGCTCAGTCTGACTCAGTGATTTGAGAGAGCCATGAACGTTTGGTTACATCGGGCAGAAAACTTGCTGTGATGGAGTTCACTGCAAGTTTTCGCAGCTCATCCCTCGAAAATCCCTGTTCGGTGTGGGCGAGCAGGAATTCGTTGGCTAGATCAGACCCGAAGAAGGCAGGATCGTCGGAGTTGAGCGTAACGATGAGGCCAGCATCGAAATAGCGCCGCAGGGGGTGCGCGGCGAAGCTCTGACAGACGCCGGTCCGGATGTTGGAAGTCGGATTTAGCTCCAGGCAGGTGTTCTGAGCCTTCACGTGATTCATCAGTTTCGGATCTTCCACGGCGGAGAGCGCATGGCCGAGGCGTTCGGAGCCGATGGAGAGTGCTTCCCAGATTGCTTCAGGGCCAGTGGTTTCGCCGGCGTGATTCGTGAGGCGCAGTCCAGCTTTGCGAGCCCGGGCGTACATCTCGCGATAAGGCTCGGAGCCGCAACGGCGTTCGTCGCCGCCGAGGCCGATTGCAATGATAGACGTGTGATGCTCGTGAAGCTGGGCGGCTTTGCGGAAGACCTTGTCCGCCTCGTCGAGTGGGAAGTGCCGTACGGCGTCGAGTATCCAATAGATCGTGAGGCCGAGTTCACCTTGTGCGCGCTGGCGTGCACGTTCGAGGCCGGCGAAGATGGGGTCGAAACAATCGGGATCTGGATTGCGCCAGTGGTAGATCACTCCGACGGAGATGTATACCTCTGCGTGAACAACGCCCTGCTCGGCCAGATGTTGGGCCATGCGCCAGGCTGCGAGTTCGTAGTCTTCGGGGGTGATGAGACGCTCACAAACGGCTTTGAAGGCGAGGAGGAAGCCAGTGAAGTCGTTGAATTGGTAAAGGGCTTCGGCGTCGGGTAATGCGATCGGCGCAGTGTCATGACGCTGGCTGAGTTTGACGAGTGTCGCGGGCGTAATCGTGCCTTCGAGGTGCAGATGGAGTTCTGCCTTCGGGAGGCGGCGAATAAATGATTCGATGTCGGACACACTTTGAGTTTACGTGGATGCTTTCGTGATGGAGATGCCGAGGCGCGAGAAGGGCGAGAGGGTTTTTGATTTCACATGGTCGGAGACGATCATTCCGGTGATTGCGGAGATCGGAGCGATCACGTAGGGTGAGACGGCGTTGAGTTTTTCTGATGAGGCGAGAACGATGGTCTCGGCGGCGCTGGCCGAGAGGGCGCGCTTGACGTGGGCTTCTTCGAAGTCGCCGGTGGTGAGGCCGGCTTCAGCGTGGATGCCGGTCACCCCCATGAAGTAGGTGTCGGCGCGGATGCGGCCGATGCTCTCGATTGCAGGTGCACCGACAGCGACGACGGAGTGCTTGAAAAGCTTGCCGCCAATGAGGATGACATCGACGCTGGGGTGCTCGACGAGTTCGACGGCGATGGTGGGACTGTGGGTGACGACGGTGGCACGGAGTTCCTGTGATAAGTTACGGGCGATCTGAACGGCGGTCGTCCCGCCATCGAGTATGACGACCTGCCCGTGACGGATCATCGCAGCGGCTGCTCGGCCGATGCTCTTCTTCTCGTCGGTTGCAACGTTGAGGCGGAAGGCGAAGTTGCCCATCGCGGGAGACGACGGAAGAGCTCCGCCGTGGACGCGCTGGAGGAGGCCTTCGGCGGCGAGTTCGCGGAGGTCGCGGCGGATGGTGTCTTCGGAGAGGTTGAGCTCGGCGCTCAGGTCTTTGGCGACGATCGAGCCGGTTTTGCGCAGAGTGTCGAGGATGTGTTTGCGACGGTGGCTGGTGAGCACAGCAGTACTATCGCACAAATTGCTGCTGTGTGCACGAAAATGCATGAAGTTGCACGTTTATACATGATTCAGGTATGTTGGTTTTCTGGAGGTCGCATGAACGCGATGAAACCCCTGATTGTGCTGGTGGCTGGGCCCTACAGGTCGGGAACCGATGGTGATGCGAAAAGGATCAGACAGAATCTGCAGCGACTGGAGTCGTTCGCTCTCGGTGTTTACAAGGCGGGGCACATTCCGCTTATTGGAGAGTGGGTCGCGCTGCCGCTTGCAGAGCAGGCGGGATCCAGCGAGGTAGGTGACGCGATTTCGGAGCAGTATTTGTATCCGGTGGCGGGAAGATTGTTGGAGAGGTGCGATGCGGTGCTGCGGATAGAAGGCGCGTCAAACGGAGCGGATGAGGATGTGCGGATCGCCCGGCAACGGGGACTGCCCGTTTACGTTCGACTGGAGGATCTGCCGGGGGCGCCGCTGAGTTGAGGAGATCGATCGCATCTTGCCCACGTCCCTGTCATCAGAGATTATGTGGAATCCGTGAGCTTTTTGATCTTGTCTTTATCCCGAGGCGTTTAGGACCTGTCCCGGTTTGGTTCATCGCATGCCCGCGAACTCCGACCGATGCCGGCTATAGAAGAAGTAGATCAGCAGGCCGACTAAGAGCCAGATGAAGAACGCCGTCCACGTCAGCACTTCCAGTCCCATCATGAGCACGATGCAGAAGATGATGCTGAGTACCGGGAAGACGGGGCCGAACGGTGCGCGGAAGGAGCGAGGGCGGGCAGGCTCGCGATAGCGCAGGATCATTACGGCGATGGAGACCAGTACGAAAGCGAAGAGCGTGCCGATGTTGGAGAGGTTGGAGACGGTTCCGATGTCGAGCAGACCGGCGGGAATGCCGACGACGAAGCCCGCGACCCAGGTGGCCACAGCGGGCGTGCGGAAGCGGGTGTGAATCTTGCCGAAAACCTTGGGCAACAGGCCGTCGCGGGACATCGCGAACCAGACGCGGGCCTGTCCGAGCTGGAATACAAGAATCGACGAGATCATGCCCAGCATGGCGCCGATGAGGACGATGAGCTCAACCCAGCGCAGGGGGCTTCCGCCGGCCTCGGTAGAGAGGCGCTTGAGAGCGTTCACGACGGGAGCGGCGTCGCCCATGATGGAGTTCCAAGGCACGATGCCGCTGAGGCAGATCGCGACTCCTCCGTACAGAAGGGTACAGGCGACTAGCGTGGCCAGGATGCCGATTGGCAAGTCGCGCTGAGGCTTTTTGCATTCTTCCGCGGCCGTCGATACGGAGTCGAATCCGATGTACGTGAAGAAGATGATGGACCCACCCGAGAGCATGCCGGTCCAGCCGTTGGGCATAAAGGGATGCCAGTAGACCGGCTTAATGAAGCTGGCGGCGGCAAAGATGAACGCGAGGATCGCGACCATCTTAATCAGGACGAGGATGTTGTTGGTGCGGGCCGATTCGCGAATGCCCCGAACGAGGATAACGGTGAGAAGCATCACCACGAGGAAGGCCGGGATGTTGAAGCCGAAGTGCCAGCCGGGTTGGTAGAGGTCGCGGCCGGCGAAATCCTGGAGGCCGGTGGGCAGGTAGGCGGGCGAGATCCACTGAAGCGGTGGATGGAGGCCGAACCACTCGAGGAGCGCCTCGATGTGCGCGGCGAAACCGACGCTGACGCTCATGTTCGAGAAGGCGTATTCGAGGATGAGATCCCACCCGATGATCCAGGCGACCAGTTCGCCAAGCGTGGCATAGGTGTAGGTGTAAGCCGAGCCGGCAATGGGGATCATGGAGGCCAGTTCGGCATAGCAGAGGCCGGTGAAGACGCACACAATGGCAACGAGGACGAGCGAAAGGGCGAGGGCGGGGCCTGCGCCGGGGCGTCCGGCCATGGCGGTGTGGGTGAGCAGGTAGTGGATGAGGGGGGTGTTGCTGATTTCGGGTGTGTCGAACTTCTGGCCCGCCATGGCGGTCCCGATGACCGTGAAGATGCCGGAGCCGATGACGGCGCCGATTCCGAGGGCGGTGAGGGACCAGGGACCGAGGGTCTTTTTCAGCGCATGTTCGGGCTCTTCCGATTCGCGAATGAGCTTATCGATGGACTTGCGGGCAAACAGTTGATTGGGCAGGGCAGTTCTCCTGGTGTTCGATGAACGTTGCCGGCGCTGTGCAGTGAGAGCCTTTCCGGAAGTTTACATGTTGGGGAATAGGGGGCGGAACAGATGCTGGGATGCTCGACTGCAAGGGGAACGAGAGCAGGAGCAAAACGACTCCGGGCCGCCACCGAATCGGTGTACGGCCCGGAAGCCTGGGCGATATCGCCTGCGGCCTTGTTTAGCGCTTGGACTGGCCGCGCGCGAGTTTCTTGACCTTCTTCTTGTTTGAGCCGCGCGGGGTGGTGCGCTTGGCCTTGGGTGCGGCCTTCTTGCGGGAGGCCCGCTTCAGCTTTTTCCGTTCAGTCTTGTCTTCGATTTTCTTCGTGTTTGCCACTGAGAAATCCTCTTTCCATCAATCTGTCTGCGAGATGTCGCGCGAGTTCAATGGTAACGGAATCGCAGGGCTAAGGAAAGGCGGTCCAGGCCTGCGAGAACGGGATAAACGTTGTTGGCCGTTTGACCAAGGGATGAGCCGGACTGGGATACAGCGAGGCCCGGTGGTGACATAAGGATGGATTTGCGGGCATTGGAAAGGTAGGGTGCGGTCAATGAAGGACCCTGAAAGCGTCACCACAGGTGAAGTATTGGGTCGCGCGAGACTCGCCATGGCATTAGGGCTTGTTGCGTAGAAAGCTGCTCTGGAACTGGTGATCTTTTCGTCACTGAGTTCATATCTGTCACCGGACTATCAACCGGAGGTGTCGATTGGTCACAGATTGTTCGATTCTCCGGGTCTTGCAAGATTAGGCTGCGGCTCATGCGAAAAATAGCGATAACTCATTTCAAGATTGTTGCCCGACCGCTGCTGGGATTGGCGTTTCTTGTCGTGGCATTGCCGGCTATGTGTGAAAATGCGCCAACCTTCCGCGGTAATGCAGAGCACTCAGGAATTTACGATGCAGCCGGTGTTCCCGCGCTTACGGGCGTGAAGTGGACATTCAAAGCGGCGGGGCGGCTGATTGCGTCACCGACGATCGACGGCAGGACGGTTTACATCGGGAGTACCGCGGGAATTTTCTATGCGGTTGATCGGGATGCCGGCACGGAGAAGTGGAGATTCAACGCGAAGAGCCGGATTGCCTCTACGGCGGCAGTTGCAGGTGGGCTGGTTTACTTCGGCGCGTACGATGGCAACGTCTATGCCATCGATGCTGCCTCAGGACAGTTGAAGTGGAAGTTCGCCACGGAGGGTGAGCGGCGCTTTGCAGGCACGCACCTGCACGGTTCTCAGCCGGTGAAGGAAGTGATGCCGGATCCGTTCGATTGCTACCTGTCCTCACCGGTCGTTTGGAACGGCTCGGTGTACTTCGGCAGTGGCGACGGAAACGTGTATGCGGTGGATGCGGGTAGTGGCGCGTTGAAGTGGAAGTTCAAGACCGGGGATGTGGTGCATGCTTCGCCGGCTATCGCGGATAGCAAGGTCTATATCGGGAGTTGGGACAGCAACTTTTACGCGCTGGACGCAGCAACGGGCAAGGAAGTCTGGCGGTTCAAGACCGGCGAGGACGCGGACATTCACAACCAGGTTGGGATTCAGTCATCAGCGGCGGTTGTGGACGGCGTAGTGTATTTCGGGTGCCGGGATGCGCACCTGTACGCGGTGGATGCGAAGACAGGCAACAAGAAGTGGGCCTTCGGGACCAAGGGATCATGGGTGATTGCGTCTCCCGCGGTGCGCGATGGAAAGGTGTACTTCGCCACCTCGGACTCGGGACTTGTGTACGCGCTGGATGCAAAAACTGGCGATGTGATCCTCTCGCTCAATCTGCAGCGGTGGCCGTCGTTCTCGTCTCCGGCGATTGCGGCAGACACGCTGTATGAAGGCTCGAGTTCAGGGAACTTGAATGCGGTTGACCTGGTGAATAAGAAGCTGGCTTGGGCATTCGCGACAGATACCGCGAAGAAGAATGGACCTGCGTACACGAAGGCGGATGGTTCGCCGAACTACGAGGCTGCTTTCGATTCAGATTTTTACGATGACATGATTGTGGGGTATTACCGGATGATAGCGGTTGGACCGATCCTTTCTTCACCGGTGGTAGTGGATAGGGTGGTGTATTTCGGCGGGACGGATGGCATTTTGTATGCGCTGATGTAAGCGCGTTGGATTGGGACTGGGTGGCGTTTTTCGACTGTGTTACGAGGGCCTCAATATGGGAGTGGCGAACTTGCCACTCCCGCTTTTTCGGGTGTCGAGAGCGGGTATCGGGTGTGGACGCTGGAGTTGATAGATAATGTGGACGGCACGGGACGGCCATTCGGCCCGACAACCAGTGACTAAGACTCCGATAGAAGTAGGAACTGTGATCTCAGTGAGAACGCCATCGAACGAGTGGAGCGCAATCGAGGAGGATCGCGTGCGCACTTCGTGGCTCGGCAGGCTGACGATGCGCTGGTGGGGACGTGTGCTGATCGCGGCGGTCGGATGGACTGGCATCGCGGTGATGTTCTCGTTGCCGAACCTGATGACAGGGGGATTCGACAAGGAACTAAAGATGTATTTCGCCCAGTTCTGGGCGTGGGGACTGGTCACACCGCTGATTATTTTCTTTGATCGCCGGCTGCCTTTCTCAGGCAAGCAGCTTGGCATGCGGGTGCTGGCTCACTTGGCGGCGAGCCCGATTCTGACGCTGCTGGGCTTCTACATCATGAAAGCCTTGAGGGTGGCGCTCGGAACTGACCCCCCGAGTTCCTTGTCACCGCATCAGGTTTTCAGCATCATGATGATCGGGTGGCAGCTGTGGTTCTGGCTGATTTACTGGATCGTGGCGGGTGCGATCCAAGCCTATCGCTATTACGAGCGCTACATGAATACGGAGCTGCGGCTGGAGCGACTGGAGCACAGCTTCAGCGAGGCGCGGCTGAACGCTCTGAGGATGCAGCTCGATCCACATTTCCTGTTCAATGCGTTGAATACGATTTCCTCGCACGTAGAGCGCGATCCGAAGTTGACGCGGCGGATGATCGAGCATCTGGGCGATTTGCTACGGATGTCGCTCGAGTCGAAGGACAAGCAGGAGGTGCCGCTGACGGAGGAGATTGCGTTCCTGGAGCACTATCTGGAAATCCAGAAAATTCGCTTCGGCGATCAGCTGAAAGTGGTGATGGATGTGGCGCCGGAGGTGAAGTATGCCGCGGTTCCATCCATGTTTATTCAGCCGCTGGTTGAGAACGCGATTCGGCATGGGATCTCAAGGCGGGCTTCTGGCGGAATGATCGTGGTTCGTGCGAAGCCGCTGGGTGAGCGGCTGGAAATTCGTGTGCTGGATGATGGTGTCGGTCTGCCGCTAGGGTGGAGGCTGGAGGAGTCGGAAGGCTTAGGTTTGTCGATTACACGGCAGCGTATTGCCGGACTACATCCGAAGGGAACCAGCCGCTTTGCGGTGAGAAATCGCATGGAGGGCGGGACCGAGGTCGAAGTATCCCTGCCGTTGCGGCTTGTAGGAGACGAAAAGAATGAACGCGCCTACGCGTGAGCGGATTCATGTGCTCGTGGCGGACGATGAGCTGCCGGCCCGGCAGCGGCTCATTGATCTATTGCGGCGGGATGATCAGGTGGCCTCTGTAAGCGAGGCTGCGGACGGGCAGACGGCGGTAGAGATGATCGAGCATGAGAGGCCGGATTTGCTTTTTCTCGATGTACAGATGCCGGAGCTTGATGGCTTAGCCGTGATCGATGCGATCGGCGCGGCGGAGATGCCGCTGACCGTATTTGTGACGGCGTACGACCAGCACGCGATCCGCGCGTTTGAGGCGAATGCGCTGGATTACCTGCTGAAGCCCTTCAGCGATGAGCGGTTTGAATCCACGATGGCGCGGGTGAAGGCGCGGCTGGATGAACGGAGCATGAAGGAGTTTGGCCAGCGCGTGATGAAAATGGTGAGCGCATCCCCTGCAGCACCGGAGCGCAGGCTTGACCGGCTGGTGGTGAAGGCGGGCGGAACGACGAGATTCATCAGGGTGATCGATATCGACTGGATCGAAGCGGCGGGCGTTTACGTGACGCTGCACGTGGGCGGAAAGGAACTGCTGTATCGCGCAGCCCTAAATGACCTGGCGGAGAAACTCGATCCGCGTCGGTTTGTGCGCGTGCATCGGTCGGCACTTATCAACATCGAGAGCGTGCTGCAGCTTGAGCCGATTTCGCATGGCGAGTTCGAGGCGGTGCTGAAGAACGGCTCGCGAACGCGCGTGAGCCGGACGTATCGCGGACAGCTCGAGAAGCGGCTGGGGCAGCCGCTGTAGATCACAATAATTTGATAGGAAAAGTGAGAGGGACGGCTGATTGGCCGTCCCTCTGGTGTTTCAGAAACTGTCGGCTGAAGCTTAGACAGCTTGCACGTTTTCAGCCTGCCAGCCCTTGGGTCCCTTGACCACGTTGAACTGAACCTGCTGGCCTTCTTGCAGCGACCGGAAGCCCTGCGACTGAATGGCGGTGTGGTGGACGAATACGTCCTCGCCGTTCTGGCGGGTGATGAATCCAAAACCTTTTGCGTCGTTGAACCACTTGACAGTGCCTTGTTCCATTTGAGTGATGCTCCTTGATACTGAATTACCGCTGAATGCAATTGGAAGTGTTGCTGTGGAGCGGTAACTCGGAACAGGCAAGTACTTCTGAATCGAATTCTGGGATTGAAATCAGTGTAGCATGGGTGGGGAGAAAGTCGTGCCGCACGAGAGTAACCGCGTCCTTGTCATCAACCCCGGATCGACCTCTACGAAATTTGGGGTATTTACGAAGGACGGGGCGGAATGGGTGACGACGGTACAGCACGGCGACGAGGAAATTGAGCAGTTTCGCGGGCGATCGATGCTGGCGCGGACTGGGTATCGGGCAGGCGTGATTGAGAAAGCCCTCGCAGCCGCCCGTTACGACGCGAAGCAGTTTGCGGCAGTTGGAGGGCGAGGCGGATTTCTTCCGCCGATGGCCTGCGGTACCTACGTAGTCGATGACGCGATCATCGAGGAACTGCGGCTGGCCCGGCATGGTGAGCACGCGAGTAATCTCGGGGCTGTGCTGGCGCTTCGCTTCGCGCGGGCTGCCGGGGTGAATGCCTATGTTGTCGATCCGGTGACGGTTGATGAGTGGCAGGATTGCGCGCGGCTGTCTGGATCTCCCCTGATTGAGCGATGGTGCGTAGGGCATGCGCTGAACATCAAGGCGGTGGCGCGGAGGTTTGCGCGCGAGTCCGTGCGCGCCTATGCCGATCTGCGGCTGATCATTGCGCACATGGGCAGCGGGATCACGGTTTCGGCGCATCGCGGCGGAAGAATGATCGACAACAACACGCCTGAAGAAGGGCCGATGGGGCCGGATCGCACAGGATCGCTGCCAGTGCGGAAACTAATGAAGCTGTGCGTGACTGGCGATCACACGGATCGGCAGCTCGATCGCATGCTCTTCGGCGAGGGAGGGCTGTTTGCGTACCTCGGAACACGCGATTTGAAAGAAGTGGAACGGCGGGTGGACGCCGGAGATCAGAAGGCCGCCGCCGTTTACGACGCGATGATCTACCAGGTTGCGAAGGAGACGGGCGCCATGGCGGCCGTACTGGAAGGACGGGTGGATGCGCTCCTGCTCACGGGTGGAATGGCGCATTCCGAGCGCTTGGTAGACAAGCTGCGCAAGTACATCGAGTGGATTGCGCCGATCACGGTCTACGCGGGCGAAGATGAGCTACAGGCGATCGCTGAGGGGGTATTCCGCGTACTCAGCGGCGAGGACGAACCCAAGCACTTGGGAGAGGAAGAAGCGGGCACGGCAGGTAAAGACATCAGAAAAGCATTGGTCATCGGGCTTGAATGACACGGTTGGAGCCGTCGTGAGCGTGTGCTGAGAGACGTTCGCGTTGTTCTGTCTTATTGCGGAGCTTGCGCTGGCGGATTTTGCGGAGCGGGTTGGGCTTGTTGCGTGGCGGTCTGGGATTGCGAAATGTCGGGCGGTGGTTCTGTTGCCGGTGGTGTCGTGGTATCGGGCTGCTGAGCAGGTTGAGGTTGCTGAGCTTGATCGAGGACAAGACGCGTGTAAGGGCCCGGGAGAGCGGGTGAGTTGGGCTTATCCTCGGCTTGCTGGGCGCCGGCCTGCGAGGTGCGCTTGGAGAAGATACGGAAAGAGACGACGAGATCGAGCGAGACAGGGACGGCCTTGCCGTCCTTCATCGCGGGCTGGAAAGTGGCGTTGCGAATTGTATTCTCGGCATTCTCATCGAGGCCGAAGCCAATCGGGCGCCCGGCGACGACTTCCTGAACCTTGCCATCGACATCGATAACTGCGTGGTAGAGGGCCATTCCGGCGACACCACTGGACTGCGCGAAATCGTTGGAGGGTGGGTCGATGGCGGAGATGAGTTTGGGTTTCTGATCGACGGCGTTCTGGTGGAATATGCCGGGTTCGAGGGGCTTAATCTCGGCCTTTGCAGCGGCGGCCTGGTAATAGAGTTTCCAGAAGTTCGGCATGGCGGCGATCATGCGGTCGTCAATGCCAATGGAGAAGGCGCGGTCGAGAGCATCGAGGAGGAGTTGCGAGGCGTGCGCGGGCGAGGTGGTTTTTGTGGTTTCCTTGTTGCCCTTGCTGGAGTTTGATGGATCGGGGCTTGAGGGACGATCCGTGGTTTGCGAGTCGGAGACGGTCACATCGTTCGCGGAGGTTGCGTCTGATTTTCCTTCGCTCGCCTGATCTGTGTCGTGACCTTTATGCTTGTGTTTTTCCTTCTTAGGTTTTTCGACTTGTTCACGGTCGAATGAGATGCGAACGGTTTTCTTTTTGGACGTGATCTTGACGCGATCGGTGGCCTTCGTGGGGTCTTCGTAAGGCGCGGCGCCGAGAAAGTGAAGGCCGTAGCGGTCACCCTGAAGCTCGAGCTTGTGCTTGGTGAGCTTGACCTTGTTGATCTGAATCTGGCTGAGGGTGAAGGAGCCCTGGGAGGAGTGACTGGTGAGGCGGCCAGACTCGTCGAATTCGAGGTTGTTGTCCTGGTAGCCGGAGCGGAGGTAGAGAGTCTTGCCAATGAGGAGTTGTTTGAGCTGGTCCTCCTTAATGTCGCCGGCGGTGGTCTGGAGGGAGAAGGAGCCGGCGGTCAGGAGGGGGTTCTTCTGTTCAGGCGAGCTGCTGTACGGAGCGACTGACCAGTGTGTGTCGGCACTGGTAGATGCGGATTCGGCCGGGACCTGAGCGCGGGAGGAAGTGCTGAGAACGAGGCAGCACGCGGCCACAGCGATGGATAGAGAGAGGCGACTGCGGGGGTGAAGTCTGTAGTTCCGCATCCGGGTACCTTTCGTCGTGGATCGATGTGGATTAACGAATTGTAAGCAGGATGGGGCAAGTTCCGAATCACCCGGAAGTTGTTGTCTCCCCAGAATGTAACGTTACGAGCGATGC
>Ga0105240_10007772_pt1 | contig 15503 bp, 17 predicted proteins | sample KBSC54metaG_FD_80426 | JGI IMG/M metagenome (GOLD analysis project Ga0105240, IMG submission 80426) | Corn rhizosphere microbial communities from Kellogg Biological Station, Michigan, USA - KBS C5-4 metaG | ecosystem: Host-associated > Plants > Roots > Rhizosphere > Soil | place: Michigan, USA... | reverse complement strand
GTGAGGATGAACGCCCGCAGCCGGTCGGGAAATCTCGGCCCGACGAGCGTGAGAATCCCGAGCGCAAATGCGGTGTCGGTCGACATCGCGGCCCCCCAGCCGTGCGTCGACCCGGGACCGGCATTGAAACCGAGATAGATGGCGACCGGCACCGCCATGCCCGCCACGCCGGCCAGCATCGGCAATGTCACCCGCCGGCGCTCGCGCAACTCGCCGACGTCGAACTCCCGGCGCGCCTCGAGACCGACGACGAAGAAGAACAACGTCATCAGCCCGCTGTTGACCCACCCACGCAAGTCCTGCGCCACCGACCAATGCCCGACCCGGATCGACAGGGCCGTGTGCCAGACGGTGTCGTAGGAGTGCGCGTTGGCGTTCGTCCAAACAAGCGCGGCAATCGCAGCGCCAAGAAGCACGGCCGAACTGCCCGTCTCCGTGTGCAGGAATTCGCGGAACGGCGTGTGCAGGCGCCGGGTCCACGGCGTCCGCCTCGTTTCTGTTTCTGGCTCGAACTCGCTCATCGCGCCGCCTCGAGCAAGGAGCCAAGCTGGACGGCGAACCGACGCGGCGCCTCGGGATCGCGACCGAGGAACAGCTCTGGTTCGATGACTTCGAGTTCCATCAACGTCGGCTGGCCGGCGACGTCGACAAGGTCGACCCTCCCGTACGCGGTTGGTTTCGGAGTCGCCTTGAGCGCGGCAGCGCCGACCTCGAGCTCCGAGGCGGTGGGAGTGTGAGCGACGACCGTGCCTCCGTGCTGCTTCTGCACGCGATAGTCGCCTACCGCCGGAATCTTGCGCACGGCATGGCTGAAGACGCCCGCGAAATAGATCAGCGACACTTCGCCATCGCGCAAGACCGCATCTGCAAGTGGCTGAACCAGAACGTCACCGGCGTCAAGCAGCGCGGCAAGATGCAACGCCGCTGCTTCGGTATCAGCGGCCGCGCGCAACGCACCGATCGCACCACCCGAGATCGCCGGCTTGATGACGATCTCGCCTGCATGCCCGCGCAGCACTGCGAGCTGCGACTCAGCGGCCGTACCGCGTGACACGACCGTCGTCGCAATCGTCGGCACGCCTACGCGATGAAGGTCGAGCAGATACTCCTTGTGGCTGTTCCACTCGAGCACCTCGATCGGGTTGACAAGAGCCGTCAGCGTCGCGACATGCCGGGCCCATCGAATGAACTCGTCGTGGTGGTCGAAGTAATCCCAAGGCGTGCGGACGACGACGAGCCGGGCTGATCCCCAGCCGAACCCGTCACCCCACGGCTGCATCTCCACGCCGATCCCCTGCTCCCGCAGCGCCGCGATCAGCAGGTGCGACTCAGGGTCCGGCTCGCGCATCGTGCGCCCGGTCACGAGAACGACGTCCTGCATCTTGCCTCCGTGGACTCGCCGCCCGCCACGCCTGGTGATCATGCACCTAGGCGCAACCGAAGCTTGCTGACGTTGCACCTACCTGCATGATCACGAGCCGGGGGGCGGGTGGCGTAAACGTTAACGGGCGGGCGCCGTAGTGCCGCGCACGATGAGCTCGCTGCGGATCGGTGGCACCCGCGGCTCATGCCCGGCCAGCTGGTCGAGAACAACCCTGGCGGCGAGCCGGCCCTGGTCGAAGAGTGACTGCGAAACGGTCGTCAGTGGCGGCACGCTCGCAGCGGCCGCCGCGACGTCGTCGAAACCGACCACCGACAGCTGCGACGGCACGTCGACTCCGCACTCGGCTGCCCCGTGGAGCGCGCCGAGCGCGAGCACGTCGGTCACGCCGAAGATGGCGGTCGGACGCCGACCCCTGAGCAAAGTCGTCGTGGCTTGTGCGCCGGCAGCCCGGGTGTTCCCGGCGGCGTCGACGATCGTCACCGCGTCGTCCGGTATGCCGGCGGCCCGAAGCGTCCGAGAGAAGCCGAGAACCCGCTGCTGCATCGCGAGGTGCACGCCACGAACGGCGGGCGCCCGGTCGTCGTCCGCCTGGCTGCCGAAGGTGACGATGCCGAACCGGGTGTGCCCGAGCTCGAGCAGGTGGGCCGCCGCTTTCGCCGCTGCGCGGGCGTTGTCGACGCCGATCCGCGGCACGCCGGTGATCCGCGGCTGGCCCCAGCTGACGACGGGCAGCCGTCGTCCGAGCACGTCGTCGACGGCGGGATCGTCGGCGACCAGGGAGGCGAGCACGAACGCGTCGACCAGCGCGTTGCGCACGTGTGCGTGCTCGGCGTTGCCCTCGGTCGGCAGCAGCAACAGCGCCTGGCCGGCCTCGGCGAGAGCCGTCGCGAGGCCGTGGAGGAACGCGACGAGGCCGGGATCGGTGAAGGCGTAGGGCAGCTGCTCGGTTAGCAACACTCCCACCGTGTCGGCGCGGCGCCGGCGCAGCGAGCGGCCCGCGGGGTCGGGGCCTGCGTAGCCGAGCTCGCGAGCGACCCGCAGCACCTTCTCCCGGGTCTGGGCCGAACACTGATCGGGCCGGTTGTAGGCGTTCGAGACAGTCATCGGCGACACGCCGGCGGCGTCCGCCACCGACTGGAGGGTGGGCCGTTCAGAAATCATCGCGCCTCCCTCCCGGCGTCCTGTATCGTTACAGATCGAAGTTCGGCGCGGGTTGCGCCGGTCAAGCGATTATGCAGGTGAGGGTCGGCACGTGACGATTCACGAGTTCGCGCTCGGGCTCGGGTACCTCGGCGCGGCCCTCGGCGTCATCATGGTCGTCCCGCAGATCGCCCGTATCGTGCGGCACCCTTCGCTGCCCGGCGTTTCGCCCCTGTCCTGGGCGCTGACGAGCGTCGCCTGTCTCGGCTGGCTGATCTACGGCATTCGCACCGACGCAGCGCCACAGATCCCAGGAAACGTCCTGCTGGTGTCGGGCGCCATCGCAGTAGTGCTGCTGGTCAACGTGCCGACTCCTCGACGACGGCGCACCCTACTCCTCGGCGCTGCATGTGCGGCCGTCGTCGCCGTCACGCTGGTCATTCCGGCCGACAGCGTCGGCTATTTCGCCTTCGGAATTGGGCTTTTCTCCGGCATCCCGCAGCTCGTCGACTCGATCGGCAACTGGCGGGCGCGCATCACATCCGGTGTCTCGGTCAGCACGTGGGCGCTGCGCATCGGTTCGCAGGCGTGCTGGCTAGCCTATGCAGTCGGCACTTCTGACGTCGCGGTCGGCATCAGCGCTTGCGTCATGCTTTCGAACGCGGTCGCGATGGTGGTGCTCGAACTCACCGCGCGTTCGATGTCGACGGCCCTCGCCGCCGAAGCGGCCTGACTCACACCTCGATGCCGAGCGCAGCAATCGGCCCGAGCAGTTCGGCCTCTTCGTAGTCCAAATGCGACAGCAGCACGTCGCTCAATCGCTCGACCTCCGACTGCACGACGCCGAGCTGGCCTGGATCCTCGACCATCGCAACCAACGCCTGGTCGAGGCGGGTCAGCACTCCGGCGATGACCTCGTGCTCTTCACTCAGCCGCTCGATCACCGGGCCGAGTTGCTCATCGCGCGACCGCAGCGCTACGAACATCCGTGAGTCCTCGATCGCGTGGTGGATCGTCAGCACCCGGCAGTAGGCGGCGCAGAAAGCCCCGAGCGACCAGTAGTTCTGCCGCATCGACATCCGGTTGATCAGCGATCGTGCAAGGGCCGGGCTCACCTGGCCGGCGGCGACTTCCGCGACGACACCGCGCAACTGCTCGAGTTCGGAACGCAGATGGTCGTGCACCTGGACCAGGAAATCCGCTGACGCCGCACCTGACCCGCTCCTGTCGTAGTCAGCAGCCAGGTGCGGGCGGGTCGACTCGTCGAGGTCGAGCTCTCGCCCGGTGGTGCGCTCCGAGGGCGCAAGGTCGAGTTGCCGGTCGTCGGTCGTAGCAGCAGGGACGCCGCGGGCGGCCGCCACTGCCGCACGAACCTCCGGCACCACCTCTTCGGCGAACCGCCGCAGGTCTGATTCAGCAGCTGCGCCCGGCCCGAGGATGAACCCGCTGATGCCCTGAGTGAGCGCAAGCTCGGTGAGCTGCTCGACCCACAACGACGGACGCCCTTCCAGGAAACCGCCTTCGCGCGAGGTGAACGAGCCCATCACGTTGTACCAGCGGCGGACGTCGGCAGGCGTCCGCGCTGCCTTGATCGCCGCCTCGTCGATAATGGCTGCCAGTTCGACGATTTCGGACGGCGACGCGTACGACGACGTCGGCACCCAACCGTCGGCCAACCGGCCGGTCAGCCGCAGCATGCGCGGCTTGTAGGAGCCGAGAAAGATCCCGATGGGGTGCAGCGGAACCGGTCCGGGCTGGGCATTGGTCAGCGAATAGTGCTTACCAGCAAAGGAAACCCGATCACCGGGCGTCCAAAGCGACTTGATGACGTGCATCGACTCTTCGAGCGCTTCGACCGCTTCGCCCGGCGTACGAGCTGGTCCGCCCATCGAGGCGACGCCCTTCGGGAACGCGCCCGCGCCCAAGCCGAGTTCGACCCTGCCGTTGCTCAGCAGGTCAAGAGTTGCCGCGCTTCTCGCCAGAACCGAAGGTGGACGCAACGGCAGGGTCGCGACGTCCGGAAAAAGAATGAGCCGCTTCGTCTGCGCGGCCAGCGCCGACAGCATCGTCCAGGTGTCAAGGAAGTTCGGCTGGTAGGGGTGGTCCTGCACCCCGAGCACGTCGAGTTGCAGCGTGTCGGCGACGCGGGCGAGCGCCATGGTCTGGTGATAGTTGCGCGCGTCGGGCGTGATGAACGCGCCGAACAACAACGGGTGGCCGAAGTCAGGCATCGCTCACAGCGTATCGAGCGCTAGCGCGAGCGCACCTCGTGCATCATCGCCCGCAGATTCGCGACCTCGCCGAGGTGGTGCAGCTTGTCGGGGTTGACGACCGCCCGGATCGCCTGCACCCGCCCGTCGGCGATGTCGAGGCTCACGACATTGACAATGAGGCCGTCGGACGTCGTGAACACCGCGCCGGGTTGCCCGTTGACCGTGACGTAGCGCGCGCCGAAGCCGGCCTCGGCCGCTTGCGCAGTCAGCGAAACAATCAGCCTCGACACCTTGTCGATCCCGGCGACCACCCGCGCGGTGGCCGGCGCCTTGCCGCCGCCGTCGCCCTGGAACGTCACGTCGGCGGTGAGCATGCGCTGCAGCCCTTCCAGGTCGCCAGCGGACGCCGCGGCGAAGAAGCGGGCGGCGATCTCGGCCCGCTGTTCGCGCGATGCTTCGAAACGCGGACGGCGCTCGTCGACGTGCCGCTTCGCCCGCGACAGCAACTGCCGGCAGTTCTCGGGCGACCTGTCGACCATGCCGGCGATTTCTTCGTAGTCGTAGTCGAACACTTCGCGAAGCAGGAACACCGCCCGCTCGATCGGTGACAGCGTTTCGAGGACGACGAGAAAAGCCATGGACAGCGAGTCAGCGAGCTCTGCCTGTTCGGCTGCATCGGGGGTGGGGTCGGCCAGCAGCGGCTCCGGAAGCCACATGCCGACGTAGCTCTCGCGCCGAACGCGTGCCGACTTCAGCACGTCGAGCGATAGCCGGGTCGCCACCGCGGAAAGATAGGCCTTCGGCGAGTCGACTGCCGTGCCATCGTCGAGCGCGCGGTGATATCGCACGAACGATTCCTGCACCACGTCTTCGGCATCGCTCACGCTGCCGAGCATGCGGTACGCGATCGAGAAAAGCAGGGGCCGCAGGTCTGCATAAACGCGCGTGAGCTCATCGTCGTCCGGCATCTTCATCCACCTCCGACCCTAAGACGACGCGAGTGCTCCGCCTGTGACAGTGTCACAAAGTGGCGTCCGACGTCGTCCCGAGGGCATGAACCTGATCGCCTGAGGAGGAACCGATGCGAGTCTTTGTGATAGGCGGAACCGGGGTGGTCGGCCGCCGCCTGGTGCCACTGCTGGTCGCCACGGGGCATGACGTGGTCGCGAGCACAACCGCGCCCGCCAAGCTGCCGTTGATCGAACAGATGAAGGCACACGCCGTGCAGCTCGACGTGCTCGACGCGGCGGCTACGCGACGAGCGATACAGGACGCGAAACCCGACGCGATCGTGCATCAGGCCACCGCGCTCTCCCACCTGAGCAACAACTTCCGCAACATGGACAGGATCTTCGCCAAGACCAATCAGCTCCGCACTGCGGGCACCCGCAACTTGCTTGCAGCTGCTGAAGAGTTCGGCGTGCAGAGGTTCATCGCGCAGAGCTATTGCGGCTGGCCCTACCCGCGAGAGGGAAGTTGGGTCAAGACCGAGAACGACCCGCTCGACACCCGTCCGCTGCCGGCAGCAACGAAGACCATCGCCGCGATCGTCGAGCAAGAACGGCTGATCAGCGAGCACGGCGGTGTTGTGCTGCGCTACGGCGGCCTCTATGGCCCTGGCACGTCGCTCGCACCGGGCGGCCCGCAATACCAGGCAGTTCGCAAGCGCCTGTTGCCCGTCGTCGGCGACGGTGCCGGGGTCATTTCGTTCATCCACGTGGACGACGCCGCGACCGCGGCCCTCGCCGCGCTCACCAACGGCGCCGGCATTTACAACATCGTGGACGACGAGCCCGCTGCCGCGCGTGACTGGATCCCCTACCTGGCAAGCGCCATCGGGGCCAAGCCGCCGCGACACGTGCCGGCGTGGCTGGCACGGGTGGCGGCGGGGCAGATCCCGGCGGAAATGATGACGCACGGCCGCGGCGGCTCCAACGCCAAGGCCAAGGCGGAGTTGAGCTGGCGCCCGCAGTACGCGACCTGGCGCGAGGGGTTCAAGAAGGGCCTCGGCTAACGGCTCGGCTAACGGCCAGGGCCGAAAGCAGCCTCGATCGCGGCCAGCCGCGACTCGAGTTCGTCGACCCGGCTGCGCAGTAGCTCCAGCTGCGCCTCGGCCGCTAGCCGCCGCTCGGCCGTGCGGCGCAGCCGGGGCGATTGCTCGGCCCGGGCGGCCACGAGGGCGAGCGGCACGAGCCGTTGCGGGCCGTGCGGGCCGTCGCTCAGCCGCGACGGGATCTCGCCGCTGCGATACCAGCTACGCAGCGCGGCTCGCGAAACCCCCGTCGTCCGCGAAGCGACATCGAGCGCCACCCAGTCGGAGCCGTCGAGAGCCGCACTCAGTTCGAGCGTGTTCTCCCAGTCGTCGAGACGATCTTCCCAATCCATAACCCTATTAGTAGCACGGTATTGACTGGGTGCGAGGCGTCATGGACCCTTGCCAGCATGTTCGAACGCTTCACTGATCGTGCCCGCGAGGTCGTCGTCACCGCGCAGCGCGAAGCCCGCCAGCTCAACCACAACTACATCGGCACCGAGCACCTGCTGCTCGGGCTGCTCGGCGAGCCGCGCAGCCTCGCTCATCGCGCGCTCGTCCACGCCGGAGTGTCGACCGACCGAGCGCGCCAAGAGATCATCGACATCGTCGGGATGGGCAAGGGCAAGACGCCGAGCGGGCACATCCCGTTCACCCCGCGGGCCAAAAAGGTGCTCGAGCTCTCGCTGCGCGAGGCGTTGAACTTCGGCCACAACTACATCGGCACCGAACACATCCTGCTCGGGCTGGTGCGCGAAGGCGACGGGGTCGCGGCCACCGTGTTGCACAACCAGGGAGTCGACCTCAAGGCGCTACGCGACGCCGTCGTCGCGCTTCTCCCGCCGGGCGAACCGGCAGAGGCCCGGCTGATGCGCCGGTGGCTACGCCGCCGCGGAGCGCCGTCCGCGCCCGACGAACCGCGCACGACCACGGCAACCGACGCCAGTCTCGACGAGGCCCGCCGGCTCGCGGGCAATGCCGCGGTCGGCTCGCATCACCTCTTGCTCGCGACCTTGAGCGACCCCACCAGCGCGGCCGCCAAGGCGCTCGGCAATCTCGGCATCGACCTCGAGCGGGCGCGCGAGGCGCTGCGTGACGTCGACGTGACCGGTACCACCGACGAGCTTCCAGAAGAAGCCGGACGACGACAGCTGCTGATGACCCTCACCGACCGTGGCCTCACGCTGGAGACAATCGATCCGACGCTGCTCGCCCAGGCGCGCGCCGCGCTCGACGCGCTGGGGCCGGGCGAGGGTGAGCCGGCCACGCTGCGCGGCGACCACCCGCGGGCAACCGGTTTCGCCGACGTCTGGCAAGCGTGGAGTCTCGCCTTGCAGCAGATCACGAACCTCAGCACGCCGGACGAACCGCCTGCGGCGTAAGGCGCTTCGACCGACCTACTGGAGGTACGACTCCACCTCGCCGACCGGGCGCTGCTCGGCTGCGTTCGGGTCGGCACCGGCGTCTCGCAGCGCCTCGCGCTGGCGGAGCAGATCCCAGCACTGATCGAGCGATTCGTTCAGTTCACGCAACCGAGCGCGGTCTTCTTCGGACGCCGGGCCCGCCGACCAGATCGCGTGTTCTTCGGCCACCAGTCGCTTGATGGTGTCGTGGATGCGCCCCTCGTCCATGCTGTGCCTCCTCCGGCCTCGGTGGCCGTCTGCGCGAGCGAGCCGGCAGTGTGCCCGGTTTCGACCTTCTCCAATGCAGGCAGAAAGCGCAATCCCGCACGCTGGGCACCGACCGAGCGACCGATGCGCTGAAACCGTTAGGAATCTGTAGCCAATCGGGGATTAGACCTCGATCAAGGCGGGAACCGCTCTCGCCTGGAGGCCTCAGATGAGCGAGCACCCACGTCACAAGGCATCAAACCCCGATACCCCGCCGGCCGCTGGCGTGCCCGGCGACGAACGCACCGGCGCGCGACCGGGGCGCACCGGCCGCCTCAACATGCGGCCGGTCAACCTGCTCCTTCTCATTCCGCTGATCGGCACCCTGCCACCGATGTTCTACAACAGCGTCTCGCCGACGATCGGCGGCATGCCGTTCTTCTACTGGTACCAGCTGCTCTGGATTCCGATCAGCGTCGCAGTCACCTACGTGGTCTACCGGGCGACCAGGAGTGATCGGTGATGAACGGCGTCGAGTTTGGCATCGTTATCGCGCTTTTCGCCGTGGTCACCGTGATCGGCTTCATCGCGGCGCGGTGGCGGCGCTCGGGCGACATGCATCGCCTGGACCAGTGGGGGCTCGGCGGTCGCACCTTCGGCGGCTGGGTCACCTGGTTCCTGCTCGGCGGTGACCTGTACACCGCCTACACCTTCGTCGCAGTGCCCGCACTCGTGTTCAGCGCCGGCGCCCTGGGCTTTTTCGCTGTTCCGTACACGATCGTCGTCTACCCGATCGTGTTCTTGGCTGCCGTTCGGTTATGGTCCGTCGCGCATCGGCAGGGCTACGTCACAGCCGCCGACTTCGTCCGCGGCCGGCACGGCTCGAACGCGCTCGGCGTGGCCATGGCCCTGACCGGCATCGTTGCGACCATGCCGTACATCGCCCTGCAGATGGTCGGCATTCAAGCCGTCGTCGAGGCGATCGGCATTACCGGCAACCACTGGCCGCTCGTTATCGCGTTCGTCGTCCTCGCCGCTTATACGTACTCGTCGGGGCTCCGTGCTCCCGCGCTCATCGCGTTCGTCAAGGACACGCTGATCTATCTCGTCGTTATCGTGGCCGTCATCTACATCCCCTACAAGCTCGGTGGTTACGGCCACATCTTCGATTCGGCCGCAAAGGCGCTGCCCAACAAGCCGTCAAAGGGCGGCATCACGTTGAAGAACACGCAATACCTTGCCTACTCGACACTCGCGCTCGGCTCTGCCCTGGCCCTGTTCCTGTATCCGCACTCCATTACGGGTGTGCTTGCGGCCAAGAGTCGCGACACAGTCAAGAAGAACATGTCGTTGCTGCCGGCGTATTCACTGATGCTCGGCTTCTTGGCGCTGCTCGGCTACATGGCCATCGCGGCGAAGATCACGCCTGCCAAGGGCACGAACGGCAAGCCCGATTCCAACACCATCGTGCCTGTGCTGTTCGACAACCAGTTCCCGTCGTGGTTCGCCGGCATCGCGTTCGGCGCGATCGCTATCGGCGCGCTGGTACCGGCCGCCATCATGGCGATCGCCGCGGCAAACACCTTCACCCGCGACATCTACAAGCCATACATCCGCCCGAACGCGTCACATTGGGAAGAGGCTCAGGTCTCGAAGATTGTGTCGCTCGTCGTGAAGTTCGGTGCGCTGCTGGTCATCATCTTCGTGAATCCGCAGTTCGCGCTCGACTTCCAGTTGATCGGCGGCATCATCATCATCCAGGTCTTGCCTGCCGTTGTCTTCGGCTTGTACACGAGGTGGTTCCACCGATGGGCACTGCTCATCGGCTGGGCAGCTGGTATCGCCACCTCGATCTGGATGCTGTGGTACGTCCCGAACCCGTTGACGAACCACAAGCACTTCGGTGGAGCACAGTGGTCGCTGTCGCACATCGGCATCGACACCAAAGCAGCGATCTGGATCGGCATCCCGACCGTCCTCATCAACATCGTGCTGTCGGCGATTCTCACCCCGCTGTTCTCGCGGCTGCCGCGCGGCGTCGACGAAACTCGAGAGGCTGACTACCACGCTGAAGCCGGCGATCCCGCGGTCGGCCCGATGCCGGCCTCGCCCGGGGAAGAAGACGTCGTCTTGGGCACCTCGTGACGGCCGACCCGGTTTCCCTGCTGTCACGTGCCACCGACCAGGCTGCTGCCATCATCAGCAACGTCAGCCACGAGCAGGCCAGCTGGCCAACGCCCTGCCCTGGCTAGACTGTCGGTCGGCTGATCGACCACATCATCGACGACCTCCGCCAGTTCACCGTGAGCGCACGCGGCGGCAAAGCGAACTTCTCTTCGCCACCGAAGATCGACGACTGGGACGATGCGTTCGAGCGCGACCAGGCCGAGCTCCTCGATGCGTGGCGCTCGGCGGGCGATCTGACCGGCACGATGGACCTTCCGCATATCGGCACCGTGCCGAAGCGCTTTCCGGTCGATCAGGCAACGGCGGAGTTCGCGACACACACGTGGGACCTCGCCAAGGCCACGAAGCAGGCACCGACGCTCGACCCGGAAATAGCTCTCGCATCGCTTGAGTGGGCGCGCGGCGCGCTGCGCGACGAGTACAGAAGCGACGAGCCGGGCGCGACCTTCGGCCGTGCGATCAACGTTGCGGACGACGCTCCGCCCTACGATCGGCTGGCCGGCTTCTTCGGCCGAAACCCCGCCGATTGGCCCTAACGAGCCCGCGCTCTAGAGCACGTCTGCCGCTGACAATGCCGACCACACGGCGAGGGCCACCATGATGGCCGCACTCGTACGACGAACCGCTGTCATCGGCAGTTTCTGCAGAAAGCGACTTGCGACGACCGCGAGCCCGGCCACGGACCACAACGACACCGCCGCGGCGATGCCGACTTGCACGGGCGCTTGGTAACGCGCGGCAAAGTTGGCGATGAGGATCTGCGTGATGTCGCCCCACTCGGCGATGAATATCACGAGAAAGGTCGTGACGAACATGCGGTGATGCCGCGTGGGCGCGATCTCATCGACGACGCCCACGGCTTCTTCCGCGTGCTCTTCCTCTCCCTCGCGCAGGACATAAACTGCGCCGCCGGCAAAGAGCACTGCCGCGATTCCAGCGACGACAGCATGCGGCAACAACGACAGCAGCCCGCCGGCGACGACCGCGATGCAGACGTGAATGAGAAACGCGGAGCAGGCTCCGAGCCACACCACGATCGGATGGCCGCGGGTCGCGAGAACGAGCGTCGCGAACATCGACTTGTCGGGCAGTTCACCCAAGAAGATCAGGACGAAAACCGTGCTCATGACCGCAGCTATGTGCACGTGCGCCGGTCCTCCAACTCGCGTTCGAGACGCGCCAGATCTTCGGGTGTATCGATGTCGTCAGGAATCCCCGTGTCGTCGCAAGGTATCTCAGTCACCAATTCGGGATGTGCTCGCATGAACGCCCGAGCGCCCTCCTCGCCACTCGCCAGCGCCCGGACGCCTGCCCATGTCGACCGGTCGAGCAACACCGGATGCCCACGGCGTCCGCTATACGTCGCGACAGCGACGACCGCACCACCGCGATGCGCTTCGATCAAGCGTTCGACCGCCGCCGGCCGGATCCCGGGTTGGTCGACGAGCATCACGACAGCGGACGACGCCTCGCGGTCGTGCTCGAGCAGCCCTAGCCCATGCCGAAGGCTCGAGGAGATTCCATCGCGCCACGTGAGATTCCACGAGACGCGCATGGCTGGAATCGCAGGGAGTGGCGCCGCGAGCCGCTTTCCAAGCACGACATGGATCGGTGTGCGGCAACCGCCCTTCGTCAGCACATCGACCGCGCGCTCGAGTAGCGTGCTCTCGCCGAACGGGACTAGCGGCTTCGGGCCACCGAAACGACGGCCAGCGCCAGCAGCGAGAACGATGCCGGCGGTCACTTCGGGCTTCATGAGTGAATCGGGCCACTGGTCGCGGTGAGCGGCCGCGCCGTGGCAGCGTTCCGAGCGGCAATCACCTCGGCGAGGATGGAGACGGCTGTCTCTTGCGGGTTGCTTGCACCGAGGTCGAGGCCAATGGGCGACCTCAGCCGGGCGAGCTCGGCTTCGGTCAACCCGGCCTCACGCAGCCGCTGCAGCCGGTCTTCGTGGGTGCGCCTGCTGCCGAGGGCGCCGATGTACCCCGCCTCGGATCTCAGGGCCACCTGCAGCAGGGGCACGTCGAACTTGGGGTCGTGCGTCAACACGCACAGCACCGTGCGCTCGTCGACCTTCGTCGACTCGAGATAGCGGTAGGGCTGGTCGACGACCACCTCGTCGGCCTCCGGGAAGCGCGTGGGCGTAGCAAAAACCGCGCGCGCGTCGCAAACTGTCGTGTGATATCCGAGTAGCGCGCCCGCGGCAACCAGAGCACGTGCGAAGTCGGTCGCGCCGAAGACGATGAGGCGTGGAGGAGCGCAAAACGACTCGACGAAGACAACGCAGTCGCCGTCGGCGGTTGCGCAGGTGACCTGGCCTGTTCGGCCTTGCGCGAGCATCGACCGTGCTGCCTCGACGACCGGATCGCCGCCATTCGCCGAACCGGCCCCGACCACAACGTGGTGGCCGACGCCGGCGCCTTCGATCGTCGTCGCAACGCCGATCGGGTCGCCGCTGGCAACAGCAGCCACGACAGCGAGGAAGTCGGGGTGGCTCTTGGCATCAACTCGCTCGATGAAGACGTCGATGTCGCCACCGCAGGTCAGGCCGACGGCGAACGCGTCGTCGTCGGTGACGCCGTACGATCTCTTGGCCGGAGTTCCGTTTTCCAGCGTGAGCAGGGCTTCTTCGTAGACGGCGCCCTCGATGCATCCGCCCGAGACGCTGCCGATGACATCACCGTTCGCTCCGACAGCCATCGCGATGCCCGGTAACCGGGGTGCGCTGCCGAACACCTTCACCACGGTTACAAGGGCGAACGGCAGACCCTCGCGGTACCAACTCGCCGTGCTGTCGAGTACCTCGTGCATGGCGGGTCACCGGCCGCCGATGTGTTCGAGAACCAACGACTCGAACGACGCCTGCGCAAGGTCGGCAGCCTCGAGCGCCGCAAGATCGATCTCGTCCATCAGCGCCCGCGTGTGCTGACCGACACCGAGTCGCGCAGCTTCGACCAGATCTGAGATGCAGTCGACATCACGACGTACCCGGGAAAGCCCCCAGCCGGCGAGCCGCACAGCGCCACTCGACGCGTGAGCCGACGCCGAGCCGGCACCGAAGCTGGGTTGGAGCAAGGCCGGGCGCTTGGCCGTGAGCAATGTCGTGCCAGTGCCCTCGGCGTCGGGCACAAACGCGGTGTCGTGCCGGTCGGCGAGCGCAAGGGCCCGCTCGAGGGCCGCGGCCGTGAGCGCCGGCAGATCGCCAAGCACCACGGCCACCTTCGCCGTCTCGGGCAGCGTGCGCACGGCGGTGGCGATCACCTGGTTCAGCTCGGGCACGTTGCCCTCGCCGATGACGGTCGCGCCCGCAGATCGAAGTGCCTCGGCGACTGCCGGATCGTCGGTCGCGACCGTCACCCCCGAGACCGCCGCGCAACGCAGCGCGGCCGCCACCGTGTCACGCGCGAACGCGAGAGCGAGTTCGGGACGCCGTCCGCCCAGCGCCGGTGCCAGGCGACTCTTCGCTCGGGCAGTGTCTTTGACCGGCACGACGAGTGACCAGCCGGTCGCGGTTTCTCCCGCCGGCACGCGCTGGGTCAAGTCGCCAGAGATCATCAGCCTTGCAATCGCGTCTCGGGGTCGGCGAGGTCGGTGCGGAGCCGGCTCGCCAGCCGGTCACCGGTCTTGTCGAACAACTCCTGGATCAACCGTAGTTCCCATTTCAGCACGCGGCCGCCACCTCGGCGACGCCCACGAGCCAGCCCCGACCACTTGGCAAAAGCTGCATGTTGGATACAGTAGCCCTATCGGTCCTGGCGTTGCCAGGGCGTGTGCGGGAAATCTCAGCACCACTGGCCCTCGCCGGGATGCGCGGCAGGGAGTGGTTTGCGCAGCACGGATTTTCCGTGGTGGGAACGGGTCACCACGCATGCTCGTGGAACGCGGATCCCGCATCGTGTCCACCTGCGGGCGTTATCGATGGCGCCCGCGCACGAGCGGAGAGATCCATGATTTTGTGGTTGCTGAACGCCAAGCTTCACCTCCTCGGAGCAGACATCCTCTGGCGCGAGATCATCGGCAACGCCTTCGGGCTGGTCAGCGTGTTGTTCGCGATGCGCAGACGGGTGGCGGCGTGGCCTATCGGCATGGCGGGCAACGTGCTGCTCTTCACCGTCTTCTTGGGCGCGGTTTTCCATACGCCGCAGGAAAAGGACCTCTACGGCCAAGCGGGCCGCCAGGTGATGTTCTTCGCCGCGTCGGTCTATGGGTGGTGGCGCTGGCAGCAGAATCGGCGGCTCGGCACCGGCCGCCCTCCAGTGTCGCCGCGCTGGGCTACCTGGCGGGAGCGCGCCGCCATCGTGGCCATAGCGGGGATCGGAGTCGCGGCTCTCGATCCCTTGCTCGCCGCCCTTGGCAGCTTCGGGCCGCTGGCGGACTCCTGGATCTTCATGGGCAGCTTGCTCGCCACCATCAGCATGGCCCGTGGCCACACCGAGTTCTGGCTGCTATGGATCGCAGTGGACGCCGTGGGTGTGCCGCTGCTCCTGCGCGCCCACTACTACCCGTCGGCCCTGCTGTACCTGGTCTACGGCGGCTTCTGCCTATGGGGATTCGCCGTCTGGTACCGGATGCAACGACAAGGGCAGCGAGAGCGGGCAGCCGCTGCGGTGGTCGGGCCGCGCGCCACTGCCGGGCAAGCGCACTAATCACAGGGGTGGGCAGCACCTCGACACTAGGTGCTGCCCACCCCGCCTTTGCGGGTTGATCGGGTCCCTCGGGCTTACCTGGTTAGCGCAGGAAGCACCTCACGGCCGAACGCCTCGATCCATTCCTTCTGGTTGCGGCCGACGTTGTGCAAGTAGACCCGGTCGACGCCGAGATCGAGGAACTTCTGAATCTCCTGGCGGTGCGCGTCGAGGTCGGACGAGATGAGCATGCGGCCATCGAAGTCTTCGGCCCGCACGAGTTTTGCCATCTGTTCGAAGTCGAACGGCGAG
>Ga0105240_10007771_pt1 | contig 15503 bp, 12 predicted proteins | sample KBSC54metaG_FD_80426 | JGI IMG/M metagenome (GOLD analysis project Ga0105240, IMG submission 80426) | Corn rhizosphere microbial communities from Kellogg Biological Station, Michigan, USA - KBS C5-4 metaG | ecosystem: Host-associated > Plants > Roots > Rhizosphere > Soil | place: Michigan, USA... | reverse complement strand
CGCTCTGACGATAGATCTCCAAGCCTATCTGGCCAGCCGGAAAGATGCGCTGCTGGTACTCCGGACAGCACTCAAGGACCCAGACTATTCTGATCTCTTTCGTGCCACCGAATCCTATCGAGGAGGTGCCGACGGGCAGGAAAAGACCATCAACCTTCTCCGCGCTCTCGGCAGCCTGCTGGAAGATCTGCTGCTGGTCGTAGCGGGAACTCCGAATCTGATCCGCAATCTCGACCTCGCGGCAGAACTCGACCGCATGGCGCAGGGGCTCACAGTCGATTGGATTGCAGCAACTTCCAGGGCCGTGGTGCAAGTCGAGCAGGGAATGCGGCGCAATCTCTTGCGCTCACTTTCGCTCGATGCCATGGCGGTCAGTCTTCCGGAGCGTTGAACATCAGCCCCAATGCGTTCTGGAGGGCCGCTTTGAAAGAAAAGCAACTTCCGACTTGCGGCGGGCATCTTTTGCAGTAGAATCAGAGCACTTTCACGAACAAGACCCTTTCGAGTCTGCTTCTCTCCTGTTGTGCGATTTTTCAGGTTTCAACGGACTCCAATGCAGTCTGGAAGACCGTTCTTTGATTTCGCTGTCAAGCAAAGCGATGCGACCGTCCTGCATCTGTGCAAACACAGCTCCGTTGCCGTGGAGGTTCCATATCTTATGAATAGTCCAACTACTCTGCCAGGTGTGGAGAGCCATCGTCGGCCCACATCTTATTTCGGCCAACCCCGAGCGAATCATTCCACGTCTACACCACCATTTCGATTTACGAACTACGAGGTCGAAGAGGCCTCCAGCCATCGGCAGGCAGAGCTGTTTTATCTCCAGAAACAGATTCAGTCGCAAACACCGATGGTGATCGTGCTCGAAGACGGCGAACGCCTGCAAGGGCAAATCGAGTGGTACGACCGGGGTGTGCTGAAGATTCGCGGTCGTGCAAAGATTCTGGTCTACAAATCAGCCATCAAGTACATGTACAAGCTGGGCGAGGCCGGGCAGTAAACCACTCCATTATTGTGAACCTGAATGGGCAGCCTTGCGCAGGCGATCGCGGATCGCATCACCGATTCCGCCGGGTTCAGGCATTGGGCAGAGAATCACATCGCATGCCTGGGCATCGAGGGCGCGAAGTCCGGCGTAGAGTTTTTCGGCTAATTCCTGAGGTGCGCTCCAGCGTCCCCATGCGAATTCGATTCCCGCGCGGAGCGGGGTTCCGAGATCGACATTTGCCATTTCTGCAGGAAGCATGACGCCGAGACGTTGCCGTTCGTGTGCTCTTGCCGCTTCGGCCAGTCGGCCGGGTAGTTCGGACAGGGTGCCTTCGACGAGAATCAGGCGGGCACGAGGAGCGTAGTGACGAAGGCCGACGCCGGGGGAGGGGAGCGCTTCGCGGGCGGAGGCATTGGGCAGGATTTTGTCGGTCAGCGTTTCGACGGGGCCGGCAACCTCGCGGATCTGGTTTGCTGTGATGGCGCCGGGCCGGTAGATCATCATAGGGTTCTGGTTTGGATCGAGAACGGTTGACTCGAGTCCGTGCTTTGCTGGTCCGGCGTCGAGCACGGCGTCGATCTTTCCGTCGAGGTCTTCGAAGACGTGTTCTGCGGTTGTTGGGCTGATGTGACCGAAGACGTTGGCGCTGGGCGCGGCCAGCGGTACACCGGCCTGGCGGATCAGCTCAAAGGCGACTGGATGTGCGGGCATGCGAATTCCCACCAGCGGCCGGCCAGCGGTGACGATGTCGGGAACCGCCGCGCTGCGCGGCAGGAGTAGTGTCAAAGGCCCGGGCCAGAAGGTGCGCATCAGGTCGTGAGCGACTGCTGGAACGTCAGTGACGAGCGGGTCCAGCATCGGAATGGACGTCGAGTTCTGCGCGACAGGGCCGGCGATGTGGACGATGATCGGATCCCACGAGGGCCGCTGCTTAGCCTCGAAGATCCGGGCAACAGCCGAGGCGTCAAGAGCGTTTGCTCCGAGGCCGTAGACCGTTTCGGTGGGGAGAGCAACTAGTCCCCCAGCACGCAAAATCTGAGCAGCCTGAGCGAGCGCAGACTGCGCCTCGTGGGTGTCGAGGTGTGCTGAATCGACCTTGAGCCGGAGAGTCTTCACACAGCTATTCTCGCTGTTTGAAGCGGCCGCCGCCACCTCGCGTATACTCGCTGCTTACGATGTCTATCGAAACAGAGATCAAATTTCGGGTCGAGGATGCAGGGCGGCTGGCTTTGAGGCTGGGCGAGGCTGGATTCCAGGAGGAGACTCCTCGGACGTTCGAGAGCAATGTTCTATTCGACACGCCGGACCGGAAGATGCGGGCGCGGACGGAGATTCTGCGCATCCGCAGCTACGGCGGCCGCTGGGTGATCACGCACAAGCGGCTCCCGGATGGCAGACCTGGCGAGGACGTCCACAAGCACCGGATCGAGACGGAAACCCAGGTCGGAGACGGCGATGTGCTGGCCGACGTGTTTCGATCGATCGGGCTCGTGGAGGCGTTTCGCTACGAAAAGTGGCGCAGCGAGTGGTCGGACGGGCAAGGCCACTGCGTCATCGATGAGACGCCGATCGGAGTGTTCGCGGAGCTTGAAGGCTCGCCGGAGTGGATCGACCGCACAGCGGCACAGCTCGGCGTGGACCGCTCAGCCTACATCACTCTCAGCTACGGACGGCTCTTCGAGCAGTGGTGCGCCGAGCACCACTGCGAGGCGAAGGATTTGACGTTTGAGGCGGTGAGACCAGTGATCAGTGGTCAGTGATCAGTGGTCGGTGCTGTCTATCAGGATTCTTGTGCGGTGAAGTCCGGTGGCTTGGAAGCACGCTTGTGCAGGTTGGCGGCGAGGTGGAGACCGTAGAGTAGAAGGCCTGCGCGCCGGGTGTCGACCATCGGCGAGCTCAGAGCTTCGAGAGCTTTGGCGGTTGCCCGCCGAAGAGCGTTCAGATCCTGGAAGTCGGATCCGGTGAGTTCTTTGAGCCTGCGCTTCGCGGAACTGCGGAAGTGAAGCTTGACATGATGGAAGCAGAAGGGCTTGCCCCGCAGGGCGGCGCCCCGGCACTTGCGGCCGTTGGTCATGATGTGCCGACATTCTATGAACTGGTGCATATGTGTGCTCCTCCTGAGCGGCAGACTGCGATTTCGATATGGGGTGTCCTCCCCCCCCCGGTTTTGGGGCTAAAAATTTTTCTTTCAGCGACTTGCCCGAGGATAAGTCGCCAAGTCTCTGTTGCGGAAAGAGTTAGTTGTAAATGTCAGTAATGAAGTCAGTTAGCCGGAACCTGTTTACGCACCGACTTCACCTTGACCGAGCGAGGCTTTGTTTCTAATTCAAGGATACGGAGAGTCGAGGAACAACCTGCAACGGGCAGTCTGTCGCACGAGCATGAATCTAAACTGCTTCCCAGTTTCTTTTTCCGGGGGCGCTTGACACGGACGATCCCTCCGAGGTTCTGACGGCGGATGCCGGTGGCCGGAGGAGATTGCAGAATTGTGTAGGTCTTCGGTGCTTAGCTGATCGGTTATGTGTGTGTCGGAGATAAGCCTACTGGAACGTCGATGAGTGAATTGGGCTGATATCGACAACGGACAATCAGTGGCACTTGTTAGGCTTGTCCGATATACGACCAAGCGGCTGGCTCAGACGCTCCTGCAGTCTGATTAGGGAATCGCCACTGTGAGACTGGGCGTTTGATCAAGTCCGACGCGGCGAAGAAGGTCTGCAAAACGTGGGTCATCGCGAATGGGATCGAAGTGGGGATGCGCTTGAAGCAGCGGCATGATTCCGGACTTCTCTTGGTAACCGCGCTCGAGCCAGATGAAAGCCTGCTCATTATCGCCGAGTCCCAGGTAGGCGTTGATGAATGCTCCCGCAGGGATATAGCCTGTTTTGCTGCGTCGTTTCAGTTCATCCAGCATTCTCAGCGCGTCTGCTCGGCGGCCGGCATGGGCGTATGCCCTGATCAGCACACCGATCACAGCGGGGCTGCCATCGGAAAATTGAACGGCTTTCTCCAGTTCCGGGATCGCCAGCGCAGGTTGTCCTTTGGCAATCAGCGTATAGCCTATGAACCAGTGAGCGACGGTATTATCAGGCTGCACGGCCAATGCGCTTCGCAAAATCTGGACTGATTCCTCATAGCGCCGCGCCAGGAATAGATTAAAGCCATCATTTACAAGCCCGGCGACGTTCATCGGATCAAGTTCACGGGCACGCTGCAAACGAGCTATACCCTCCTCACTTTGCGCTCGTATATAAGCCATTCTCCTAACCCGCGGATTGCGTCGGAATCGTTGGGCTGCACTTCGAGAGCCCGCTTGAACTCCTCCCCGGATTCTTTCCACATCCAACGCCGCTCATAGGTTTGAGCGAGCAGGACGTGGGCTCCCGTGAGTTCCGGATCGAGTTCCAGAGCCTTTTGGGCGGCGCGCATCAACTTGGAGCGTGTTTCTTCAGGCGGACCTCCGGCAAACACAGTCCCCAAAAGCCCGTATGCATTTGCCAAGCCCAGATATGCAGGTGCGAACGTCGGATCTTTATTGATTGAGTCCTGGAAAAACGCGATGCTCTGTTCAATTCCCGTCTTGGTGTTGCTGTTGCTGTAAACACCTTTCAGGTAGCTTATATATGCTTCTGGCGAAACCTTCCGCGTTGCAATCAGTCTCGCGTGCTCCGGGCCGCTGACTGTCACCTCCACCCTTTGTGCGATAGATTGCGCAACATCACTCTGAAGCGAAAGTACATCCCCTAACTCGCGATCGTAGGTTTCCGACCAGAAATGCTCGTCATTGGCCGCACGGATCAACTGTGCATGAACGCGAATGCGATTGCCATCTCGAATGACTGATCCCTCGACGATGGCATCGACACCGAGCGTTCTGGCAATCTCAGGAATGGTCTGCTTCGGGTCTTTGAACTGCATGACTGAGGTTCGGGATATGACGCGCAGGTCGCGAATGGCGGCTAGACGGCCAATGATCTCCTCCGTCATTTCGTCAGCAAAGTACTCCTGGCTTGGATCGCCGGACATACTCTTTAAAGGCAACACGGCCACAGATCTAATCTTCGGAACGTCAACCCGCTTCTCCGGCTTCTTTAGGACAAGTACGATCGCAAGCGAGACGAGAACGGCTGATGCGATCCCCAGAACCAGCCAGGGGTTCTTCATTGGGACGCGCTGTGCGGCCCGATGTTCGTCAGCCATCGCTTGAGCGGCCTCAGGTTTCTTCGGCCTGTCCAGAAACGATTCCGGGGCAGGAGTGTCCGGAAGGCAAGCAATTTCCTGGTGAGGGCGGCTGAGTATCGGCGCGATGAAGCGGTATCCCTGCCCGGTTACCGTCTGAATGAATCGGGGCTGTTCGGGATCGTCTATTAAGACCTGGCGTATTTTTCGAATGGCGCCCCGAATGCTGTTGTCTGTATCGAGGAAGACGTCCTTGCCCCAGAGCCTGCCGACGATCTGCTCTCGCGTGATGACGTCTCCGGGGTGTTCGATGAGCAGGAGAAGAATCTCCAGCGGAATGCGCTCTAGCTTGAGCACGCGGCTGCCGTGGCGCAGTCTTCGCGGGCGAAGATCGATTCGAAACCTTCGCCGAAGGCAATGGATTCCGGCAGTCCGATGGGCAGGGAGGCCATGGCAAGACCCGCAGGAGTGCAACGATTTTACCTCACATTCGGCCACGCCCGGATAAATGCTTCAGAAGCAGAGATTTGGCGCGACACAAACCAACACACGGCGACACACAGGGCCGCTATGGACAGCCGGGATCGACACCGGAATGATGGCGCTCACCCGAACTTTCCGTATGGCGGGCGAGCACTCATGGAGCGTGGAGGTCACGATGATGAAAACGATTATCAAGCTTTTGAGCGTATTGACGATGGCGATGCCGCTGGTGAGTTCAGCGACGACCTCAGATGCCGTTCTCGATTGGAATGCGATTGCCGTGAACACAGCGGCTGCCAACAAGGCGAATCCGTTTGCGCAGGGACGATTCGCGGCAATAGTGCAGGTGGCGGTATTCGAGGCGGTGAATTCAATTACCGGGGAGTACCGGCCTTACCTGGGAACGATCACCGGGGCGCCGGGGGCTTCAGCCAACGCTGCCGCGGTGGAGGCTGCCTATGAGGTATTGAGCGCATACTTCGGCGCGAGCCAGTCGGCTCTGGATGCAGACAGGCTCGCCTCCTTGGGGCAGCCCCCTTATGACCAGAGCACGATGGACGGCGTGGCAGTTGGCCACGCGGCTGCGCAGGCCCTGATCGCGCTTCGAGCGGCTGACGGAGCGACAGCAGTGCCGTCAACCTCAATGCCCGGGGCGGCAGCTCCCGGAGTATGGCAATTAACAGCGGGTTGCAAAGCTGGAATTGCTTATAACTGGCAGTTTGTGGCGCCGTTCGGAATTCGCAGGGCCAGTGATTTCATGCTCGGACCGCCGCCCGCTCTCACGAGTGAAGCGTACACGAAAGCCTACAACGAGGTGATGAATGTTGGTGCGAGCGACAGTGTGGAGCGGACACAGGACCGCGCGAACGTGGTGCTGTTCTTTGCAGCGACATCGCCAACTCAGGCAATGAATCAGGCTGCGCGTCAGGTTGCGGAAGAAAAGGGAGGCACGCTTTCAGAGAATGCGCGCGCACTGGCGTTGGTCAACATGGCGATCAATGATGCCCTTGTGGCGTCGTTCCTGAATAAGTATCACTACAATTTCTGGCGCCCAGTGACGGCGATTCAGGGCGGAGATACGGACGGGAACGCGGACACGGCTGCTGATCCTGACTGGGCTCCTTTCATCACCACTCCATGCTTTCCAAGTTACCCCTCGAATCACGGAAGTGCAGTGAATGCGGCCTCGGAAGTGCTGATGCGCTTGTATGGCGAAGCGGCGCATCCGATTACTCTGGCGAACCCCGCGGTGCCAACGATCAGACTCGAATACGACTTGTTCAGGGAAATTTGCGAGGACGTCTCCGACGCGCGGGTGTACGGCGGAATTCACTTCAGAACCGATCAGGAGGCAGGCGCAGATTTAGGCAGGGCGATCGGTGCCGCGGTATATAAGCTGAATTTCCAAAGGGTCGAGGAGGAGCAGTGAACCTAGGCAACAGACTTCAGATCGACTCAGAATGTGGGTGAGATGCGGTTTCTCGAATGCCCTCACCGACATCGATTGCCTTGGTCGCCCGCGCGGTTAGCTTGAGAAGAGTGCAGTTGAATGCACTCTCCCCAAATCCATTCGGTTAAGCTCACGCGCGCAAGCAGAGATCTCGTCCTCCGCTTGAGAGCAGCTACAGCAGCACAAAAAAGATCGTGCATTGGGCAACTGTTGCGGTCAGCTTACGACGGTTTGATGCGCGTAGCCTCGATCGTTCCTGCGAATTGACCAATGAGATTTCCCAATAAGTCGTAAAAAATGCTTTCCACCGTGCCGCTATAGCTGTTGCCGTCGGCGCTTAAGTGCAAAGTCTCATAAAACACGCCCGAGCCGGACAAATTTCCTGACGTATCGAAGTTCCAGGTAACGTGCTTCAGCGTGTAGGTGCGCGGTGCAATCTGCTGCCAGACGCCTACGCATATGTTTCCCTCGATCGTGGGAGTGACGTCGTTCAGGAGCTCATTTCCATCGGCGTAGAAGACATCGAATCCGTAATCGAAAGGTTGTCCATCTGCGGAGAAAGTGACATTCCATAATCCAACGATCGAAGCGGGGCCCGCCGGAGTGATACCGGACATTCCTTGAGCAGCCAGGGCAGCGGCGGATGCCATCGCGGGTCGCGAGATGGGCTGCCTGAAATCCCGGCTTAGACACTTTGCCGACGCCGATGGAACCGAAGCAAAGCCGAGCAGCGCCGTAATGAAGATGGTGATCCACTGGGCCGGTTTTATGGCTTTCGAGGTGAGGAAGGGGAAAACCGAAACATTGGAACGAAACTTTGTCATACGGTGACCTCCTGTGGTCAGGTTGAATGGATTGGGAAAAAGGGGATTCATGTCTGAGGCAATCGCCTGCGTCCCGTCCATCTACTTCATGGCGAGTTCGATCGTCGGCGACGCATTCCGAGCCAGGATTCGTTCTCGCTTCGGCTGGCCGAGCAATATGCTGTGCATGCTGGACCCGGCAAACTGCATTTGAGTCAGCACGTGGCGGCTTCCGCTCACAAAGAACTCCATCCGGCCCCGAGTCTCGATCGCATCGCCTGATTCTCTCCGGATGAGAAGGATGGCCACCTTTTTGGAGTTCACGTTAACCAGAGTCAGAGAAGTCTCCGACGCCAGGACTTCGTAATTGCCGGCTGGCATCTGGTGATGGTTGGCTGTGAATGCGAACGGCACATTTACATGGGATCGGTTCTGGGCTGATGCATGCCGTGCGGCAAAAATGACGAGCGCACAGGTTCCGATCAGAAGCATGCTTTTCAAGGTGGAGAGGCTGCGGGTCATGGGAAGGACCTCCGGTTTGAATTTGGCTGCCCGGTCTCCGTTTCGGTTCCGGCCCAGCCATGTTTCCGAAACTGCGCCCATCCGCCCCATCCCTCAATGCACTCGAGGTGATTCGGAAGTCAATATCACGTAGTCATGCAAATTGCTCAACGTGCACGGTTTATCTTCCGATATCATCTGCGGGTTTTGTCACTGCTCGCGGTATTCCGCGTGATAGACTCGCGCGCAGGACACCTCAGCGGAGAGCTGGCTTTTGGAATCCCTGCAAAACGGCGTTGGGTTGTGGCGCTTCGGCGTTTTCGAGGTCGATGCGGCCAACGCGGAGCTGCGTCGAAACGGGGTGAAGGTCAAAATCCGCGAGCAGTCCTTCCGTGTTCTTGTCTACCTGCTCCAGCATGCCGGTGAACTGGTCAGCCGCGAAGCCTTGCGCCAGGTCCTATGGCCAGCCGATACCTTTGTGGATTTCGACCACAGCCTGAACACCGCGATGATGAAGCTCCGGGATGCCCTGGGCGACGCGACCGGCGCACCTGTCTACATCGAGACCATTCCCAAGCGCGGCTATCGATTCATCGCCCCGGTTACCAGATCTATTGAACCGATCACCCAGAGCTCACAAGCTCCTCCAGCGGTTTCGTCTTCGCCAGGGAATGATGCCGCGCCCGCAACACTGCATCCGCCTACGCCGGCGCGTACCTCCTCCTTTCGGTATCGGGCCGCGGTTCCGCTTCTCCTGCTTTTGCTGATCGCTATGGCTCTGGGTTCCTACCTGCTGATGTTCCATTCCGGCACTCGAGGTACGAGTAGCGACCGCAAACTCCTCCGCACCATTCCCATCACCTCTGCTGCGGGTGACGCCATCTCGCCCGTCTTCTCACCCGACGACAGGGAAATTGCCTACGTATGGGACGGCGCCGATCGCAAAGGCTACGACATCTACGTGCAGCTGGTCGGCGCTGACCTCCCGCTTCGCCTCACGTATCACCAGCGCGGATTGATCGGTACACCGGCGTGGTCGCCCGACGGTCGGGAGATCGCGTTTGAGCGTTGCGATGGCCGGCAGGACGGCGTGTTCGCCATTCCGGCTCTCGGCGGCGAAGAGCGTCAGCTCACCTCCGTCGCCTGCCTCTACACACTTCCCAGTCCTGTGGCGTGGAAAGCCACAGGAAATGAAATGCTCATGGTCGATCGCTGTTCGGACAGCGGCCGATTCGGGTTGGTCAACTTCTCCCTTGGCACCGGCGTAAAACAGTGCCTCACCAATCCCGGAGCAGACAAAATCGAGGATAGCGGCGCCGCCTTCGCGCTCTCTCCTGACGGATCGACCGTTGCTTTCCTGAGAACCACGGTTTCGCTGTGCTGCGACATCTACAAAGTGCCCGTAACAGGCGGCACAGTCACACGCGTCTCATCGGGTGGCGACCGGGGCTGCAACCTCCAGAGTGATCTTGGTTGTAACGGCATCATGTGGACTCCTGACGGTCGGAGTCTCGTGTTCGTGGACGATCGCAGCAATCTCTCCACTCTTCGTCGCATTTCGGCTGACGGCGGCCCCGCAAATCGTGAAACGACCTACCCCGCGATCGGCTCTTTCACGCGCAACGGCACAAGCTTTACGTACTCTCAGCTCAACCGTACCGATCCTTCTGCCATCTGGCGAGCCGAACTTGCCGCCCCCGGTGGCCCTCTCAGCGGAAAGAGCAAAGTCATCAGTTCGCAGTATCCCGAGCTCGATGCGCAGCCGTCGCCCGACCGTGCACACATCGTGTGGATGTCCATGCGAACCGGCAGCGAAGAGATCTTTGTAAGCAATAACGAAGGACACGACCAGACACAGTTGACTCACCTCGATCGCTATTCTGGAACGCCTCGTTGGTCGCCCGACAGCAAACGCATCGCGTTTGACAGCTACAAACCCGGCGGACATGCGGAAATCTTCATCGTCGATGCGGACGGCAGAAACCTCCGTTCTGTCATCACCGCACCATTCGACTGCGCCGTGCCCAGCTGGTCACACGATGGCAAAAGTATCTACTACTCCGGAAATCGCGACGGCGTATGGCAAGTATGGAAGCACAACGTCGACACGGGCGCCGATTTGCAGCTGACCAAACAGGGCGGGTTCGATCCGTTCGAGTCTACGGACGGCAAAACTGTCTACTACACCCGGTTCTACGAAGCCGGCATCTGGAAAACTCCCAGCGGAGGCGGCCTCGAAACCCTCGTCATAACCGAACGCCCGCAGATCGGATTCTGGGGACACTACGGGGTCACCTCCACCGGCATCTATTTCCTCGATTCCGATGCCCAACCGCGCCCGACAATCGATTTCTACAACTTTGGTACGCAACGCATCTCGCCGGTTCTTACGCTGGACGAGCACCCGGCGCGACTTCAACCAAGCCTCAGCGTTACCGAAGATGGGAAGAGCATCTACTTCGCCCAATACGATCGCCAGAGTGTAATCAAAATGATGGAATTCAGTGCGAAATAGTCTAACTAAAGCCAGGGTTCCTTGTGCCGGCTTGCGCCAAACGCACCGTGACAAGGGAGGGGCCGTCAAACGGCCAAATGGAATTCCTGACCCCGATCACCCCGGGGACTCTTCGGTCACAAAGCAATAAGTCACGCCTCCAGGAATGTCCCAGGTTGCGCGGGCTGTCTCAGTGTCGCGGTCCATGCATCGCACTCAATTCAAGTGGTCAGACCCGGATTACTTCCGAGTGGTGGACCACACACCCAGAGTAGTAATTTCATCAGCGCACCTTATCCGGTACTCTGGTGGTCGATGCTGCTGGCCTTTGACTATCTATCGCTAAAGCGGGCAATCGCGATCCTCGCGGTGTCGAGCATGCTCACCCCTCTGAACGCGCTAGCCCAAATCATTGATTATCACCAGCACCTATATAGTCCGCAGGCGGGCGCGCGGTCTTCTCCGGGCCCATCGGGCATAGATGCGGATTACCTCGTTGCGCAACTCGACACGGCCGGAATCAGTCGCGCTGTGGTGTTATCAGTCGCGTACAGCTTTTCAAACCCAAACAAGGCCCCAATTCCTGACGAGTACGCGCACGTGATGGCCGAAAATGACTGGACCAGCGCGCAGGTCGCCAAGTACCCGAATCGCTTAATTGCTTTTTGCAGCGTCAATCCACTCCGGCCATATGCACTCAGAGAGATCGCACGTTGTGGCAAGGACCCAAATCTGAAAACTGGATTGAAGTTGCACTTCGGCAACTCCGATGTGAACTTGCGCAATCCCGAAGACTTGGCGCAGGTGCGTCGGGTCTTCCGTGCTGCCAATCAGCACGGCATGGCAATCGTGGTGCATTTGCACTCGAATATGGATCGACATCGACCATACGGAGCAAAGGACGCGGGCATTCTTCTGGAGCAGGTACTCCCTGAAGCTCCGGACGTTGTCGTACAGATAGCGCATCTGGCTGGCGGTGGAGGCTACGACGATCCGGGTACAGACGAAGCCCTTTCGGTGTTCGTGAAAGTAATTGAGCGAAACGATCCTCGGATGAAGAATGTCTATTTCGATGTCAGTGGAATAGCCATACCCGGCATGTGGGAAGATAAGGCCGACCTCCTCGTTAGACGCATTCGCCAGATCGGGCCGCATCGACTCCTATACGGAAGTGATGCAGCTACTGCCGACAATCTGCCAAAGGACACGTTGGCGAGGTGGCACAGCGTACACCTGACCCCAGAAGAGTTTCGAGAAATCGACAACAACATTGCGCCTTACCTCCGCGCCTGGCTTTCTGGCGCCGAGCTGCGGCATTAAGCGGCCAAAGCCAGGGCTAAATGGCCCGTCCTGAGAAAACTGAAGAGCATTCTCCGACACAATCCGGCCTGATGCTCACTTCGTGGGTTAGCGCGTACTCGGACGTAAACCGGATTTGTGCTGGAGGCTCATGGTAATGGAGGTGACTGCGCTTCAGTCGATCCGGTGCTACACTCGACTGCGATGGCGGACACCACTCACCGAAAGCGCACTCTAGCCCCATGGGTTGGATTGTCGTTAACCGTGCTGGGGGCTCTGAGTAATGGGTTGCCGTTCCTTGGTTTTCCGGCAGCTCCGGTTCCATGGATCAGCCTTCTGCTTTCCCTGATTGGCTTCCTCGTTGTTCTCTTCGGCCTATGGCAGGTATTTGGGCAATCGACAGCATATAGAGGAAGGCTTTCCGGGAGTGTGGCAGCGACGTTTTCCATGTTGTTCGTGGCTGCAGCGATCCTTTTCTTTTGGGGCGCGCGGCACATCCCAGCGGAATCCGCAGCTGCTCCTCAGATCGGGCAGCGAGTGCCAGATTTTACGCTTCCAGACACGACCGGGCATTCCGTGTCTCTGACCGAGTTGTTCTCCGGTTTAGGGGAGAAACAGCCACCCAAGGCGCTTCTCCTGGTTTTTTACCGCGGTTACTGGTGACCGTATTGCAACCTCGAGTTACGAGGCATCCAGAAATCGCTTCCGGAATTTATGGCAGAAGGAATATTGCCGGTCGCGATTAGCGTTGATGCTCCGGGAGTTTCTGACAACCTCCGGAGTAAACGCGGTTACACATTCCCATTTCTTTCCGATCCGAAGGCTCAAGTAATTCGCCGTTACGAACTTCTGCATCCAGGCGGGGGGCCAGACGGAACAGATATTTCGCGACCAGCTGAGTTTCTGATTGATCGCTCAGGAACTGTACGGTGGGAGAATTTCACCGAGGATATCCGAGTGAGGCCAAGGGCTGAAGAGTTGCTAGCTGCGGCGCGGTCCATCCACTGATCGTTTTAGCGATGCTCAATTGCTCTTGCATTACTTCCGATAGGCGACAATTCGACCTGAACTCAAAAATCCACTCTCCGGCTTTGCCGTTACACAGTGAAGTGCTTCATTGCCGGAGAACTCGATGCTGATCAGACTCCAAGGATGCGAGGTGGTCTGATGCCGCGATCCAGTTCCCACCGCCATGGTGTTTGTGATGGCGAAGATGGCTTGATGCAGAATGGGCTCTGGACCGCCTCGATTTCCGAGGCTCCTTGCGTAACTTTGTTTAGTTCACGATGCCTCCGGCTTCTTTGGTTTTGTCGCAGACGCCGTTGGTTGGCTGGGTGGGCAGGAAGGTGGTCCAGGCGGCTCCCCCACCGGTGGAGTTGGGCGGGTTGAGATTGCCCGGGGTGCTGAAGTCGAAGAAGTCACTCATGTCTCCGTTCTTCAGCCAATAAGCGTCTCTCGCAGTGAGCGGCGGAACATTGAATGTCTTCTCAATGAAGGCCAGAATCGCGGTGCTGTCCATGGGAGCGTGCGAGACGTAGTGCGGCTTCACGTAAGGCGAGATGACGATGACCGGGATCCGCGCGCCAGTCAGATTGAACATGTTGTACCCACCGTTTTCCGGGGTGGCAGCGGTGAAGTTGGCATTCTCGCCGGTGTGGCAGTAGCCGTAGGAGCCGTTATTGGGGTCGGGACACTGACCCTGCGCATAATCATCCGGGGGAGGAACGGTGAGAGGCGGCACGTGATCGTAGAGGCCGCCGGACTCGTCGTAGGTGAGGATGAAGACGGAATCCTGCCAGGCGTCGCTGTTCATCAGCGCGCTGATGATGGACTGTACATACGCCGCGCCTTTCTGGATGTTGTTGTCGGGGTGCTCGTCGAGTGCGCTGGGGCCTGACGCAGCTTCGATGAAGACAACCTGCGGCAGCGTCTTGTCGGGATCGCACGGCAAACCGTTGCAGGTGCCGGCGAGCAGATTCATCAGATAGCTGGTGGGATAGGTCTTGTTCTGGACCGCGGGATCGCTATAGTCCTGGAAATTGGGAAGGAACATGCCGTCCTGGTAGTAGTATTTCCAGCTGACGTTGGCCTCATTCATGGCGCGGTAGATCGTTTCGGCGCTGTACCGCGGATGGGTGTTGTCCGCGTCAGGGTACTCGTGACCGAAGGAACTCGCGGCCTCGATGAACATTCGGTTGGGATAGGTGGCAGTGAGGACCGGCGAGAACCAGCGATCGCTCGTAGCGAAGAAGCTCGCGAGGTCGTAGTAGTACGGCAGGTCGGTTTGATCGTAGTAACCCAGTACGCGAGTGCCCTCGGGGTCGTAGTTGGTCTCATTGGAACCGAGGCCGCCGTTCGGAGTGTCGAGGAAATTGTTCATGGCGAACGAGCCGGCGGGATAGGTACTCGTCGTCAGCCATGCTTTATCGCCGCCTTTCAGCGCGAGGTTGTGGTGGGCCTCATCCCATGACGGGGTCGGGTTCTGGGTACAGACGGTGGTTTGATGGAACGGTTTGACCTGCGTGCCGTCGTGGTGGTTGGTGAGCACCAAATTGGGGTCGAAGCCATCGACGTCGGTGGCGCTTGCGGTGATGCCGAAGGGTTGGAGACGCTGCGCGCGGTAAGCTCCGAGCACGCCGAAGTAATTGTCGAAAGAGCGGTTCTCCTGGAGCATGAAGATAACGTGCTTAATCTTGCCGGCCGCCGCCGAGGTGACCGTGACGCTTATGGTTTGCTTGAGCTGAGTTCCATCGGTCAGGGTCGCGGTAGCCGTATAGGTAGTGGTGTCAGCCGGCGTCACCGTGATGGAGCCTTTGGGTAACGGGGTGCAGGGAGCGCAGCCGCCATTGTCAATGCTGAGCGCCGTCACCGACGGGTCAACCTGCCAGGACAAGGTCACCGGCTGATTTGCCGTGCTGTTGGCCGGGGTCGCCGTCAGGTTGATATTGACGGCATTGATGGTGACGGTGGCGGGCTGACTCTGGCCGCCGGAGCCGGTAGCGACCATGGTATACGTCACGGTGGTGGGGACCGGGATCTGAATGCCGGCGGGTTCTGAGGCCGGGAACGTGCCACCCTCCTCGGGATCGCTTTGTGGAAGCGCCGGCGTAAACGTGACCGAGGTGGCGTTGGTGGTCTCCCAGCTCAGGGTCGTGGAGGAGCCAGCCACGACGGTGGTGGGAGTGGCGGTGAGCTGGTTGATCTGCGGCTGACCGACTGCCACAGCGACAGCTACGGACTGAGGCTGGGTACTGCCGCCGGGGCCTGTGGCGATGGCGGTATAGGTGGTGTTTTCAGTCGGCTGGT
>Ga0105240_10007770_pt1 | contig 15505 bp, 17 predicted proteins | sample KBSC54metaG_FD_80426 | JGI IMG/M metagenome (GOLD analysis project Ga0105240, IMG submission 80426) | Corn rhizosphere microbial communities from Kellogg Biological Station, Michigan, USA - KBS C5-4 metaG | ecosystem: Host-associated > Plants > Roots > Rhizosphere > Soil | place: Michigan, USA... | reverse complement strand
TGCCGCCCGAGGAGACGGGGCCCGTGCCGGTCTCGATGCAGGTCAGCGAGCCGCGCTGGTTCGGTGTCACCCCGCCGTCGTTCCTGCTCGGCCTCGCCGGCGTCCTGCTCGTGCTCGCGGTCGTCCTCTTCGCTGCCGGGCACTGGCCGTACGGATTGATCCTGCTCGGTCTCGCCGCGCTCCTGCTCGCGGGCTTCATGGAGGCGGCGCGCCGGCGCCCACACGCCCACGACCACGTTGCGCGCGCCGGGAGCGAGGTCCGCGAACGTGCGCGGTCGCAGCTCGAGGAGTGGCGTGCGCGCTCGACTGCAGCGGCCGAGGCGCGCCGCATCCAGAGCGGCTTGCTCCTCATCGAGGCCGAGCGCAAGTCGTCGCTCGCCGATCTCGGCGCGGCGGCGCACGCCCACGACGGCAAGGCCGAGGCGGCGGCTCGCGCGAAGCTCGCCGAGCTCGACGAGCGCGAGGCCGGGCTTCGCAGCCGGCTCGACGACGGGCTCGCCCAGGCGGGGGAGAGGATTCGCAAGGCGAAGCTTCCGGTACAGGACACGATGATGGTGCTCCCGTCCGAACCCAGCCCGCCTCCGGGCGAGGCGACCCCGCCGCAGCCGGCGGTCGTTCCCGAGCCGTATCCGCCTCCCGACGAGGCCACGCCGCCTCAGCCGGCGCCGGATCCGGACCGGGACGAGGACTGACCGGCGGTTCCGCGAAGATGAGGGCCTATGGCCAGGCGCCTGCTGCCCCTGCTCGCGCTCGTTGCGGCGATGTCCGCGTCGTCCGCGCTCGCCGGTAGCGGCATCGGCGACCAGAAGGCCGCCGTCGACCAGAAGATCGTCAACCTGCACGCCAAGATCGCGGCGCAGCATGCGCAGGAGTCCCACCTCAGCTCCCAGATCTCCTCGCTGACGACCCAGATCCACGGCCTCGAGCAACGCGTCGGCGACGTCTCGTCGAAGCTCGCGGTCCTCCAGTCCGATCTCTCGCTCCACCAGCGGCGGCTGACCAAGCTGAACGAGCTCTTCCATCTCCAGACGGTTCGCTTCCACACGCTGCAGCGCGAGTACACGCTCGCGGTGCAGCGGCTCGACATGCGGCTCGTCAACATCTACAAGACCGGTGAGCCGACGGCGGTCGACGTCGTGCTGGAGGCTCGCAGCTTCGACGACGTCGTCAGCCAGCTCGACTATCTCGGCGCCGTCGCGAAGCAGGACAAGAAGGTCGCTCTCGCCGTCCGGACCGCGAGGCGCCAGGTGAGAACCGCGCGGCTCGAGACCCGGAAGGTACGGCAGGGCGTCGCGCAGGAGACGCGGGTCATCAGCGCCCGCACGCAGCAGCAGGCGATCCTGCGCGGCGAGCTTCTCTCGAACCGCAACCAGCTGGCGAGCGCCCGTGCCGGCAAGTCGCACGAGCTCGTGACGACGAAGCAGCAGGTGCAGGACGAGATCAACGAGTCGGAGGCGCTCGCCGCCGCGAGCGCGCAGCTCGCTGCGAAGATCGCCCAATCCGAGCGCGCGTCGTCCTCCGGCGGCAGCGCCGACTCGAACGGCGCCGAGCCGGCCCCGAGCTCAGGCTTCATCTGGCCGGTCTCCGGCCCGATCACGAGCCCGTTCGGCATGCGCTGGGGCACGCTCCATCCCGGGATCGACATCGGCGTCCCGAGCGGGACCCCCGTCCACGCCGCAGCGAGCGGCACCGTCATCTGGTGCGGCTGGATGTCCGGCTACGGGAACCTCGTGATGATCGACCACCACAACGGTCTCGTGACGCTCTACGGTCACAACACGAGCGTCGCGGTGAGCTGCAACCAGCAGGTCTCGCAGGGCCAGGTGCTCTCGTACAGCGGCTGTACGGGCTTCTGCACGGGCCCGCACGTCCACTTCGAGGTCCGGCTCCACGGCAGCCCGGTCGACCCGCTCGGCTACCTGCCGTAACCGGCCGCGGCCCTGAGCCGTTTATCGGTTGTAATTCGGAAAATCGGGCGCCGGGCGGCGCCTGCCGTCTTCCACAAGGTCGTCTCCCGACGACGCCGGCCGCCTCCCCCCGGGGCGGCCGGTTGCGTTTCCTGCCCGCGGCGAGGGCCGCGAGCCGGGCCGTTTTCGCTCTGGGGCGTATAGTCGACTCCCCCAACCGAAACGAGGCTGAAGATGGCTGTCGGCATCCGCGTGAAGCTCCTCGGCATCACCGAAGAGCAGTTCGACAAGGGCCACGACCAGATCAATCCCGACCGCACGCCGCCGAAGGGGCTCCTGTTCCATGCCTCCGGCCCCGTCGAGGGCGGTTGGGGAATCATGGACTTCTGGGAGTCGCGTGCGGACTTCGACGCGTTCGCGGCCCGGATCCCGGAGGCGTTCGCCGCGGTCGGCGTCCAGCCGCAGGGGCCGCCTGACATCCACGAGTTCCCGGTTCACGAGACGATCAGCGCCTGAGTCGCGCTCGCCTGCCCCGACCGGCGCGGCGTGCTGGACGTGCAGCCGTCGCGCCCGTCGGTGGCAGGCGACGGCGACGGAGTGAAGTTCTTACCGGTTTCTTCAGGTTCGGGTGTTGGGTCTCCACGTGCGGCTCACGCGGAGGCAGCTTTTCGCACGCGCTGCGGTCGCGGCGCCTTCGGCGCTCGCATTGACCGGCGCGCCGCCGGCCTTTGCCGGCCTCCTCACCGGCACGCCGCCGCGGTTCCGGTCGGCGCCGTCATTCGATCCGGCGCGCGTGCACGTGCTCAGTGCGCCCGACATGACCGCGCCCGGCTACATCTTCATCTCGAACACGAACGGCGAGCGACAACCGGGCCCGATGATCATCGACGACGAGGCCGAGCTCATCTGGTTCAAGCCGCGGCCCGGCCTGACGGTCATGAATTTCAACGCGCACACGCTCGGCGGGAAGAGCGTCCTCGCGTGGTGGGAAGGCGCCTTGGAGGGCAGTCACGGCTCGGGCGAGTTCGTGATCCTCGGAACGGACTACCGCGAGCTGGCGCGCGTGCGCGCGGGCGGCGGGCTCGCCACCGACTTTCACGAGCTCTCGATCACGCCGCGCAACACGGCGCTGCTCGTCGCGTACCACGACGACGGCACGCTCCTCGACTCGATCGTGCAGGAGATCGAGATCGCGTCCGGCGACGTGGTGTTCGAGTGGCGGGCGAGCGACCACATCGGTCTCGACGAGAGCTACGTGACTCCGACCACGGGGTCGTACGACTTCGCGCACCTGAATTCAGCGGCAGTCGATGACGCGAGCCTGCTGGTCTCCTCGCGCCACGCCTGGACGGTCTACAAGGTCGATCGCACGACCGGCGAGATCGTCTGGCGGCTCGGCGGCAAGAAGAGCGACTTCGCGGTCGCGGCGGACGCCGCCTTCGCGTGGCAGCATCACGCGCGCAAGCACGCAGACGGCACGATCACGGTGTTCGACAACGGCGCCGGCGTCGCGCAGACCGAGCCGTATTCACGCGGCCTGCGTCTCCGTCTCGACGAGGCGGCGGGCACGGCCTCGCTCGTCCAGGAGCTGCCCCATCCCGAGCGCCTGCTCGCCTCCGCGATGGGCAGCATGGAGCCACTCGACGACGACGGCGCGTTCGTCGGCTGGGGCTCGGTGCCGCGGTTCTCGGAGTTTCGTCCGAACGGAACGCTTCGCTTCGACGCGGGCTTTCCCGGCGGCGGCTTCACCTACCGCGCGTTTCGCCGTGCCTGGGCGGCGCAGCCGCCGGACGCGCCCGCGTTCGCCGTCGCGTCGGTGGCCGGCGAGCCGTCCGGATATGCGAGCTGGAACGGGGCGACCGCCGTGACGCACTGGCGCTTGCGCACCGGCTCCACCAAGACGAACCTCGCCGTGCGGCGCGTCGTCGCGAAGCGGTCGTTCGAAACCCGCCTCCGTCTCGACGGCGCCGACAAGTTTGCTGCGGTCGAGGCGCTCGACGCCCGCGGCCGCGTCCTCGGCCGGTCCGCACCGGTCGGCGTCTAAGTCTGCGTCAGCAGAAAGACGTTGAGCGAGATGATGATTCCCGCGACGACGATCGCCGCTGCCGTCGTCGCGCGCGCGTTCACGAGCGTGCCCATGAGCCGCCCACGGCTCGTGAACCAGACGAGCGGGACGAGGGCGAACGGGATGCCGAAGGACAGGACGACCTGACTGAGGATCAGCGTTCGCGACGGGTCGGCGCCCACGCCGATGACGACGAATGCCGGGGTCATCGTCACCAGGCGTCGGACGACGATCGGGATGCGGCGGCGGATGAAGCCCTGCATCACGACCTGGCCGGCGAGCGTCCCGACCGCAGACGACGAGAGCCCTGAGAAAAGCAGTGCGATCGCGAACAACGCGCTCGCTGCGCTGCCGAGCAGCGGCGCGAGCGTCGCGTGCGCGCTCTCGAGCGAGCCGATGTCGTGGTGGCCCGTGCGAAAGAACGTCGACGCCGCCATGACGAGCATCGCGACGTTGATCAGCCCTGCGATCGTCATCGCGATCGCGACGTCGATCTTCGTGAAGCGCATCAGCCGGCGCGCCTGCGCGTCGTCCTGCGGGACGATCCGGTTCTGCGTCAGCGCCGAGTGCAGCCAGATGACGTGCGGCATCACCGTCGCGCCGAGGATGCCCACGGCGAGCAGCACCGATTCGCGGCCCTGGAAGCCCGGGACGACGGCGTGCCTGCCGACCGCTGTCCAGTCCGGCTGCGCTTTGAAGATCTCGATCACGTAACACAGCCCGATCGCGAGCACGATCCCGGCGATCACCGCCTCGAGCAGGCGAACGCCCCACCGCTGCAGGCCGAGGATCGCGAACGCCGCGACGCCGGTGACAAACGCCGCCGGCAGAAGGCCGATCCCGAACAGCAGGTGCAGTCCCAGCGCGGCGCCGAGAAATTCCGCGAGGTCGGTCGCGATCGCGATCGCCTCCGCCTGCACCCAGAGGCCGATCGTGACGCCGCGCGGGAACTCGTCGCGGCAGACCTCGGCGAGGTTGCGGCCCGTCGCGATCCCGAGCTTCGCCGACAGCGTCTGGACGAGCATCGCCATCAGGTTCGACGCGACGATCACCCAGATCAGCGTGTACCCGAACTTCGAGCCGCCGGCGATGTTCGTCGCGAAGTTTCCCGGGTCGATGTAGGCGACGGCGGCGATGAACGCCGGCCCGAGGAACGGCAGCAGCCGCAGCCGGCCGCGGTTGGCCAGCACGTCCTCGCCCGGGGTGGCTACCACGAAAGTTAGGCTAGCCTAAACCTCGCGCAGGACGTGCAGATCCGGCAGGTGGCGCCACTGCTCGTTCAGGTCGAAGCCGTAGCCGACGAACAGCTCGTCGGGCACGACGAAGCCGACGTAGCGCACCGGCAGGTCGTCGACGAGCCGGCGGTAGGGCCGGTCGAGCAGCGTCACCGCCGCCACCGAGCGCGGCTCGCGCAGCTCGAACGTGCGCACGAGGTAGTTGAGCGTCAGCCCGGTGTCGACGACGTCCTCGACGAGGATCACGTCGCGGCCGCCGATGTCGGCGTCGAGATCCTTGAGCACGCGGATCTGCTCGTGGCCGCCCATCTGTGCGCTGCCGTAGCCGGCAAGCTCGACGAAGTCGATCGCATGCAGGATCGGTATCGCACGCGAAAGGTCGGAGATGAACACGAGGCTCGCCTTCAGCGCGCCGACGAGGATCGGCTCGCGTCCGTCGTAGTCGCGCGCGATCTCGTCACCGAGCTCGCGCACACGGGCAGCGAGCTCTTCGGCCGTCAGATAGATCTCGCCGATCCGAGAGTCGAGCGCTACGACGCCAGGTCCAGACGGAAGTGTTGAGCCAGCCGTTCGAGGTCTCGCTTGTAGAAGAGCTTGATCTTCACGTCGGGATAGCGCTCGCGGAGCTTGCGCAGCTTCCGGTTCTTGCGCGTGACGAGCGACTGCTTCATCGCCGTCAGCTCGATGTACAGATCCTGCTCCGGCAGGTAGAGATCGGGTGCGAATGCCTCGATCACGCGCCCGTCCTCGTCGGTCTCGAGCACGAACGTGCGCGGCTCGTAGAGCCACGGGATCCCGTAGTAGTCGAGCACTTTCGCGCACTCGAGCTCTGCCGGACTGGCGAAGCGGGGTGGCGAAGTGCCGCGATATGCCTGGAAAACAGGGATATCGAGCCCCATCTGCAGTCCACGGTACCGACGGTGTCGGACGGTGAAACGGACGTGTCCGAAAGCTGATAGAAACGCGCCCCGATGGCCCGGATCAGCCTCGTCCCGCAGAAGCGCGAGTTCTACGACCTCTACAACCGGTCGGCGGCGAACATCGTCGCGATCTCGCAGCGCCTCGTGCAGCTCCTCGACGATTTCCCCGGCGACGCCGACGAAGGCATGCGCGACATCAAGGAGCTCGAGCACGAGGGCGATCGGATCACGCACGACCTGATCGACATGATCAACCGCACCTTCGTCACGCCGTTCGATCGCGACGACATGTACAGGCTCGCGGGCGTCCTCGACGACGTCTGCGATCACATCGACGACTCGGCGGAGATGGTCGTCGGCTACGGCGTGCGCGAGGTGCACGACCAGGCGCGGCAGCAGGCGCAGGTCATCCAGCGCTGCGCGACGAAGCTCGCCGAGGCGATTTCGTTGCTCGAAGGCTTCAAGGATTCGCGTCGGCAGCTGATCGAGCTGCGGACGCTCGAGGACGAGGGCGACAGGCTGTCGCGCGCTGCGATCGCCGGGCTCTTCGCAGGCGATCCCGACCCGGTGTCGCTCGTCCGCTGGAAGGACATCCACGAGCAGCTCGAAGAGGCGGTCGACGCCTGCGAGAACGCCGCGGACGTCCTCGAGGCGATCCTCGTCAAGAACCGGTGACGCTGCTCGTCATCGTCATCGCGGTCGGGCTGCTCTTCGACTTCACGAACGGCTTCCACGATACGGCGAACTACGTCGCCACGTGGGTCGGCACGCGCGCACTGTCGCCGCGGATGGCGGTCGTCATCTCCGCAGGCGCGAACCTTGCAGGGGCGTTCGTGACGACCGCAGTCGCGAAGACGGTCGGGAAGGGGATCATCGACACCGGGCTCGCGAACGAGAAGACCGTGCTCGCCGCGTTGCTCGGCGCAATCGTGTGGAATCTCTTGACGTGGCGGCTCGGGCTGCCGTCGAGCTCGACGCATGCACTGATCGGCGGGCTCGTCGGCGCCGCCCTCGTGCAGTCCGGGACGAAGGGCGTCGCCTGGCACGGCATCTGGGAGAAGGTGATCGTCCCGGGAGCCATATCGCCGGCGATCGGCTTCGCAGGCGCGTTCCTGTTGATGGTCGTCATCTACCGCGTCTTCTTCAGCGCCCCGCCTGGCGTTGCGCATCGCGGCTTCCGCTACGGGCAGCTCGTCTCCGGCACCTGGGTCGCCTTCACGCACGGCGCGAACGACGCGCAGAAGACGATGGGCGTGATCGCGCTCGCGCTCTACACGCACGGCACGATCCACACCTTCTACATCCCGACGTGGGTGAAGATCACGGCCGGTCTGACGATCGCGGCCGGGACGTATTCGGGCGGCTGGCGCATCATCCGGACGCTCGGCCAGCGCATCTACAAGATGGCTCCCGAGCACGGGTTCGCCGCGCAGATCTCGGCCGGCACCACGCTCTACCTGGGGACGCGCTTCGGGTTCCCGATCTCGACGACGCACGTCGTCACCGGCTCGGTGATGGGCGCGGGGGCAACGCGCGGCGTCTCGGCCGTTCGCTGGGGAATCGCCGGCAACATCCTCGTCGCCTGGCTCTTGACGCTGCCGGCGGCCGGGCTCGTCGCCGCGCTGCTGTTCTACCCGGTGCGCTGGATCTTCTAAGTTCCCCGCAATGACCTTCACGATCGCGCAGCTGAGCGATCTCCACTGCGGGCAGCAGTTCTTCCTGCCCGATCTGCTGGAGCGCGCGATCGTCGAGGTCAACGACGTCAAGCCCGACGTCGTCGTCTGCTCCGGCGACCTCACATCCCACGGCTTCAAGGACGAGTACGCGCTCGCGCGGCGATACCTCAACCAGATCGAATGCGACTCGCTCGTCGTCATTCCCGGCAACCACGATTCGCGGAACGTCGGCTACGTCCACTTCGAGGAGCTGTTCGGCCCGCGCAACTCCGTCTTGCGGCTCGGCGGTGTGACGATCGTCGCGGTCGACTCGACCGAGCCGGACCTCGACAACGGCCAGATCGGTCGCGGTCGCTACGGCTGGATCGAGGAGCAGTTCGCCGAGCCCGCCGACCTACGCGTCTTCGTGCTCCATCATCATCTCTTGCCCGTGCCCGGCACCGGCCGCGAGCGGAACATCGTCAACGACGCAGGCGACGCGATCGAGTGCCTGCAGCGAGCCGGCGTCGATCTCGTGCTCTCCGGGCACAAGCACGTCCCGTATGCGTGGCGGCTCGAGGATCTGTTCATCGTCAACGCGGGCACCGTCTCGTCGTCCCGGCTGCGCGGCCACGGGCGCCCCTGTTACAACGTGATCGAGATTGCGGGCACGCACGTCAGCGTCTGGCGCAAGTATCCCTTCCACGACCAGGAGCGGATCATCCAGTTCTCGACGGAGACGAAGACATTCGAGAAGTACACGGCCCGCATCGAGCAGGAGGTGACGTCGGACCGATGAGAGCTGTTGCCATCGTGGACGGCGAGCACTACCCCGACGTCGTGCGCGCGGCGCTGCAGGAGCTGCCGTACGAGTTCACCTCCGCCATCTTGGTCGGTGCTACCGACAAGCTGCGCAGCGAGCCGGACTACGGCGTGCCGCTCGTCGACGACGTGCCGGACGTCGACGTCGCGATCGACCTGACCGACGAGCGACGCCCCGAGCTCGTTGCCGCGTTCCTCGCGGCCGGGATCGCGTACGTCGGTGCGGACTTCCGCTTCGACCCGCCGCCGCTGCATCCCTTCGAGCTGCCGTCGATCGCGGTGATCGGCACGGGCAAGCGCGTCGGCAAGACTGCGGTCGCGACGCACGTCGCGCGACTGCTCGCGCGTGACCGTGACGTCGTGTGCGTCGCGATGGGCCGGGGCGGCCCACCGGAACCGGAGCTCGTGACGTCGCCCCCGACGATCGAGGAGCTCGTCGCGCGCTCGCGCGCCGGACAGCACGCAGCCTCCGACTTTCTCGAGCTCGCGGCGCTCGCCGGCGTTCCCGCAATCGGCTGCCGTCGCGCCGGCGGCGGCGTGGCGGGGGCGCCGTTCGTCTCGAACGTGCTCGAAGGCGCGCGGCTCGCCGCATCGCTCGAGCCGGACGTGGTCGTCTTCGACGGCAGCGGCTCCGCGATCCCGCCGATCGCGACGACGGCGCGCATCCTCGTCGGTCGCGAGCCGTTCCGCGAGCGGATCAGCGACCTCGTGCTCGACGAGCTCGAGCTGCGGCTGATGCCGATGGAGCCGCTCGAGGGCCGCGTCGCCGTCTTCACCGCGGCGCCGGCGCGCACGGATCATCTCGACGCCGTCTTCGTCTCGAACGATCTCGCGCGCCGCGACGTCCTGCACGCGCAACTCGCGACGCTCGACGTCGACACGTATCTGATCGAGCTGAAGGCGGCTGCGATCGACGTCGTCGCCGAGCACGCACTCGCGCACGGAAGGCGGGTCGTGCTCGCGCGCAACGAGCTCGTCTCGCCGGCGGTCGACGAGCGGGTGCTGGCGCTACTCGAGAGAGTCGCGGCGTGAGCGAGGCGCGGCGGATCATGCCGCTGCCGCTCGGCGGCGAGCATGGGCTTCCGTACTCGCGCGGCCTGATGGCGCGCGCGTTGATGGCCGTCGCCGTCCCGGCGGACCGCGCCTACGCGCTCGCGCGCCGGCTGGGCGACGACCTCGCATCGCGCAACAGCGAGATCGTCGAGCTGGACCGCCTCGAGGCGCTCGCCGTCGAGTCGCTCGGAGAGGTCGAGGGGAGCGAGGCGGTGCGGCAGCTGCGCCGCTACCAGGAGCTGCGCGAGCTCGAGCTGCCCGTCGTCATCCTCGTCGGCGGCGCGACCGGCACCGGTAAGAGCACGGTCGCGACCGAGATCGCGTACCGGCTCGGGATCACGCGCGTCACGTCGACCGACTTCATCCGCCAGACGATGCGCGCGTTCTTCTCGCCCGAGCTCTTTCCGACGATCCACCACTCGAGCTTCGAGGGCGAGCCGCTGATCCCCGCCTTCGAGGAGCAGGCGCGCAACGTGCTCGTCGGCGTGCGAGCGTCGGTCGAGCGCGCGCTGCAGGAGGGCTGGTCGATGGTGCTCGAAGGCGTGCATCTCGTGCCGGGGCTCGTGCCGCTCGAGCTCGAGGGCGCCATCGTCAGCCCCTGCATCCTCGAGATCTCCGACGAGACGGCGCACGCCCAGCATTTCTTCACGCGCGAAGCGGGTACCGACCGGCCGATGGCGAAATATCTCGACCGCTTCGACTCGATCCGCGGCCTGCAGGACTACCTCGTCCAGCGGGCCCAGGCCACCGGCACGCCGGTGGTCGAGAACGAGAACGCCGAGCTGGCGACACGATCGGTCGCCGAGCTCGTCCTCTCTGCTGCGGAGCGCGCATGACCGAGGCCGCCGAGCTCCCGACGGTCGCGGAGCACGTGCCGCTCGACGCGGTCTGCCTCTGCCAGTCGTATCTGCGCGCGACCGAGCATGCGGCGCTCAAGTCGGCGCGCTGGCTCGGCCGCGCCGACCAGGAGGGCGCAGAGGAGGCGGCCGCCGACGGCATGAGGGAGACGCTCGACATCCTCCCGATCAGCGGCCGCGTGGTGATCGGCTCGAGCGCGGAGGAGGGCGGCCTGCTGCCGGGCTCGATCGTCGGCGTCGGCGGCGCCGAGGTCGATCTCGCGCTCGATCCGCTGGAAGGACGCGGCGTCGTCGCGCGCGGCGGCAACGGTGCGATGTCGATGATCGTCGCCGGCGAGGCCGGCAAGCTGACGACGCTGCCGAACATGTACATGCGCAAGCTCGCGGTCGGCCCGCTCGCGCGCGGCCACATCGACCTGCAGCGCCCGGTGGCGGAGAACGTGCAGGCGATCGCGGAAGCGTTCGGCCGGCGCGTCAACGACGTGACGACCATCGTGCTCGATCGTCCACGCCATCACGACCTGATCGAGGAGATCCGCAACTCCGGCGCACGCATCAAGCTGATCCAGGACGGTGACGTGACCGCGTCGATCAGCGCGGCGATCCGCGGCACGAACGACCACCTCTCGATCGGCATCGGCGGCACGCGGCAGGCGATCCTGTCCGCGGCTGCACTGCGCTGTCTCGGCGGCGAGCTGCAGGCGCAGTTCTGGCCGACGACGCGGTCGGAGATCGACGAGCTGAAACGGCTCGGCATCGAGGACTACACCCGCCTGTTCACGACCGAGGATCTCGCGCCCGGTGAGATCATCGTCGCGGCGACGGGCGTCTCGAACGGCGATCTGCTGCGCGGCGTCCGCTTCCTCGCCGACAGCGCACGCACGCACTCGCTCCTCATGTGCACGCGGTGCAACTGGGTGCGCTTCGTCGACGGCATCCACTTCTTCGCGCGCGAACGCCGCGAGGAAGTCCGTCTACTCGGCTACTAGAGCGAGCCCGGTGACCTGACAGTTCGGAACGTGCTCGACGGCGAGCGCGAGCAGCATCTTCTGGAGCTGCTTGCGCTGCTCGGCCGTCAGCGACGCGAGGAAGTCGTCGTCGAGCTGCTTCGCGACGGCGCGTGCCTTGATCAGCATCTTCCGGCCGGCCGGCGTCGTGACGACGATCTGGCGGCGACGGTCCTCGGTGTCGCGCCGGCGCTCGACGAGGCCGGCCTCTTCCATCTCGTCAAGCAGGCCGACGAGCTGACCGCGGTCGTAATCGAGGGCGTCCGCGATCGCGCCCTGCGTCTCGCGCTCGCCCTCGGCGAGCGTCGCGAGGATGGCGTAGTGGTACGGATGGATGCCTGCGTCGGCGTAGGCGCCCTGCGACTCCTCCTTCGCCTTCATGCCGAGGCGCTTGATCAGAAAGACCGGGGAGGTGAGGAGCTCTTCCGGAACGCGATTTTTCATGATGTCGAGAAGTGTAGCGGAGACTACGGTTGACGTGCTAGATTGTTGAAGTCATCAACGATCTAGGAGCTCAATCAGTGGTATTGCCTATGAATCACATGGTCAAGCGTCCCGGAGCCGCCCTGGCGCTGCTCGTGACGGCACAGTTCATGGTCATTCTCGACGTTGCGATCGTCAACGTCGCGCTGCCGACGATCGGCCCGGACCTGGGCTTCTCGCGGTCGGCGCTCCAGTGGGTCGTCTCGGCCTACGCCATCGTCTTCGGCGGCACGCTGCTCCTCGGGGGCCGCCTCGCCGACCTGCTCGGGCGGCGCCGCGTCTTCGTCGGCGGCCTCCTGCTCTTCGCGCTCGCCTCGCTGCTGTGCGGCTTTGCCTGGTCGGCCGGCGCACTCGTCGCCTTCCGCGCAATTCAGGGTCTCGCGGGCGCCGTGCTCGCACCGGCCGCGCTCTCTCTGCTCATGACCTCGTTCGCCGAGGGGCCGGAGCGCAATCGCGCGCTCGGCATCTACGGCGCGGCCTCGGGCAGCGGCGCCGCAGTCGGCGTCCTCCTCGGCGGTGTGATCACGAGCTATCTCGGCTGGAGCTGGATCTTCTTCGTCAACGTCCCCGTCGGTGTCGGTGCCGCGCTCCTCGCACCGCGGATCTTGCGCGAGAGCCGCGCAGACCTCGGGCACAAGCACTTCGACGTCGCCGGTGCCGCAACCGTCACGAGCGGGCTGATGCTCTTCGTGTACGCGCTGACACAGGGCGGGTGGATCGAATATGCCCTCTCGGGCCTGCTGATCGCCGCGTTCGTCGTCATCGAGTCGCGGTCGCAGTGGCCGCTGCTCCCGCTGCGCATCTTCCGTCTGCGCGCACTGAGCACCGCGAACGGGATCATGGCCGCGCTCGGCGCCGTCACCTTCGGCGAGTTCTTCCTGCTGACCCTCTACCTGCAGGGCGTGCTCCGCTACAGCGCCGTCGAGACCGGCGTCGCGTTCAGTGCGTTCGCCGGCTCGGTCGTCGTCGCCTCCAACCTCGCCCAGCGCGTGGTCGCACGGATCGGCGTGCGCCAGACGCTGACGCTCGGGCTCGTTCTCTCGGCCGCATCCATCGCGTACCTGACGAGGCTGCCGATCGGCGCCGACTACTTCGGCGACCTCTTCCCGGCGTTCATCGTCGGCGGCAGCGGCCTCGGGCTCTCGTTCGTGCCCGTGACGATCTCGAGCCTGCAGGGCATCGGCCGGTCGGACGCCGGCGTTGCCTCCGGGCTGATCAACACGAGCCGCCAGATCGGCGGCGCCGTCGGCCTCGCTGCAGTCACCGCGATCGCAGCCACGTCGACCGGCCACGCGGCGTCGTCGGTGTCGCTCGACCACGGATACCAGACGGCGCTCTACGCGCTGACCGGGCTCAGCGTCCTCGCGGCCGTCGCCGCGGCGACGTTGCTCCGCGCGCCGCAGCCCGCGGAGCACGAAATCCCCAGCACCGTTCGACTCGAGGAGGCAGCATGACCACCGCAGAACGCACGGCAACCATCGAGTCGCTGCTCCGCGAGCTCGACGAGCTGCGCCGCCGGATGTACGTCCTCAAGGCGTTCGGTGCACGAGCCGCCGGTCTGCGCGACCTGAAGTCCGACTTCAGGTCGACGCAGCGGCGGCTCGCCGCCCTCGCCTCCTAGCCGGAACTACACTGCCGTCATGGCCACCGAGACCGAGGTGATGGAAGTCCTGCGGCAGGTCGAGGACCCCGAGCTCGGCATGGACGTCGTCGACCTCGGCCTCGTCTACGACGTCGCCGTCGAAGGCCCCAAGGTGAAGGTCATCTACAGCCTCACCTCGATGGGCTGCCCGGCCGGCCCGCTGATCGCGCAGGACATGGACTCCGCCATTCGCCAGGTGGAGGGGGTGGAGGACGTCGAGATGGAGCTGACGTTCGACCCGCCGTGGACGCCGGACAAGATGTCCGACGACGCGAAGTTCATCCTCGGGTTCGGGTAAGCCGACGCCCGTCGCCTGCACCCATCTCGATCAGATCGCGATCACCGAGCTGCCGCCGACGATCGCCGGCTGCGAGGAGTGCCTGAAGACCGGCGACCGGTGGCTGCACCTGCGCCTGTGCATGAGCTGCGGCACGATCCGGTGCTGCGACTCGTCTCCGAACCGGCACGCGCGTGCGCACGCGGCGGAGTCGGGACACGAGATCATCCGTTCGGCAGAGCCCGGTGAGGACTGGCGCTACTGCTTCGTCGACGACGTTGCCTGGGAGGCGTAGATGGACGATCCGCAGATCCACGGAAGCATCGAGCAGCTCGTCGCGGAGGAGCACGAGCTGTGGCAGCGCGAGTCCGACGGCACCGCCACCGCCGGCGACCGCGAACGGCTGCAGCAGGTCAAGGTGTCGCTCGACCAGTGCTGGGACCTCCTGCGCCAGCGCCGCGCGCTGCGCGAGGCGGGCCGTGACGCAGACGCCGCCGACGTCCGGCGCGCGGACGTCGTCGAGGGCTACCAGCAGTAACGACTACTCGGGAATCGACAGAACGATCTTGCCGAGCTGCTCGCCTGCTTCGAGCCGTGCGTGTGCGGCCCGGATCTCGGACAGCGGCATGACCTCGTCGACGACCGGACGCGCGCGGCCGTCGGCGATCAGGTCGTAGGCGCCCTCGAAGTCGGCTCTCGTGCCCATCGTCGAGCCGAGGATCGACAGCTGCTTCCACCAGACGCGGTGCAGCGCCGCCGGCGGATTCGGGCCGGTCGTGGCCCCGCAGACCGTGATGCGCCCTCCGGGTGCGGCGACGTCGAGCGAGGTTCGCCACGTCGCTTCCCCGACGCTGTCGACGACGACGTCGACGCCGCGCTCTGTCGCTTCCTTCACTGCGGTCTTCGCCTCGTCGTGATGGACGGCGAGGTCGGCGCCGAGCTCGCGTGCGCGGGCGAGCTTCGCCTCACTCGACGAGGTGACGATCGTGTGCGCGCCGAGTGCCTTCGCAATCGCGAGGCTCGCGGTGGCGACGCCGCCGCCGATGCCCCAGATCAGCACCCACTCGCCCTCGCGCAGCGCGGCGCGCGTGACGAGCATCCGGTATGCGGTCTCGAAGACGAGTGGGAATGCGGCCGCCTCCTCGAAGGTCAGATCGCCCGGAATCGGATAGACGTTCGTCTCGGGCACCGCGATCAGCTGCGCGTTCGTGCCGTCGCCGTGCTCGCCGATCACGTGGATCGCGCCGCCCGCCGCCTCGACGCCCGGGTTGATGACGACGCGTGCGCCCGTGTCGACGCGCACGCCGGCGCCGTCGGCGCCGAGGATCCGCGGCTTCGGCACCGACGGGAGGCCTTTGCGGATCCAGACGTCCAGGTGGTTGAGCGCCGACGCGCGGAGCTGGATCAGAACCTCGCCGGGCCCGGCGACGGGCTCGGGCACCTCCTCGAGCTGCAGGACGTCGGGCCCGCCGTCCTCGTGAATCCGCACCGCTTGCACGTCGCGGCACACTACCCCCGTGACCGTCGCGGAGCTGGCCGAGGAGCTTGGGATCGACGTTCTCGGCGTCGCGCGCGCCGAGCC
>Ga0105240_10007766_pt1 | contig 15517 bp, 15 predicted proteins | sample KBSC54metaG_FD_80426 | JGI IMG/M metagenome (GOLD analysis project Ga0105240, IMG submission 80426) | Corn rhizosphere microbial communities from Kellogg Biological Station, Michigan, USA - KBS C5-4 metaG | ecosystem: Host-associated > Plants > Roots > Rhizosphere > Soil | place: Michigan, USA... | reverse complement strand
TCGTGCTTATCGTTCTGCGGCTGATACTCGATGGTGTAGAGCGTGCGGATATCGGCGGCGACGGTCGCGTAGAGATTGCCCATGTCCTCGAGATGGTTTATCGCGTGGAGCGTCCCGCCGGTGCGGTCGGCGACAAGTTGGAGGCGCGCTCTCGAGGCCTGGTACATAGCGACCTGACGCGGAGTCGGGTCGACGAGCCTTGCCGGGTCGCCCGTCGGCAGCGCCAGCGGATAAATGGTGACGCCGAGCAGGTCGGCCCTTCGCAGAACCCTGGTGAGCATGTCGTTCTTTTCCGGCACGATCGCGGTCGGTACCTGGGCGTCGGCCACTTTTGCCAAGGTGTCCCGATCGGCGTCTTGCGCCGCAGTGTCGACGCCGTCGGAAAGAACGATTATCGCCTTGCGACGGCTGCCTTCGCGGGCAAGCTTGTCGAGAGAGAAATCGAGCGCCTTGTAAAATTGCGTTTTGCCGCGCCCGTTCGAGACATCGATCGACCGGGCTATGGACGATCGATCGGTGGTGAAGTCATTCCGCAGATTTATCTTGTCATAAAATTCGACGACCGCGACCCTATCGTCAGGCGCGAGGGCGTCCAAGAATCGGAACGCGGACATTTTCATGACCTGACGCATCGGAAGCGTCGAGCCGCTCATATCGAGGATCAGAACTACACTGAAAGGGGCCGTTGAAGGTTCAAAACTAATGATGTCCTGCCGAACACCGTCCTCATAGAGCCGAAAACTGGACTTATCGAGATTGGTGACAGGTCGGCCGCGCTGGTCGACGACGCCGACATTCAATCTTACGATCGACGTGTCGATCTTAACCGTCTCGTCGCCCTGAGCAGCGACAAACGAAAAAGCCGCGAAAAACAACAGCGGCAATAAGATCATCCTCGAACGGGGCATAAACCTCATCGAAATCAGACGCCGGAAATGGTCATTTCGGTTGCTTGCTCGGCGAGTCTGGCGGAAGTCCTTAACATTCTAACACTTGTGATCTATAATCGCTGCAAACTCAAAGAGGCCGCATCCGTTTTCTCGCGACGCCCACTTTATCAACCTTTTATCGGCTGACGATCATGATCTATCGCCCGAATTTTTGCTCCTACTGCGGTGAAAAGATCGAACGGGCAACATGGCCGCTTCTATCGAGCCGGCGGTTTTGCGATCTCTGTCAAACGGACCATCAAGCCGTCGATTGGGTTCCGCGCATCGTTGTAATAGTCGGACTTGTCCTGGGGGCCGCGGGCATGGCCGCTTTGTATAGACCGCCCAAACCACTCGAATTGGTTTCCCCCGGACCATCTGTCAAACTGAAGGCGCGGGCACCTGCGAACTCGGCCGCAAATCAAATTAATGCAACGCCATCGGCAATTACGCAATCCCAAACAGGGCCAGTTCTTACAGAAACCGAACGAACGCAGACGCCGCCGCCGGTCACGTTAAAAGGCGCGGCCGCGTCAAGCGGGAGGAATGCTGTTTATTACTGTGGCGCCGCGACGAAGAAAGGAACGCCCTGCACGCGGCGCGTGAAACGTCCGGGTGAGAGATGCTGGCAGCATCAGGGAATGCCCCCAATGACTGAAAGTGCTCAAAAATAATCAGGTAATTGATTTGTAAACTGCGTTTAACTATTGATGTTTGGCCGGTTTTGTAAGAAAATATTCCGTTAGGCCCGTTCACTCCGTCCGTTTCGAACACGATGAAAAGTTTAGCCCCGAATTCACTGATCCAGAACCGTTATCTGATCGTTCACCTGATCGGAAAGGGCGGAATGGGCGAGGTTTATCTAGCGGTCGACCAGCGTCTGGGCAGTGCTGTCGCGTTGAAGCGGACATTTTTTGCGGACGATGAATTGCTCGGAAACGCTTTTGAGCGCGAGGCCCGCATACTTGCCCGGTTGCGGCATCCGGTGCTTCCAAAGGTAAGCGATCATTTTGTCGAGAACGGCGAACAATATCTCGTGATGGAGCACATCGCAGGCGAAGACCTGGCGAAACGTCTCGAGGCGGCGCAAAAGCCTTTTCCGCTTAGTTGGGTGCTGTTTTGGGCAGACCAACTTCTCGATGCTCTGGCATATCTCCATACTCATGAGCCGCCGATCATCCATCGTGACATCAAGCCGCAGAATCTGAAACTGACTGACGAAAATCACATCGTTCTGCTCGATTTCGGACTGTCGAAAAACACAACCGGTCAGACAAGGTCGACTGGATCATCGGGCTCGACAGGCAGCGTCGTCGGATACACGCCGCATTACGCTCCGATGGAGCAGATCCGGGGCACGGGAACGAATCCGAGGAGCGATATTTATTCGCTGTCGGCAACGCTGTACCAGTTGATGACGAACACGATCCCAGCCGACGCTCTGACGCGGGCCGATGCTCTGCTCAACGGCAGCCCTGATCCAATAACGCCGTTGGACGAGGTAAACCCCGAGGTTCCTAGCGAGGTTTCAACCGTCATTCTGCATGGAATGGAGGTCAGCCAGGAAAGGCGATTTCCCGACGCGAAATCGATGCAGAAGGCGCTCAGAAAAGCCTACTCGGAAATGCAGCAGGCAATGTCGGCGCAGACGATGGTGTACAACTCGGGCTCTGAATTTACGTCGAAAATCGAGCAGCCGCCGGGAAATACGGACTCAGCCGGGTACGTTAGCCAGTCGGGCTCCGACTCGGAAGCGACGCGGATAAAATCGGAACCGTCGGTCCCGGCACCATCAATGGCTGCTGAAACACCAAACTTCGCGGAAACCATTCGTTACGACGGACCGATCGTCGACAGTGCTCCGCGACAAGCGGACATCAAGACCGAGGTTTATAGCGCGAACAGTCTGCCATTCGCATCCGAGATCGCTCCGCCACCGATCGAGCCAACGCCGACAGCCGCAGATGTTCCGTCGGCCGCGACAAACATTTCCGCGCCGCCCGCAGAAAACTGGGACGCGACGATTGCCGGCTCGCCCAACGGCGGTTTCTCGGCTGACGCGACGGTTGCGAACATGGCCTTTGACGCCGGCATGCCGCCCACGCCATACGGCGAAGCAACGACAAATTATTCATCGACACCCGAGCCGGCCGCGGACTCATTCTCGACCGAAGCCTATCGGGCTGATTCATATTCAACGCCGTCAACACCGGAAGCATCGCCGGCACAGCGCTTTAATTCGCAGCCTACACCCGCGCGGGCCCAGCCTAAAAAGAAATCGTCAAAAGCTCTATGGGTCGTGGGCGGGCTTGCGATACTGTTCTTTTTCGGTTTGGTCGCGGCCGGCGGAGGCTGGTTCGTTTATACCAACTACTTCGAGGCAGCCGCGCAGCCGTCGCCGACGCCCGAGCCGACGCTTGAAGCAACGCCAACGCCCGAGCCGACGCTTGAGGCCGTTACGAACACGAATTCCGAGAGCGCGGCTGCCGAGACCAGTTCGAACACAAATTCAAACAGCACGGTATTTGTCGAACCGACGCCTGAGCCGACCGCCGAGACGGTGACGCGTGAAGAGCCGTCAAATCCGCGCGAAAATCCTAATATCGAGGTCAGAAAGACGCCGGTAAGGAACTCGAATACACAAACGGCGGCGAAACCGACGCCCAAGGTAACAACAACAACCACGAAGCCCAAGATCCTTCAATAAACGGAGATCTGACGATGATCAGAAAACTCGACCTGAAACCGCTCGCCTTGCTACTGCTTTGCGCTGCGATGCTGATTCCGTCCACCGGCGCTTTTGCTCAGTCAAAGAAAGAGCGAAAGCAGGCCCAGGAGTTCGCGCAAGACGCCTTGAAGGCATATAACCAGAAGAATTATCGCATTACGGTAGACAAGGCCAGTCAGTCATTGGCACTTGTGCCGGTCAATGCGGATCTGCATTTCTGGAAGGGATACGCACACTACTATTTGAAGGAGTTTGACAATGCGGTTAGCGAGCTTGATCTTGCTCTCGCGCAGGGTTTTAAGCCCCTTGAGGTATATCGCGTGCGTTCGCTCGCAAAGTTCGAGAAAAAGGATTACGAAGGCGCCCTGGCAGATTTTAGTGAGGGATTGAAGCTTGATCCGAACAATCTTATGTTCCTTGCCGGAAAGGCTGAGATCAACTTTAACCAGAAGAAGTACCCGGACGCGCTTGCGAGCTACCAACTCGCGCTGGCCCAGGACCCAAGCAACGCTGAGATCTATTTTGATATTGCCAAGACCCAAGCCATGCTCGGAAACGCCAAGTCGCAGTCCGATATGGCGCTCGAGGCGATCAAACGTAATTACCATTATCTGGGCGATGCATACTATATCGCGGCCGATGGTTTTATAAAGCAAAAGCGGTATGAGGACGCCGAGCAGGCGTTGATAAACGCCGTCAGCCGGTGGAAGGCGAACAACCTTAAGCCGCAGGATATGTACACGGCTTATCGTTTGCTTGGCGATATCTATCGCCGGCTCAGTCGTTTCGACGATGCGATCAAGATCACGAAGCAGGCGATCGCCGATTTTCCCAACGATGGCAATCTTTATACCGATGCTTCGTGGTATTACAGCCTGGCCGATCGCAACAAGGAAGCGATAGAGGCGGCGCAGGCGGGCATTCAATTTTCACCGAATGAGCATTTGGCTTACACAAATCTTTGCAGGGCGTATAACGATGCCGGGCAGTTTCCGCTCGCGATAAATAACTGTAATGCGGCGTTGAAGATCACGCCTGAAGACGGCGAGACTTACTTCTATCTCGGTCGGGCCTATGAGGCGACCGGCAAGAACAATGAGGCTCAGGCCGCGTACCGCAAGGCCGTTAAGGGACTGGAAAAGTTTGTGGCCGACAGTCCTGATTACTCGGACGGTTTTTATCTTCTTGGAAACGCGTACTACACGGTCAACCAGGGCGACGATGCGATCGAGGCTTATAAAAAGTGTCTGGAGCTAAGTCCGAGGTTTGCCAGAGCGCGTTACAACCTTGGTATAGTCTACGTCGCGAAAAAGAACAAAGCAGCGGCGCTCGAGCAGTACAACAGCCTCCAGCCGCTCGATGCCTCGCTTGCGGCAAACCTAAAGACTGAGATCGATAAACTTTAATTCAGATAGAAGGCAGAAAAAAAGCGAGTGACTTTTCAACGGTCACTCGCTTTTTGCTTTGTCTGCGGTCGCGGTTACTGATGTTCTCTTTTGATCCGGGTGTTCACGCGAACATTTTGTATCTTAAAGATGACCTTCACAGAGTCGGGCCGCTTATCGACGGCTGCCGGAACGAATGGGGCAAAGGCCGGATCTGACCTAAGTGCGCGTTCAAGCTCATCAACGGCGTGCCTATCGTGCGACGGCTCAACGACCTCGTCTATCTGTGCAAGTCCGCTCCCGAAAACATCTGCGACCACGACAACCTCGCTGTCCTTCATATCGCCGCGAACGAGTGAATTCGTGAGAGCGACCAACGTACCCTCTGGATTGATACTCGGCGATTCGTTCGATACGTCCTTTCGCTTATCGGCGTAACTTCGCGACGCATCGGACGACCGTCGGAGGATCGCAAGCCGCGTATCGGAGATCGTGTTCGGCATTGCCGCGGGTTTTTCGATCGGGATCATGAACAGCGTCCAAAGAAAGGCGAACCCGATCACAACAGAGGCGAGCGTTCCTACGCCTGATGGCATGAGCCAGGTGGTCCAGGGCCGTAGGTCCTCGGCAAGCCAGAAGCTTCGCACTCTCGCCGCGGTCGACGCCGCGACGGCCGAACGTACCGATAACAGTGCAGCGGTCGGAATCGCCGGACGCCGCATCATTCGCAGTTCGCGGGTCAGATTGCGAATGTCGTCGCGTTCCTGACGACAAAGCGGGCAGGTCGACAAATGTCGATCAAGCATCTCGCGCTCGCTGTCGTCCAACAGGTCGTCACCGGCGACCGAGATAAGATTTTGAATGTCTTCACACTTCATACTCAGAATTTATTCGCCGGCCGTGCCAGGCCAATCGCGAACTTCTCCTTTCTGCTCAAATGAATGATCGGCTGACCCCGGCCGCAGATGATCGCGTCATAAACGCGGCCACCAATGTCTTTGAACAAGGCTTGGCACCGATAATTCTCTATTCAAAGAACCGCCGGGGCGAGGCGGTCATCCATTCGATTGTCAATAACCGGCAAGCTTAGATTTAAGCTCTTTCCGGCCGCGGGCAAGCCGCGATTTCAAGGTCCCGAGATTGAGATCGAGAGCCTTGCAGATCTCGTCATAGCTCAATCCTTCGATATCAAAAAGCACTATCGGTTCGCGAAAGATCGCCGGAAGCTCCATCAGAGCGTTTTGCAGGATCCGCTCTCTTTCACGCCGCAGCGTCTCCTGTTCCGGGCTGGGCGACGCATCCGAAATTGTTTCGGAATATACCGTCTCCGAATTCCCGATACTGTCCTCAAGCGACACGGTATGTTCGCGATGACGGCGCTTCCACCATCGGAACTTGTTTCGCGATTCGTTGATCGCGATCCGATAAAGCCATGTTTTCAGGTCCGAGTCGCCACGAAAACCGCCAATGGCCTTAAAAGCCCTCAAAAACGTCTCCTGCGTCAGGTCGGCCGCCTCTTCGTTGTCGGAAGTAAGTCTAAAGAGCAGGGCGTAAATATCGGCCGAATAGCGCGTTATCAACTTGTCAAACGCATTCGCGTCGCCCGCGCGGAGCATTTCGACGAATCCGGCCTCGACCGGGCCAAACGCCGATCCGACCGCCGACGCGGTTGGGTCAAGTTCTTTCTCACCCAGGGCGATTGACTTGCTAGTAAGCATCTGGTGCCTGCTGGCCTCTCTCCAGCGAGAAAGCTTCGAATGCGGAGCCGCGAAAACACGCGGTCTGAGTAATTAGACAACCCGCGGCCCGAATTGTTCCCACTAAGTATTTTTGGATCATAACGCCAGAGGATCTGGCCCGATTTATGGGCGTACAATTTGCCCTATGCCGTAAATTTCGATAAATTAACACTTTTGGGCTGATGCCCGGCATCCTGATTATATAACGAAACAACGGCCGGGAATTGCAGCATTTTCACGTAAGATGGCACGAAAGAAGAGAAGGTTTGAACAACTTGAGGCCGCAGCCGGCAAACGAGAGGAAAAAGTCGACTATCGGGACCAATTCCAGGAGCGGGTGGGGACACGCGTTGAGGAGATCGGTAAGCGGTTTGAGGGCCAGGGTCGAAACGTGCTCTACGGCGTCAGCGCCCTGGTTGTCATTGCGATCATAGGCGGTATCTTTTATCTATGGAGCAGCCGATCCTATGCCGCGGGGCAGGCGGCGTTGGCAAAAGCGATAGATACGTCTCAATCGCCGGTTTCGACCACTCCTGCGCCCGCAGGCTCGACGCAGAAAACATTTAAGTCCGAAAAAGAGCGCGCCGATGCGGCAATTGCCGAGTTTCAGGCCGTTGCTCAGAAATACAGCGGCTCGATCGGTGAAAAGGCCAAATACTTTGTAGCTGTCAACAAGCTTGCGACGGACCGCGCGGCTGGTGAGGACGAGCTTCGCGGCCTTGCGGGCAGTAATTCTCCGGCCGGGAAGCTTTCAAAATATGCGCTCGCGCAGGCGCTGGCCAGTGACGGCAAATATGACGATGCGGTTCCGCTTTTTCAGGAGCTGGCGGGCATGGACGACCCGGTGGTAGCGAAGGACACAGTGAATTTTGATCTGGCCCAGGTCTATGAGAAACAAGGCAAGAAGAAAGAAGCCGCCGACATCTACTTCAATATTGCAAAGACCGCCTCTGAGGCAAAGGACCAGGACGGAAAGCCGGTCCCGATGACCGATACCGCCCGGCAGTCTAAAACGAAGCTCGACCAGCTTGACCCGGACCGCGCAAAGCAAATTACTGAGCCGGAGCCAGCATCACCGTTCGGCGAGTAGAAACGTCAGTCTTCGATCAGATCGTAAAAGCCTTGCTCCGATCCGGAGAAGGCTTTTTACTTTAGGTTTTGAAAAAATCGGCGAATTTAGTTATTTATATCAGCAAAGAATGGGTTGGTTTTCGTTTTTTGGAATTCGGGCGGCCGACGGTGATGACATCGCCGTCGGTGTCCGGTCGGTTCGCACCCGGACGAATGCTTACGGCCTCGGTGCGCTCGTTTGCCTGTTCCTTTCGTGCTTTTTTGTTTACACGGGATACGAGACGCCAGTGTTGATATTTCTCGCCGCGGGTCTGATCTCGTACCCACTTCTCGCGGTATCGGACCGGATCGGGTTCGACGGTAAGCGTCTTTATCGGACCGGGGTCGTCTGGCGGCTAATGATGGCAGTGACCGGGCGCAGCCCCCGGGTCAAGCCAAAGGACATTATCCATGTCGAGACCGAAGCGATGCGCGCTCTGCGGCGCGGCCAGAATGTCTCTTATCTTTTCCGCACGACATTTCACACCCGCGAGCTCTCGTTTGAGATCGGCTCGGGACGTGGGTTTCGGCAGTTTCTAAAAACCGTTCTGCCGCGCATTCCTGAAAATTGCCTTGATGTCCGCTCGATCGAGCTAAGAGACCATTTGAAAGCAAGATCGGAGGTCGCGGCACGTGCCCGCGAGCTGCACATCCCCGGATCGGACGTTCTTGATGCGACATTGATGCTGGCCAAGCCAGATCGGAACGTTGGAGCTGCGGGCTCGCAAACCACCGGGGACGAGGCAGTGCGGGCGGGCGAGTTGCGTGACGTCGCTAACGAGCTTCGAACTGTCGGACGGCTTGTCCAGGCTTTGGAGGCGTTTCGACGGGCCTTCAGGCTGGCGCCCGCGAACGGGCGGCTGATATATGAATTTGCACGCTGCATTCATTCGCTCGCCGCGTCGAAACGCGACCCATGGCTGGAGCGAAAGTCGCAGGTATTGCTGCGGCTGGCAGAACGCCACTCCGACGGCGATGCGGATCTGCTCAGCCGGATCGGAGAAACGTATTTTTCGATCGGCGAATGGTCGGGCGCCGAGCGTGCATTCAAACGAGCTGCTGGTTCGGAGAAGGCTGGATACAGAATATTTCGCGGACTGGGCGAGCTTGCGCTCAGAGACGGAAAGATCGCACACGCCATTAACTACTTCGCTCGGTCGGCCGAGTTCGCGCGACCGAGATCTCTATCGCGTTGGGCACAGGCCGAGGCAGATTACCTGCGGCGGATAAACGACGACGAGGAGTATATGGAGGTCGAGATCGGCCGTATCAATCTCTACGATAATTTTGCCGCGATCTCCGGCACTGCGTTTCGGATCTTCTTTTTTGGATTGCTCGTGATCCCGCTCGGGATGTTGTTAAACAGCTCGCTTATCACCGATGTCGGCTGGGCGGTTTCAGCCGTCTCGATGTTGGTCGCGGTTGGCGCATCGATAATGAAGAGCGTTTTCAGCTCGCGGATCCCGTTCGATATGCTCGACAAATGAACATCCGGCCCGTGAAAAGGCCGGATGCTTACCGAATAGCCTAGTTGCTCGATGCTCCCTTAACCTTATTGGTCTTTTTGCCGGCAGCTTTTTTTGGAGCGGCCGAACGCGAAGCCCGCTTTTTGGCCGGCGGCTGCGGGTTCAGCATCGCGCTCCAGGTATACCGCGGAGTCTCGAAGCCGGCCGCGAGCTTCTTTAAAATAAAGTCAGCCATTGAGTCGACGATCCAGCGGTGATTATATTCGCCCACCGAAGCAAGCTCCGCGTCCGGTGCTGGATTCATAAAGTCGATCGCGTACGGAACACCATCCTTGATCGCGAATTCGACGGTATTCAGATCGTATCCCAACGCCTTGCAGAGTGTGATCACGTCGCGTTCAACGCGTGCGTGCAGCTCGGGCGTGAGATAGTTGTCGACGTTCACGTACTGCATTCCACTTAGGTACGGTTTCGACGGATCGTAGGGCATTATCAGGACCTTCTCCTGACCGACGCAATAACAGCGGACAAATTGATCGTATTCGATGCCTTCCTGCAGCGTCATGCAAAGGGTGCCGCTCTGGTTGTATTCGCTCCAGAGCTCCTCGAGCGAGTTGATCTTGGAAACGTTCTTCCAGCCGCCGCCGTCGTGCGGCTTAAGAAATGCGGGGAACCCGACAAAGTCAACAATGCCTTTCCAGTCGATCGGGAATTCGAGATTTCTGAGCGACTCACTTGTGATGTCTTTGATGTACGCGTGCTGCGGCAGCAGAACGGTTTTTGGGACTGCAACGCCGAGTTTGGCGGCGAGTGAATAGTTGAAAAACTTGTCGTCCGCCGACCACCAAAACGGATTGTTGATGATATACGTGCCCTCGAGCTCCATCCGTTTGAGCATTGCCCGATAATAGGGAACCTCGTGCGAAATGCGGTCGATGATCACGTCGAATTTTTTCGGTTCGTCATGCCGGATGCCACCGACGGTGATCATCTCAGCGGTCACCTGGCCGTTGCCTCGTTCGTTTATGGCGCTAATTATAGATTCCGGGAACGTAACCTCGCGCCCGGCCAATATTCCTACTCGTTTCATATACTTATGGTCTCTTATCTCTATTGCTAAAAAATTGCCAATTTGTAAAATACTTTGAAATTCTCGATTTTAATCGATTGGTGTTCGATGCGGCAAGGTTTTCTCAGAAAATTGTTGCTAACAAGGACCTCCGGAAAGTAAACTTATACTAACAGCATCCAAAAAAGCTGTTCTCGCGCCTCGCTCCTTTTCTTAATTTTTGACCATGCAAGATAATTTGATCATCCCCTCCGGCGTCGATGTGTCTTCGCCCGCGCCGTACAGCAACGGATCATCTGTTCATTCGCCGTTCCCAACCGTCGATGCCCAAATGTTTCACAGGATCATTGGTGAAATGCTCGCTGTCGACCCAAAGATCAGCGACTTGATCTTCTCGCCGGGCCGGGCGCCGCAGGTCGAGGTCAGCAGCGATCTCCAGGGTGTTCCGCAAACGGGCATTGAAAAGCTGACGCCGGACCTGATCAAGGGGATCGCCGATCTGATGCTTCATCAAAATCACGTCGGGCAGGAGACACTCGAACGGTCGGGTTCGTCCGATATTTCATACAGCGCGCCGGGCCTGGGCCGTTTCCGCGTCAACATTTTTCGCCAACGGGGCACGCACGCGATCGTAATGCGCGTCATTCCGAGCCGTGTGCCGAACTGGCAGGAACTTGATCTGCCAGTCGCAGTCAGAAACGTTGCCGAGCTTAAGAACGGACTAGTCCTCGTCACTGGTCCAACCGGCTCAGGCAAATCGACAACTCTGGCCGCCGTCATTGACCTCATCAACTCGACCAAGAAGGTTCATGTGGTGACGATCGAGGATCCGATCGAGTTTCTGCATGAGCACAAGCTCAGCACCATTCATCAACGCGAGCTTCATTCAGACACGCCGAATTTCGCGCTTGCGCTTCGCGCAGCCTTACGTCAGGCGCCAAAGGTAATTTTGGTAGGCGAGATGCGCGACCGCGAGACGATCGAGGTCGCGATGGAAGCCGCAGAGACGGGCCACCTGGTTCTATCTACGCTTCACACGATCGACGCGGCAAAGACCATCGACCGCATCATCGGCGTATTTCCAAAGAACGAAGAGCCGGTGATCAGAACACGTCTTGCACAATCGTTTCGCCGGATCATTTCTCAGCGTCTGATCCCAAAGTTCGGCGGCGGCCGAGTCGCGGCAATAGAGATACTTGTCGCTACGTCGCGAACGCGTGAATACATCGAGAAGGGCGAGCGCGAAGGTCGTTCGATGTATGACGCTATGAAGGACGGCGCGATAGACGGCATGCAGACGTTCGATCTCGAGCTTGAAAAAATGATCCGGAAGGGGACGATCACCCGCGAGAACGGCCTTCTATACGCGAGCAACGCCAACAATCTCGCTCTCGCGATCAGCGACCTCGACGGAACACCGGCGCCGAAAGAACAGGAGATCATCATCGAAGCCGAGCCGGAATCGGTCAAAACCGCATCGCCAGACCCGGCTTCGGTGATCGAAGGCTTTGAACGCTGAGTGAGATCAGCGCCTTTCGAGAAAGACACGATTCGTCCACGTCTCGCTGCCGGTTGCCGACTGTATAAAGCCGAGCCCGAATTTGGTGTCGGTGGTCGCGACGTCATTCGCGTTCCGGCCCGTTCGTGACGTGCGATTGACGAAAACCGCCTCGAAGCTTTCTTCGCGTCCGCCTTCATACACTTTTGTCGCGGTCAAAAGTGCGCCGTCAACACGAGCATTTCTCAATGTAAAGTCGACGCTTTTTCCGCTGTCAACAAGCGTGTCGAAGCCGGAGCCTGTTGCCGATCCGTCCACCGCGACTTCGAGCTGGAGCCGGTAACCGTCCGCATCGTAGACGCCGGAATAATCAGCAGGAGTTGCCTTTGCAGCAGCCGTATTCTTGATGTCGACATAAACCTCGACAGAGACGTTCGCCTTCTCCTTTTTCTTGTATTTTGTTTTGTCTAGCGAAGCGACGAGGTCTCGGGTTCGCTGGCTACTGTCCTGAGCTACTATTACGCTTCCAACGCCAATAGAAAATACGATCGCGATCAAAAGTATCAGCTTATACATACACGTCTCCCTTAATTTGAGTTGCGGTCCTAATAGCAATACACCATTCTCTTTGAATTTGTGACACTAAACTGAAAAGATCAAAGCGATCTGACCTGCCGCCAGTCAATACCCGTAAAAATCAAAACCGCTGTACGCCAAATGGTTTTTCTGACATAATTCAGCATCTCGAAAATTCCGGATCAGCGTTTATCGTCGAGGATAGAGGCGAAATTACTCCCTATGTTGGAGGTTTTCGATGGCGAATGTTCAAATATCGGCCCCGGTTGGCATTAGGAACGGTCAGGCGGTCATGCCAAACGTTCAAAGAGACCTTGAGGCCATAAGAGATCTATTGGACGGCATACCGGTTTCAAACGGCGGCTCGGCAGAGATCGGCGGCGTCTGGGAAACGGAACGAGCAGCGCTCATTGCTGAGGTCGCCGAACAAATAAGCATTTTTCAAAGGGTGAATCAACGTCCGACGATCGACGGTGTTGTCGATCCCCTTGGAGGTTCGCTGCGCTTGATGAATCAGTTGTCGAGGAATCCCTCACCATCGCCAAACGGGCGGATCACCGCGACGGTTGAGACCGCGCCTGACGGCCTCGAGGAAGTTGTAACGTCCGGGTACAGCGTCGTGAATGTCGCCCAGATGCCCGGCAAGGGACCGATCGATCCGTCACCGGTCAGCTATGTTTATATCCGCAAGCTTGTTCGCGTAGAAGGCTCGTCGATCAAGTGGTTTGGCGTGGTTTTTCCGGGCGACGCCGGTTCCGATGCGATACCGCACATTAACTTTACGCCGACACCTATTCAGGGCGGATATTCCGATTCGACATATGACTCATTCGGCGGCTGGGGCAACCTTTGGCGAGACTATACCGATGTCATCGGCGGCCAGATCGCCGCGGCCGGAGTGAACCAGATCCTCGTTCTGCCCTTTTATAAAACATCGCAGCAGTCGAACCTCGGAAACTTTTTGCAAAACTGGAAAGAGGTCGTGTCCGAGGTCATCACAGCCACGTTCTTGTCGATGGACCCATTGTCGCTGCGCGACACATTTACATTCAACCAGATCGTCTCGTCGAGCTTCAGCAACGGCTGGGTCGCTCATCAAAAATTCAACACAAACGCCGCAGGCGCGTCTGCAATGACGAAGCTCATAATCGATCTCGATGGACAGGCCGGTGGCTCTCACTGGGCGCCGGCGAACGGCATAATTTACCGCAACCGCGTCTCACCGTTTCCGAGCAATCCAATGGGAAACCTCTGGTATGTCGGCGGACGGTGGAGCAGCAAATTTACGCTTCTGTACGGCGGACAGCTAAATACACACGCCGCCTGCCGCAATCATCTGCTTTATCACGGACTGATGATCACGGGCAGGTAGCTTATCGTCCATGAGACTAGGCAGCCGCTTCGGACCCCTGCGGTTTTGCGTAGCTTGCGGCCCCCTGGAAATCGAGAAAGACGCAGGGCTCGTTTCCCGTGACCCAGGCGTCATGGCCCGGCGGTATGATCGCGGCATCGCCCGGCTTGAAAGTTAATTCTGTGCCGTCATTCATCCTGCAAACCATTGTTCCGGATATTACATACCCGAGATGCGCGACCTCACACGAATCGGTCCCCGCGATCGGTTTGACGCACTCCGACCATTTCCATCCCGGCTCGAACGTACCGCGCATTGCGGTGGCATCACCGAGCTTTACGACTTCGACTCTTGCCTTTGGTACGTCGCGCACCTCGTCCGGTGTTTCAAAACGCTTTGTTATCATTTTGCTCATAGATAATGCTCCTTGCTGATCGCTCTCAGCAATTTCCTGACTTAAATGGGATTTTGCGCAGGGAGTCTATTACCATTGCGTTGCGTTGTCAATTCGTTCGGCTGCAAACGCGTCGCCGGCGTTGAGGTTGGCGCTGTGATCGCCCAGAAGTGGCAGTGCACGGAAACGTGATAGACCTTTGTGACCTACTTCTAGACAGCATTCTTTAATCGCTCGCGATATATTTGGCGGATGGTTTTTCCGGAAGCCGCATGAGTGAGCTCGATATCCTCTCCGGCTGTGAGCCGGCCGGTCTGAAGTACTTCCAGATAGAAGCCGCTCCGATCAGCTCGAACGAAACGGCGGATGATATCACTTGATCCCCGAGGTATGACACCCGATGCTTCTTCTAAGTGGGCAAATCGAATTCCCAACTTGAAGCAGGGGTATCGCGGCAGCGTTACTGAAAACTCTGCCGTCCCGATCTTAAGTCTGTCTCCAGGGTGGACATCGCTTTCCAGGATTCCTTCAATCGTAAGGTTTTCGCCGAAAGCTCCATAATTCAGGTCAAGTCGGGAAAGCTCGGCCCGCCAGAACTGGTAGTGTTCTGACGGGTAAACGTAAACCGCCTTCATTCGACCGCCGTGAACGCGCAGATCGGCCTGGCCATCGCCGTCAAGATTCAGTTCGCGGACCTGGACCGCTCCGCTAACCGGTTCTTTGAAGATTCCTGTGGCTAGCGGTTCGCCATTGTACTCGACGATCCGCGGCATTCCGACGTTTACCGACAAAACTCTCATTGGTCGACAAATAATAATCTATTCCGCAACCCGAGTCCTCTATTCCCGGCGCCCGATGCCTCCGCGCTATAATCGGCGGCGATATGCTATTAAACCTTCGTGAGCGAAGGGCTTCGTTTTTTGCAACGACCGCCGTCGCACTTGCCCTTCTAACCAACCCGATGAACTTTTATACACAACGAACTCAGAAACCAATTCTGTACGGAAGGCACTGGGTGGCCGTTACCGGAAAGCCGATCGCCGCGACGGCCGGCGCGCAAATATTTATTAAAGGCGGGAATGCGATCGACGCCGCATGCGCAATGATAGCCGCGACGACCACAATGTGGGACACATTGAGCTGGGGCGGCGAGACGCAAGCGTTGATCTACAACCCGCACACGGGCAAGATCGTCGGCATTAATGCGCTTGGTGTCGCACCGACCGGAGCGACGGCGGCGTTTTATAAACGCAAAGGCATGAACTATCCGCC
>Ga0105240_10007765_pt1 | contig 15517 bp, 12 predicted proteins | sample KBSC54metaG_FD_80426 | JGI IMG/M metagenome (GOLD analysis project Ga0105240, IMG submission 80426) | Corn rhizosphere microbial communities from Kellogg Biological Station, Michigan, USA - KBS C5-4 metaG | ecosystem: Host-associated > Plants > Roots > Rhizosphere > Soil | place: Michigan, USA... | reverse complement strand
TCGAAGCGCACCTCGTCGAAGATCGCGCCGATCACGTGGAAGCTCGACACGAGGTTCGGGCCGCCGTTGCCGACGAACAGCCGCACCGTCTCGCCGACCTTGGCCTTGAGCGCCTTGTCGCCGGTGAGCGCACCTTCCGCCCCGTTGAACAGCACGTAGGTCGGGCGCTCGTCGATGGCCTTCTCCATGTCGAACGGCTGGTCGCCCTTCTCGCGGTACTTGCCGCCGGTGTAGAAGTCGCCCTGCATCACGTAGTACTCGTGGTCGACCTTGGGCATGCCCTGCGGCGGTTCCACCAGGATCAGGCCGTACATGCCGTTGGCGATGTGCATGCCCACCGGCGCGGTGGCGCAGTGGTAGACGTAGATGCCCTCGTTGAGCGCCTTGAACGTGAACTTCGATTCATGGCCCGGCGCGGTGAAGCTGGACGCCGCGCCGCCGCCCGGGCCGGTCACGCCGTGCAGGTCGATGTTGTGGGCCATCTTGTTGGCCGGGTCGTTCTTGAGGTGGAACTCCACCGTGTCGCCCTGGCGCACGCGGATGAAGCTGCCCGGCACCGTGCCGCCGAAGGTCCAGAACGTGTAGTTCACGCCTTCGGAGATCTGCATCGTCTTCTCGACGACCTCGAGGTCGACGATCACGTGGGCCGGATAGTTGCGGTGGATCGGCGGCGGCACGAACGGCGGGCTGGTCAGCACGGCGTGGATCGGCTCGCCGCGCGGCGGCCCGAAGTCGCCCGCGTTGGCGGGCGCGTTGGCGGCCAACGAGGGCGCGGCCATGAAGGCGATGGCGGCGAGGCCCAGGAACGCGCGCGTGCGCTGCAGTGCGCCGCGAAGCGATTGGAGTTCCATAAACATACCTCTCATATGAAGCTTTTGGATGGTTCGCAAGTTACCGCCGCGCCGGATGCGCGTGTTGACGGCTGTCAACGGCGCGCAGGACGTGGACGTCGGAGCTCACGCCGGGGTCGTCGCGCCGCCGGTCGACGTGGCGCACGTGGAACACGGCCGGGTCGTCGGCGCGATCGAGCAGCAGCGTGGCGACGCGTTCCTGCCACAGCCGCCCGAGCGCGGCGAGCGCCGCGTCGTCCACGGTGCCGTGCTCGAGACGCCCCGTCAGCTCGTCGAGCGCCGCGCTGGCCGGCACCAGCGACAGGTCGGCGGCCGCGTCGACGGCTGCACCGGTCTCCAGGCGCGTGAAGCGCATCGCCAGCGGGATCTGCGGCGCGTGGCGCTGCAGGCCGGCACGCGAAAAGCGGCCGGCGATGCCCTTGAAGCCACTGTTGCCGGCGGCGCCCGTGAGCATCTGCACCACCGTGGCCGTCACGCCCGTGTTGCCGTGGCGCGCGCTCTCGCGCATGTCCACCTTGATGCCGCCCCGCACGGGAAGGGCGTCGGGATACAGCGCGTCGAGTGCGCGCCAGGTGAGCCAGTACGCGGTGGCGACCAGGGGGCACGAATGCCCGGTGACGCGCACGGCGTCCGCATAGCCGTATTCGATGACGCCGCCCTCGCAGCAACCGAGCAGCTCGGCGAGCGGATCGCGCACCCGCAGCCGGGGCACCTGGTCGAAGAAGGCGGGCAGGTTCATGCGCCGCATTGAGGCATCGAGGCCGGCGCCCGAGCTTGACGCGCGTCAAGACGGCGCAAGCCGATCGGCATGTTCTGACGCCGATCGTCCAGGATTGCACGTCGGCCCGAGCGGAGCTTGTCCTGGATCAACGCCTCGCCGAGGCGATCTCCCTAACGTGCAGCGGCATGAACGACTCTTCGATCCGGATCGAGCCGGAGCTGCAGGCTGCCCTGCGCCAGTCGGGACTGCGGTCCCTCGCCCTCGGCGGCCGCCAACTGCTGCCGATCGTGCAGGGCGGCATGGGCGTTGGAGTGTCGGCGCATCGGCTGGCCGGCACCGTCGCCGCGTGCGGCGGCGTCGGCACGCTCAGCGCCATCGACCTGCGCCGCCTGCATCCGGACCTGATGGAGCGCACCCGCGGACGCGGCGTCGGCCCCGAGGTCAAGGCCGCGATGGAACAGGCCAACCTCGAGGCGCTCGAGCGCGAGATCGCCGCGGCGCGGCAGCTTTCCGCCGGGCGCGGCCTGCTCGCCGTCAACGTGATGCGCGCCGTCGGCCAGTACGCGGCCTACGTCCGGCGCGCCCTCGAGTGCGGCATCGACGCGGTCGTGGTGGGTGCCGGCCTGCCGCTGGACCTGCCCGAGCTCGCGGCCGAGCACCCGGGCGTGGCGCTCGTGCCGATCCTGTCCGACGCGCGCGGCGTGCAGCTGGTGCTGCGCAAGTGGGAGCGCCGCAAGCGCGTGCCCGACGCCATCGTGCTGGAGCATCCGGCACTCGCCGGCGGGCACCTCGGCGCCGCGACGGTGGCCGACCTGCGCGACCCGCGCTTCGACTTCGAGCGCAGCGTGCCCGAGACGCTCGCCGTGCTGCGCGCCGCCGGCCTCGAGCGCACACCCGTCATCGCGGCCGGCGGCATCCGCAGCGCGGCCGACGTGCGCCGCCTGCAGGACCTCGGCGCGGCCGCGGTGCAGCTGGGCACGCCGTTCGCGGTCACGCGCGAGGCCGACGCGCACGACGCGTTCAAGCAAGTGCTGGCCGACGCGCGCGACGAGGACATGGTGGAGTTCACCAGCGTCGCCGGCCTGCCCGCACGCGCCGTGCTCACGCCCTGGCTGACGACCTACCTGCGCGCTCTGCCGCGGCTGCAGGAGAACGCGCACGTCAAGCCGCGCTGCACCGAGGTGTTCGACTGCCTGACGCAGTGCGGGCTGCGCGATGGCAAGCCGGCCTGGGGGCAGTTCTGCATCGATCACCAGCTCGCCGCTGCCCTGCGCGGCGACGTCCGGCGCGGCCTGTTCTTCCGCGGCAAGGGGCCGCTGCCGTTCGGCCGCGAGATCCGCGGCGTGCGCGACCTGATGCACCACCTCCTGTCGCGTCCCGGATTGGCTTGACGCAGATCAAGGCCCTGGCACGGCACCGTCCCTAATATAGATGCATCTTATATGCATCTTTAGTCCGAACGGAGCAAGCCATGGTGCAAGCCGTCAAGAAAGCCGTCCTCGACGTCCGCGAGATCCCGCCGCGCGAACGCCACCCCCGCATCTTCGCGACCTTCCGCGCGCTGCAGGTCGACGAGGCGATGGAACTGGTCAACGACCACGATCCGCGCCCCCTGTACTACCAGTTCCGGTCCGAGATGCCCGGTACCTTCACCTGGCGCCACCTCGCGGCGGGTCCCGAGGTCTGGCGGGTCGAGATCGTGCGCACCGCGGCCGGCCCGGCCGGCGACGCCGGCGCCTGCTGCGGCGGCGGCTGCAGCGGCGCCTGATCCGTCCGTCATCCCTCCATTCATCGGGGAACAACATGACCAGCAACAACAGGCTGTGGCGATGGCTCGGCCTCATCTTCGTGCTGTCGTTCGGGGCGCTCGGCTACCTCGGATGGCAGATCTACCTGGCGGCGCCGCCCATCCCGGAGCAGGTCGTGACGGCCGACGGCAAGCTGCTGTTCACGGGCGACCAGATCCGGCATGGCCAGCAGGCCTGGCTGGCCGCCGGCGGCCAGCAGCTGGGCACCGTGTGGGGCCATGGCGCCTACGTGGCGCCCGACTGGTCGGCCGACTGGCTGCACCGCGAGGCCACCGAGCTGCGCGCGCTGCGGCTGAAGTCACGTGCCGGCGCATTGCCGCCGACGGTGGAGCAATCCGCCGCGGTGGAAGTGCTGCTCAAGGACGAGATGCGCCGCAACACCTACGACACGATCGACAGCCGCATCACCGTCTCGCCCGAGCGCGGGCAGGCGATCCGCGCCGTCGAGTCGCACTACGAGGGCCTGTTCGGCACCGACCCGGCGCTCGACGAGCTGCGCGACCAGTACGCGATGACGACCGGCACCCTGCCCTCGGCGGACGACCGCAAGGCGCTGTCGGCGTTCTTCTTCTGGAGCGCCTGGGCCGCCGCGACGGATCGTCCGGACGAGCCCGGCGTCTCGTACACCAGCAACTGGCCGCACGAGCCGCTGGTGGGCAACGCGATGACCGAGTCGGCGGCCGTGTGGTCGATGGTGTCGATCATCCTGCTGCTGGCCGGCATCGCCGCGATGCTGTGGGTGCACGGCAGCGCGAAGCACGAAGCCGACCTGCCGCCGCCGGCCGCCGACCCGTTCCTGGGCATCCAGGCCACGCCGTCGATGAAGGCCACGCGCAAGTACTTCTTCGCGGTCATCGGCCTGATGCTGCTGCAGATCGGCATGGGCGCCATCACCGCGCACTACGCCGTCGAGGGGCAGTCGTTCTTCGGCATGCCGCTGGCCAAGGTGCTGCCCTACGTCGTGAGCCGCACGGTGCACACCCAGGTGGGCATCTTCTGGATCGCGACGGCATGGCTGGCCACCGGCCTGTACATCGCACCGCTGCTGTCGGGGCGCGAGCCCAGGTTCCAGAAGCTCGGCGTCGACCTGCTGTTCTGGGCGCTGATCGCCATCGTGGTGGGCTCGATCGCCACCGGCTGGCTCGGCACGATGCAGCACCGCGGCTTCGACTACGGGTTCTGGATCGGCAACCAGGGCCTCGAATACACGAGCATGGGCCGCATCTGGCAATACCTGCTGTTCATCGGCCTGATCCTGTGGGTGGTGCTGCTGGCGCGCGCGCTGTGGCCCGCGCTGACGAAGCCGTCGGAATCGCGCGGCCTCATCGCGATGGTGTTCCTGTCGGCCACCTGCATCGGCGGCTTCTACTCGACCTCGCTGATGTGGGACCAGCACTCGCACTACTCGATGATCGAGTACTGGCGCTGGTGGCTCGTGCACCTGTGGGTGGAGGGCTTCTTCGAGGTGTTCGCCACCGCCGTCGTCGCGCTGATCTTCACGAAGCTGGGCCTGGTGCGCGCCGCGAGCGCGAACCGCGCGATCGTCGCCGAGACCATCGTGTTCCTGTTCGGTGGCATCCTGGGCACGCTGCACCACCTGTACTTCACGGGCGCGCCGACCTCGGTCATCGCCGTCGGCTCGGTGTTCTCCGCGCTGGAAGTGGTGCCCCTGACGCTGATCGGCCTCGAGGCGCTGCAGACGTATCGCCAGTCGAAGTCGGTGGGCTGGCTGGGCGCGTACAAGTGGATCGTCATGTGCTTCGTGGCGGTCGGCTTCTGGAACACGGTCGGCGCCGGCCTGCTGGGCTTCGCGATCAACCCGCCCGCGTCGCTGTACTACGTGCAGGGCCTGAACATGACCGCCGCCCACGGCCACGCCGCGCTGTTCGGGGTCTACGGCATGCTGGGCATCGGACTGATGCTGTTCTGCCTGCGCGGCCTGTACGAGCGCGGCCTGCACCTGGACCGCTTCCTCAAGCCCGCGTTCTGGTCGCTCAACGGCGGCCTGGCGATGATGGTCTTCCTGTCGATCCTGCCGGCCGGCATCTACCAGGCCTGGGCCTCGATCGCCAAGGGCATGTGGTACGCGCGCTCGCCCGAGATCGTGCACTCGCCGGTGATGGAGACGCTGGTGTGGCTGCGCGTGCCGGGCGACATCCTGTTCGCGGGTGGCGCCGTGCTGCTGGCCTGGTATGCGCTGAACCTGCTGCGCCGGCCGGGCAAGGCCGCGGTCGCCGGCGTCGGCGTCCGCGACGCGCGGCCCGCGGTTCGCTGAGGGCAGGCGCCGGAGCGCGCTCCGGCCCCTGCCGCCACCCTGTCCATGCCCCGGCCCAGCGTGGCCGGGTTCCGGGAGTCGCGCATGAACGCCATTGCCGTGCAGGACCGCATCGAGTCCTGCGACCCGTTTCCCTATGCCGGGGCCGCCGCCCTGAAGCCGGCCATCGAGGCCGCGCTGCGACGTGTCATCGACCCGGAGATCGCCATGAGCATCGTCGACGTCGGGCTCGTCTACGGCGTGGACATCGGTGCGCGCCAGGCGCGCGTGCTCGTCACGATGACCTCGGCCGCCTGCCCGGTCGTCGACGTCATCATCGACGACATCTGGCACGAGCTGTCGCGGGTGCTGCCCGCGACGCTCGCCATCGATGTCGAACTCGTCTGGGAGCCGCCATGGATGCCCGCCCGCATGAGCGGCCGCGCCAAGGCCATCATGGGCTGGTGAGCGTCGCGCCGGCCGTGCTGGCGGTCGCGGCGGTGTCGCTGGTCGTCGCGGTGTGCGGCGGCCTGCTGCGCGCCTGCCCGGCGACGGTGCCGCCCGGCCTGCCGGGCTGGCTGGTCGCGGGTGCGTCGTCGCACGCGGCGCTGATGATCTGCGGCTTTCTCGGGACGATCGTCGCCGCCGAGCGCGCCGTGGCCGTCGGCCGCGCCTGGGGCTGGCTCGCGCCGGCTGCCTCGGCGCTCGCGGCGGCGCTGCTGATCGCGGGCGACGCCGGGCACGGCCGGCTCGCGCTGCTGCTGGCGGCCGTCGCGTTCCTGGGGGTCAACGTGCACATCGTGCGGCGACAGCCGGCGATGCACACGGCGTTGCTCGCGGTCGCCGCGGGCGCGTGGCTCGTCGGTGACGTCCTGTTGCTCGTCGATGCCGGCACGCCGCTGCCCTGGTGGTTCGCCTTCCTCGTGCTGACGGTGGCCGCCGAGCGCCTGGAGATGACGCGGCTGCGGCGCCGCGCGCGCGGCTCGCGGCTGCAGCTGGCGGGCGTGGCCGGCGCGCTGCTCGCGGGCGCGACGGGCGCGTCGCTGCCCGGCGAGGCCAGCGCGATCGGCGTCGCGCTGTTCGGTGCCGGGCTGCTGCTGCTGTCGGCCTGGCTGTTCGCGCACGACATCGCCAGCCGCACGATCCGCACCGCGGGCCTGAGCCGCTACATGGCGGCCTGCCTGCTGCTGGGCTACGGCTGGCTCGCGGTGGCGGGCATCGGCTGGATCGGCCTGGCCGCCGGCCGGCCCTGGCGCGACATGGCGCTGCACGCGCTCGGCCTGGGCTTCGTCGTGAGCATGATGATGGCGCATGCGCCGGTCATCCTGCCGGCGCTGACGCGCGTGCGGCTGCGCTTCGGCGTGCCGTTCTACGTGCCGGTGGCGCTGCTTCACGCGTCGCTGGCGATGCGCCTCCTGCTCGGCATGGACGACCTGCTCCAGCGCGGCGTCGGTGCCTTCCTCAACGCGGTCGCGCTGCTCGCGTTCGTCGTGACGATGACCGGTGCCGCGGTGGCCTGGCGCCTCGCGCGGACCGGGTCCGTCCGCGTGGAGGCGAACTGACCGCTGACCGCCGGGTCGGCCTGCGCTACCCTGGACACGCTTTCCGATACGCCGCCCCATGGACTATCTCGCGATCCGAACCTTCCACGAAACGAGCGTCGCCCTGTCGGTGACCGGCTTCGCGCTGCGCGGCGGCGCGGGCTTGGCCGGCGCCCGCTGGGTGCGCGGCCGCGTCGCGAAGACGCTGCCCCATGTGATCGACACCGCCTTGCTCACGTCGGCGCTGATGCTCGTGACGATGCTGCGGCTGAACCCGTTCGCGACGCCGTGGCTGCTCGCCAAGCTGTGCGGACTGGTCGTCTACGTCGGGCTCGGTGTCGTGGCCTTGCGGCCGGCGGTCACCCGGCCGGTGCGCGCCGCGGCCTGGGTGGCGGCGCTCGCGGTGGCGGGCTGGATCGTCTCGGTGGCCTTCACCAAGACGCCCTGGGGCCTGTTCGCCCTGATCTGACGTGTGGTGCGCGCCGGCGACGGCGCCGGCGTCGCGTCATGCCTTCTTCGCGTAGGCGCTGCACCAGCCCTTGGCAGACACCTGCTTCGCGCCGAACAGCGGGCACGGACCGGCCGCGTCGCCGGCCTTGCCCTGGTACAGCTGGCAGGTGCCGCAGCTCTGGCCGGCGGCGTAGCGGGGGAACTTGGCCTTGTCGGCCCTGGCGGCGTCGGCCACGTAGCCCAGCGCGACGGCCTGCGGATCCTTCTCGTCGACGCGGGCGGCTTCGGCATGGGCCGCGCGAGCGAGCAGGGCCAGCGAGGCGGCCACGGGGATGATCTGGATGAAGGTGCGACGGGAGGTCATGCGGTTTCCTCGGGGATGACGGGATGTTCGACTCGCCGGTGCGGCCGTGCGTCCACGCGCCGGATCGGCATGCGCCGAGGATAGGAAGGCGCCGCCGGCGCGGCTTGATCCACGTCACGCCGTCGCCGCGAATCGCGCGATCGCCACAGTTGCGCGTGTCCGGACCGCGCGTGGGCCGTGCGCGTTGCGAACGCCTCTCGTTGCCGGCGCGTCGGCGCCCCGAGCTCAGGCTCGTGCGCCGCGCGGCTTGCGAAGCAGCGACCACGCCATCGCGCCCATCACGGCCAGTCCGCCCAGCAGCGCGGCCCACAGCCAGCCGGTGCGCGGTGCGGGCGCTGCCATGGAGGTGGCGGATGCGGGCGTGGCGGCCACGCTCGCGACCGCCGCCGGCGCGAGCGCCGCGCTCGCCGCGGGCAGGGGATCGTCGGCGGCTCGCCCGGGTATCAGGCCGGCCAGCGTCATCGCCGCGGGCGTTCCGTCCGCGCCGGCGCGCGCGAGCACGAACGGCGGCGCGCCGCGCGCGACGAAGACGAGCTGGCGCCGGTGGGCGGCGATGCGGATCGTCGGCGCGGCGTGGCCGAGCTGGCTGATCGGCCCCGAGGTCTCGATGCGCAGCGCGCGCCAGTTCGCACCGTCCAGGCGCAGCGGCGGCGAATGCAGGTCGGCCGCACCGGCCGGCTGCGAGAGCCAGTAGACGCTGCCGATGGCCGCGCTGTCCCACGCCGGGCCCGACGGCGACGCATTCCGTGCCTTCAGCCGCAGGGCGTGCAGCGATCCGTGCAGCAGCGAATGCGGGCGCGCCGGCGAGCGGGCCGCGTCGGCCTGGCCCAGCACCATCACGTCGCCGATGGTGTCGATGTCCGACGGCATCACGTCCACCGCGGCGACCGGGGTGTTGGCCGGCAGCGTGTAGTCGCACGCGTTCGACTCGCAGCCGCTGGCGACGATGGGAGCGCTCCACTCGAGCGGCGGCGGCGCCGGGCGGTGCGCGCTGCGGATCACGGCGGCCGATACAAGGGGCGGTATCGCCGAGCGCGGCGAGGTCGTCAGGCGGAGATAGCGCGCCGGCCGCTCGTCGAGGTCGATGCCGGTCGCGGCCAGGCGCTCGCGCTCGGCATGCGGCGCGAGCGTGCCCGCGGCGCCCACCTGCGGCAGCGCCTGCAGCTCGACCAGCTGCGCGTCCTGCTGCAGCGTGCGCCAGCGCTGGAGATCGTCGCTCGCCTCGATGCGCAGCGTCCATACGCCCTGCGTGTCGGGTTCGAGCCCGAGCTCCAGGCGCAACAGGTCGTCCCCGGCATTCTTCGTGTCGACGATCCAGGCCTGGCGCTGGGGTGCGCTGGCGGTGGTCGCGGACGCCGCGTCGCCCGGCGGCAGCGGCACCTTGTAGAGGCGGGCCGGCACGCGCAGCGGCGTCGCCGCCGGCTGCGGCGGATCGACCCAGGCGAACGGCAGCGTCTCGCCCGCGCCGTTGCGCACCCGCAGGTCGCCCAGGCCGGGCGCGGCCGACAGCTTGCGCGCCTGGGCGTCGATGTCCAGGACGTAGTACGGGCCGGGCCCCGACAAGGTCAGCGGCAGCGATGCGGGGACGTCCGTCGCGGCGCCCACGCGCGCCGGCACGCAGGCGAGCGCGAGCGTCGCGAAGGTGGCCGTGGCGATCTTCATGCCGGATCTCCGAGAGGGCGATCGTGCGCCGGCTCGTCGTCGCGTGCCGGCGGCATCGGCGCGAAGTATCCGACAGCCAGCATCAGCCCGCCAACCACGATGAACGACACGATGCGGTACAGGCTGCCGCGGTCGGCCAGTTCGACCAGGAACAGCTTGGCCACGACGATGCCCAGCAGTGCGGCGCCGACGGCCCACACGGCGCGGCGCAGGCGGCGGTGGCCGGTCACCATCAGCCCGACGCCGACCAGCGACCACGTCACCGACAGCGCCGCCTGCGCCAGCGTCGAGTCGAACAGCGACCCGGCCGTCCAGGGCACGCCTGCCAGGTGATGGCAGGCGCGCAGCACGCCGGCCGTGACGAGGCCGAAGGTGGTCGCGCCGCCGACGGCCGGCAGCAGCGTCGGCGCGAGGCCCGCGCGCCACGACGACGGCAGCGCGCGCAGCCAGGCGGCCAGGGCGAGCAGCACGATGACGGCGGCGGTCTCCAGCGGGTTGAGCAGCGGCAGCCACGGCAATGGCGCCGCATCGCCGGCCCGCGTGTCGGACACCCACAGCCACGCGAACAGGTACAGCGCGATCGCACCGCAACCGGCGACGCGCCAGGCCGCCCCGGGCCAGCGCCGCGCGACGGCCGGCTGCACGCTCGCGAACAGCACCAGCGCCGGGACGGCCATGCCGGCAAGGTCGACCCAGGACGAATCGGGCGCGACGACGGCCGCCACGCGCAGCACGCACTCGCGCGTGGCCAGCGCGACGAACAGCCACCAGCCGGCCAGGCGCAGCGGCGTGGCGAGACCTTCTGGCACCCAGCGCGCCTGCTCGCGCGCGAGCCAGGGATGCGCGAGCAGGGCGAGCGGCCAGCCAACCCAGCCGAAGCTCGCCGACGGCGCGACGCCCTGCGGCGCCGCCAGGGCCAGCGCGAGCCACAGCGGCACGGTGGCCAGCGTCGCCTGGCCCGGCACGCGCCAGCCGCGCCAGCGCGCGATCAAGGCGGCGGCCGCCATCGACAGTGTCAGCCAGATCACCTGCCAGTGCGGCCACGCCACCGCGGCGTCGGGCCGCTGCGCGAGCGCGCGCCAGACCAGCGGCGGCAGCGTGCGCGACCACCACAGCGCGCTCCAGCCGACCATCGCCCACTGCAGCGGCGTCGCATGCCACCACGCGCGCGACGTCTCGTCCGGCGCGGCCCGCACGCGCTCGCCCAGCGCAAGGCCTGCGGCCGCGAGCAGCAGCGGGATGCGCCACGTCGGGCCCGGCGCCGCCGTCGTCCAGACCGAGGGCTCGTAGAGCAGGCTCGCGGCTCCCGCGGCCAGCTGCAGCGCGAGCCCGGAGCCCACCAGCGCGCCGCTGCGCAGGCGCAGGCCGATCCACGTCGCGGCCAGGCCGATGACGGGCCACGCGAGCGCGGCGTCGGCCGGGGCCAGTTCGAACAGCAGGCTGGCGCTGGCCACGCCCAGGCCCAGCACGAGCCCGACGCTGCTGCCCAGCGGGATCGGGCGCGGCGCGCCGCGCGTGGCCGCGCGCCACGCGTCGCGGATCCCCAGCCAGCCGGTGGCCAGCAGCGCGCCGCCGACCAGCAGGGCGCCGGCCAGGTCGCGCGCGGCGTGGGCCTGCGCGGGCGTGCCGCCCGTCACCTGCAGCGACAGCAGCATGGCGGTCAGCGCGCCCAGGTGCAGCAGCGCGCTGGCCACGCGCAGCGTCGGCGCGGCGAGGCGCCCGGCCAGCGACGCGCAGCCGAAGGCGACCCACGCGGTGGCCGCGGCGGCCCACAGCACCGGCAGCGTCATCCACGCCAGCGCGGCGACGGTGAAAGCCGCGGCGAACGGCAGCACCGGCTCGGCGAAGGCCTCGACCGCGCCCTGTGCCTCGTCGTCCATGCGGCGGCGCACCGCGTCCATCGCGCACAACGCCACGGCCAGCATCGCCATGCCCAGCGCCGATCCGGCGACCAGCGGCACGCCGTCGCGCAGGTCCAGCGTCACGCCGGCGAGCAGGCGCGCCGCGGCGCCCAGCATGACCGCCAGCGCGAAGGCCCGCGCATAGGCCCGGTGCTGGCGCGCGCCCAGCCAGTACATGCCGGCGGCCTCGACGGCCCAGGTGGCGCCCGTCCACGCGCCCTGCAGCGCGAGCGGCACGGCGAGCGTGCCGAAGATGGTGCCCACGATCACGTGCGCCTCGCCCAGCAGCGCGTAGCGCGCCGGGCCGCGCCGCATCAGCACGCCGCCCAGCAGGATGTGCAACAGCGCGAACGCCGCCGCCGACCAGGCGGGGCCCCAGGCCGTGTCGCGCACGAGCAGGTACTGCAGCGAGAACGCCGCCAGCGGCACGCCGAAGGTCAGCGTGCTGTCGACGCGGCCCACCTGGCGCAGCGCGTCGGCGGCGCGTTCGGACAGCGGACGCGCCGCGTCCGGCGCGTCCCCGAGCGCGAGCGCGCGGCGCGCGAACAGCACGCCGGTGATCGTGAACAGCAGGAAGAACAGCACGAGGAAGGCCTGCACGCCCGCGTAGTCGGACGGCAGGTAGTGCCCATGGGCCCAGGCGGCCGCGAGCGCGAACGTGGCGGCGGCGCCGACGAGGTTCAGCGGCCGCCAGGCCTTGAACCACGCGATGGCCAGGATGCCGGCGTCCAGGATGGCCATGTACGACATCAGCGGCACGTACGCGTCGCTGCCCGTGCTCACCAGCGCGGGTGCGGCGAAGCCTTCGGCCACCGACACGAATGCGAGCCACGGCGCGTCCTGCAGCACGGCCAGCAGCGCGCCGAACACCGCCACCGCCGCCATGAACGCGAACGCCATCCCGGGCGACAGCAGCGGGTCCAGGCGCAGCGCGGCCAGGCTCGTCAGGTAGAAGATGCCGATGCCCGCGCCTTGCAGGATGACGCCGTAGCCGCTGCCGCCCGCGGCGTCGCGGCGATCGCGCAGGCGCCAGCCGAGCGCGGTGAGCGCCATCCCGACCAGCGCCACGCCGGCGTAGCGCAGCTCGACGGGCACCGTCACCCGTTCGGCCGTGTAGCGCAGCAGGAAGGCCAGGCCCAGGAACAGGATCAGCACACCGGCCTTGACGATGGTGTTGCCGCCGAAGATCCAGCGCGCGGCCCACGGGGGCAGCTGGTCGCGCAGCGGCACGGCCGCCGCCGGGGCGGCCACCGGTCGACGCGCGGGCGCGGGCACGGCGGCGTGCGTGATCGTGGGGCCGGGATGCGGCGCCGCGCTGGCGCTCGCGGGCGCGATGGCGGCCGGCTTGTCGGCGACGCGCGCCGCGGCGGGCATCGGCGTGCGGGCGGGCTCCGCTGCAGCGGGGGCCGGCGCCGGCGACCGGGGCACCGGCGCGATCGCGTCCGCTGCCGGGGCGCTCGCCTGCGGCGCCGCGACACCCGGCAGCGGCTCGGCGCGCCGTTCGGCGACCGTCCTGCGCAGCGCATTGACCTCGCGTTCGAGCGCCAGGACGCGCCGCAGCAGCGTCGGCGCGTCGAAGTCGGCCGCCGGCGCGGGCGAGCCGCCGGCCCGTGCGTTCCACCAGCGCCAGCCGACGACGGCGCCGAGCAGCACCATGCACAAGGTGGCGGACAGCTGGCCCAGCAGGCCGCCGAGCACCGCCCCCATCAAGGCGAACAGCAGATTCAAGCGATTCCCCGCACTGTCGAGATGCGTGAATTATGGAGACGCGCCGTTCCGATGCGCGTCCCACGCGACGTCCGGCGCGCGCGGTATCGCCGGATGCACCCGGCGGCAGCGCGGCGAGCTGCCCGCATCGGCAGGCGCGGATCCTGCGGCGGCGCGCAGGATGACACGCAGCCGGTGCTCCGCGGCCAGGCGCGGGCGCGGCTGTCGGTCCGTCGGCCAGTCCGTCAACGTGCCTGTGCGGCTTGCCGCCCGGCCCTCATCGCTGCGCGTGGCAAAGCGCCGTCGCAGGACGCACCCCAGGGATGCGCGCGCGGTGCGTGCCGGCTCAGAACACGACGCCCGCGCGGAGGATCACGTTGGCGTACGGCGAGAACTCGCCGGTGCGCACGATGGCGCGCGCGCCGCGCGTGGCCGCCTTGAACTGCTCGTGCGACAGCGCGGACACCGGCGTGTGCCCCAGCTGGCGCGACAGCTCGGCGTGGACGTCCGGGTTGCGCGGCGCGAGCTCCTCGGCGATGACCGCCCCTTCGACCTGCATTTCGGCCAGCACCGCGGCCAGCACGTCCTGGAAACGCGGCACGCCGGCGCTGACGGCCAGGTCGATGCGGCGCGGGCCGTCGGGGATCGGCAGGCCGGCGTCGCCGATCACGAGCAGGTCGCCGTGCCCGAGGCGCGCGATGACCTCGGACAGCTCGGCATGCAGCAGCGTCGTGCGCTTCATGGGATGTTGACTCCCGGCGTGGACGGCAGCACCTGGCGGCGATACGGGATGGAGGTCTGCGCGCCGCGGCGCGTCACGCAGATCGCGGCGGCGGCCTGCCCGAGCGCGACGGCCTCGTCCAGCGACTGGCCCTCGCACAGCGCGGCGGCCAGCGCGCCGATGAAGGTGTCGCCAGCGGCGGTGGTGTCGATCGCCTTGACCTTCTTGGCCGGCGTGTGGCGCGCGCCGGCGCCGTCGACCACCACCACGCCTTGCGCCCCCAGCGTCACGATCACGCGATCCGGGCCGCGCGCACGCAGCAGGCCGCCGGCCTGGGCGGCCGTGTTCGGATCGACGACGTCGAGCTGGGCGTAGGCGGTGGCCTCGCTCTCGTTGAGCACGAGGATGTCGATCTTCGGCCAGAGCTCGTCGGGCAGCGGCGCGGCGGGCGCCGGGTTCAGCAGCACCGGCACGTGCGCCGCGTAGGCGCGCTCGATGGTGGCCTGCACGGCGGCCATCGGCACCTCGAGCTGCAGCAGCACCATGCTGGCCATGTCGATCATCGTGTGGGCGCGCGCCACGCTGGCCGGGTCGAGCAGGCCGTTGGCACCGGGCGAGAGCACGATGCGGTTCTGGCCGTCGTCCTCGACCCAGATCGAGGCGACCCCGGTGTGCGTGGACGCGAGGCCCCGGACCTCGCGCGCGTCGACGCCGTCGGCGGCCAGGCCGGCCTTGAGCACGTCGCCATTGGGATCGATGCCGACGCGGCCGACCATGATGACGTTGGCCCCCATGCGCGCGCAGGCCACGGCCTGGTTCGCCCCCTTGCCGCCGGGCAGCATCGCGAAATCGAGCCCGGGCACGGTCTCGCCGCCGATGGGCGCGCGGGCCATGCGCATGACGAGGTCCATGTTGAGGCTGCCGACGACGACGATGGAGGAGCTCATGGGCGGGCCTCGCGATGACAAAGGTGGGAAAGGATCATGGCTCAGGCGCGGGGCGGGGCGGTGGATGCCCGCAGGTGCAGTGCGGGTTGGAGGACGGTGCGGCGCGGCTCGACGCGGCCTTCGCGCAGCCGCTCGAGCAGCAGGCCGGCCGCGCCGGTGCCGATCGCTTCCTTGGGCTGCGCGACGGTGGTCAGCGGCGGCGAGGTGTAGGCGGCCAGCTCGATGTCGTCGAAACCGACGATGGACATGCGCTCGGGCACGCCGATGCCGGCCTCGTGGGCGGCGTGCAGCGCACCGATGGCCATCATGTCGTTGCAGACGAAGACGGCGGTGGGCCGCTGCGGCGAGTGCAGCAGGCGGCGCATCGCGGCGGCGCCGCTCTCGGGCCCGAAGTCGCCGCGCACGCATTCGTCGGCGCGCGGCTCGATGCCGGCCTTGGCGAGCGCGCGCCGCCAGCCGGCCTCGCGCTGGTGGCTGGGGCGCAGGTCGGACGGCCCGACGATGCAGGCCACGCGCTGGTGGCCGAGACCCAGCAGGTGCGCGGTGGCCAGCTCGCCGCCGGCGGCGTGGTCGACCTCGATCAGGTCGGC
>Ga0105240_10007763_pt1 | contig 15518 bp, 12 predicted proteins | sample KBSC54metaG_FD_80426 | JGI IMG/M metagenome (GOLD analysis project Ga0105240, IMG submission 80426) | Corn rhizosphere microbial communities from Kellogg Biological Station, Michigan, USA - KBS C5-4 metaG | ecosystem: Host-associated > Plants > Roots > Rhizosphere > Soil | place: Michigan, USA... | reverse complement strand
GGATCAGGATGCTGGGTTATCATACGCCGCAGGATGCCATCGGCCGTGATTTCTCTCAGTGGGGTCGAAAGGGCAAGATCGTCGGAGTAGTGAAGGATTTCCACTATTCCAGCCTGCAACAGATCATCCGACCGCTGTCACTACGGATCGAGCCGGGTGGGTGCGATCAGATCTCTGTCAAGGTCAGCACAGCCGATGTCAAGAAAACGATTGCGGCAATTGAAAAATCGTGGCGTCAGATCATCCCCTACCGGCCATTCAGTTATTTTTTCGTTGATGAAATGTTCGACCGGCAGTACCGCTCGGAGGATCGGTTTGGGAAACTGTTCCTGTATTTTTCGGTGCTGGCGATCTTTATTTCCTGCCTGGGGCTACTCGGGCTGGCTTCTTACAGCACATTGCAGCGGACCAAAGAGATCGGTGTACGGAAGGTGCTGGGAGCAAGCGTGGGAGGGATCGTGGGGTTGTTGTCGAAGGATTTCCTCTGGCTCGTCGGGATCGCTTTTTTGGTAGCGACACCGGTGTCATTCTTCCTGATGAAGGGCTGGCTGGACGGTTTCTATTATCGGGTCAATATCTATTCGGCATGGTGGATATTTGTTCTGGCTGGTTTGGGGGCGCTTGCAATTGCGCTGTTCACCATTAGTTTCCAGGCTGTGAAGGCGGCGGTTGCCAATCCGGTGGAAAGCCTGCGGACGGAATGATGAGTTCCGGCAGGCACAATCCAATCTTATACCTGCTACGTATATCCAGGGCATGGAAAGGAAAATATACAACCCCATTCAGAAGGATCAGGTCACATTTATAAAAACACATGCCGACACTGATGGAGCCTGTACATTGGTGGAAGTGGAACTGGCTGATGGAGGGGGTGTGGGTCTTCATTATCACAAAACATATTCTGAGGAGTTTCAATGTCTGCAAGGGGTTGTAGAGGTCCAATTGGGCAAGACGGTTTATCCATTGTTCGAGGGGCAGTCGGCTATTGCCAGCCCCAATGTAAATCATCTGTTCAGGAATCGTAGCGGGAGGTCATGCAGGTTTAGGGTAGAGCTCAGGCCGGCCAGCAGGGGTTTTGAAAAATCGCTGCAGATTGGCTATGGACTGGCCCGGGACGGGCTTTGCAAACAGAATGGTTTTCCCAAAGACAAATTGGCGCTGGCCTGGCTATTCGATATCAGCGAAAGCAATCTGCCCGGATGGATGAGCCTGATCGAATTTGTTTTGCGGAGGCAGGCTAAGAAGGCTCGGAAGAAGGGCCTCGATAAGGAACTGGAAGAGCGGTATGTAAGATTTTGAAGTAAATTCAGGTAAAAATCAAATGAACCTGATGACGATACGGCCTGCTGTCATGGAGGACCTGTCAAGGCTTCGAAGTTTTGAACAGGCCCTTATCGCGGCGGAGCGTCCATTTGATCCTACACTGGCGGATGATCCTATCAATTATTACGAATTGGAGCAAATGATCCAGGCGACGGAAGTATGGCTGGTCGTTGCGGAGTACGATGGTGAGATCATCGGATCGGGCTATGCGCGTATTGAAATTTCCAAGTCTTATCTGCGACATAAACGACATGCTTATTTTGGGTTTATGTATGTGTTGCCGGAACACCGGGGAAAGGGGGTGAACGGGCAAATTATGGAGCATTTAAAGGAATGGACCCTGCTTCAGCGTGTCGAAGAGATACGGCTGGATGTGTATATGGAGAATGTGCCAGCTATAAAGGCATATGAGAAGGCGGGGTTTAGGTTGTTGAAGACTGAAATGAGGTTATTTATTGGTTGATATAAAAGGGCCCGTAAACTTATAATTACGGGCCCTACCTTTTTATGTTAGTTAAGCTTCCTAACCTGCAGGATCTTGACGTGGTCACCCTGGGTTATTTGCACGATATATATTCCTCCCGTCAGCCTTTGCCCGAACTGGAATGAGCCGTTAGATGGGCCTCTTAAGAAATCGACCTGGCGGCCTGCTATATCGAAGACTTTTACGATGACGGTTGCCAGGCTGGCTTTTTTGTAAATTAGGTGAACAAGTAAGTGTAAAAAAGTATTTATTGGAATGTTTGAACATATTTTATATCTTTGATTTACAGGATATTTTATGGTACTAACTATCGACTTTGGGGGAACCAGGGTAAAATTTGGGATCATTGAAAAGGGGGGAAAGATCATAGCTGTGGATCAGGTCAAGGCCTTGCCGGAAAGAAGCATCGAGGATAACCTGAAGAAAATCAGTGAACAAGCTCTGTTGTCCTTTAAGGAACACCTTCCCGCTCACAACCTGTCGGGTATTGGCATTGCGCTCCCCAGCATCGTAGATTCAAAGGCTAACCGGGTCGTTTCCCGGTATGTGAAATATACCAGCGCATTGGAGTTTGATTTTACCGATTGGGCGAAGCGGGAGTGGGGTGTTTCTCTGGCGATGGAAAATGATGCCAGGGCGGCGCTGGTGGGGGAGTGGCAGTATGGCGCGGGTAAGGGGTACAACGATATTGTCCTGTTGACTATCGGCACGGGCGTCGGCAGCGCGGTAATGGTGGATGGAAAATTATTCAAAGGCAGGCACTTGCTGGCCGGGAACCTGGCGGGTCATATGTCCATCAATGTCAATGGCGGTCCGTGTAATTGCGGGTTCTTTGGCTGCCTGGAGAGCGAAGCGTCGACCTGGGCATTGCCATCGATCATATCAAAGCAACAGGGTCTGGCGGAGAGTAGCCTGTCGAAAATAACATCGCCACAATACAGTCATTTGTTTGAGGAAGCTCATAAAGGGGATGCGCTGGCTGTCTCGCTGGTGGAAGAATCTATGAGAGCATGGGGCACTACTGTCGTCAACCTGGTACATGCCTATGATCCGGAGGTGATCATCATCGGCGGGGGTGTCATGCGGCAGGAACAAAAGATCTTACCTTATATACAGCGAATGGTGGACAAATATGCCTGGCTGGCTCCGGGGACGACCCGGCTGGCTGCGGCCATACAGGTTGATTATGCAGGGCTGCTGGGAATGGAATACCTCACACACAATTTAAATAAACCAACAAATTGAGAACTTCGAATTACGACAAATTCCCTTTTGTCGAAGTTGATGGATCCTGTACCAGCGGATGGGAAAAAATTGTCGCGGTATTAAAGGAGCGGGTTGCCGGAAAAAAGAAGAGCGTTATTATCGTCGAGTGTTATCCTGGTGTGCATGAGGCTGAGGTGCTGTCGTTCCTGGAGGGGTTGTCGCCCGCGACGACGATACATGCGCAGTCGGCATACAAGGAAGAGGATCGCATTCGTGAAATGGTGGCGCCTGATGTAACAGATGACCGGGTGTTTGGATACCTCACCCACCTGAACATGGCGGATTACCTTGATCACGAGAAATTGCGGGGCTTGCAGGAGCAGGTGGCGCGGGTAAGAGATGGGGTCGTTCTGGTGGTTGGTGCAGGGGCAAGCTGCGTTGCCACCTTATCAGGCGATGAGGCATTTCCCGAAGATGTGTTATTGGTCTATGCGGACCTGGCGCGATGGGAGATACAGCTGCGGATGCGGAGGAATGAGGTCAGCAATCTGGGTGTCAATAATAATCATGATTCTTTTTCGGAACAGTATAAGCATGCCTTCTTTGTAGATTGGCGTGTGGCCGATAGGTTAAAGAAGCAGCTGATGCATCGATGGGACTTTGTATTGGACACGCATGTGCCCCGGCAGCCGAAGCTGGTTGAGGGGAGTGTGGTCCTGCATGCCCTGGAGAGATGTGTCGCCCGGCCGTTCCGGGTGGTCCCATTTTTTGATCCCGGACCCTGGGGTGGGCAATGGTTGAAGAAAGTGATCGATCTTGACGATAGGGAGATCAATTATGCCTGGGGTTTCGACTGCGTACCGGAGGAAAACAGTCTATTGCTCAAGTTTGGTGAGACTACGGTGGAGATACCTTCCATCAACCTGGTATTTCATCAACCGGCGGCCTTGCTGGGAGAAAGGGTTTATGCGCGATTTGGAGCCGAATTTCCCATAAGATTTGATTTTTTAGATACGATAGATGGAGGCAATCTCAGTTTGCAGGTGCATCCACTGACGGACTATATCCATGAAAAGTTTGGGATGCATTATACGCAGGATGAAAGCTATTATATCCTGGATGCGGAGCCCGGGTCCTTTGTCTATTTGGGTTTAAAAGATGGCGTCGACCCGACGGTCATGATCGATGAATTGAAAAAGGCGCAGCAAACGGGATGTGAGTTCGAGGCCGAGAAGCATGTCGCCAAATGGCCAGTGAAGAAGCACGATCATTTTTCCATTCCGGCCGGCACTGTACATTGTAGCGGGGCGGGTAGTCTGGTACTGGAGATCAGCGCCACCCCTTATATATTCACCTTCAAACTTTGGGATTGGAACAGGTTGGGACTGGATGGGAAACCGCGTCCCATCAATATCGAGCATGGCGAGAAGAATATACAATGGGAGAGGACGGAGTCGTGGGTCCGTGAGCATGTTCTCGATCTGACGGAGCCGTTGGAACAGGAGCAGGGTTTTCGTGAAGAGAGGACGGGTCTGAACGAGATGGAATTTATCGAGACACGCCGGCACTGGTTCACCGGGAAGGCGCATCATCATACCGGTGGCGGGGTCAATGTGCTGAACCTGGTAGAAGGAAGGGAGGCGATCGTCGAAAGCCCCACCGGGCTCTTTCAGCCTTTTGTCGTGCATTATGCGGAGACCTTTATAATACCTGCTGCTGTGGGAGAGTACACTATTACTCCCTATGGTGAGTCGGCGGGTGAGCAATGTGCCACGATCAAAGCATATGTGCGATGAAATAACCCCATATATTGTTTGCCATGAATAAATCCTTCGTTTTAAAAGTGTCCACTGTCGCGGCCATCGGTGGATTGCTTTTTGGGTATGACACGGCCGTTATCGCCGGTGTTGTAGGCTATTTGCAGGCCAGGTTCCATTTGTCATCTGTCATGGTAGGGTGGGCTGCCAGCAGCGCGATCTGGGGTTGTGTCGTAGGAGCGATGTTTGCGGGCTATCTTAGTGACCGGATGGGGCGTAAAAAGGTGTTGATCATTACGGCCATCCTTTTCTTTATTTCTTCTATTGCGGCGGCTTTGGCAGGAGACCTGACCCAGTTCATTTTGGCGCGATTGATCGGCGGTCTAGGGATCGGAGCGGCGTCGATGCTGTCCCCCTTATATATATCGGAGATCGCACCTGCCAGGAACAGGGGAACCCTTGTCAGCCTGTATCAACTGGCCATTGTACTTGGTATCAATCTGATCTATTTCGTCAATCTCCGGATCGCGGCTATGGGGAACGAAGCCTGGAATATCGAGCTTGGCTGGCGCTATATGCTGGCGTCGGGAACGCTGCCTGCCGTGCTTTTCCTAGTGCTGCTCTTCTTCGTACCGGAGAGCCCGCGGTGGCTGACGGCAAGAGGCAGGAAGGAAGAAGCGCTGGATATATTAACCAAGGTCAACGGCGGGGAAGTGGCGCCTGTGGTCTATAATGAGATCGTGGATGCGCTGCGTCATGAATCGGGTACGCTGAAAGAGCTGTTCAGGCCGGGACTTCGAATGGCGATGCTGGTGGGGGTATTCCTCGCTCTTTTCAGCCAGGTAACGGGTATCAATGCCATCATCTACTATGCGCCGGAGATATTTAAAAGCGCCGGCTTTGGCGCTGAATCGGCCTTTATGCAGACGGTGATCATCGGGGTGGTCAACACTTTATTTACTTTTCTCGCCATCTGGCTGATCGACAAAGCCGGGCGGAGGGCGTTGCTGCTTTGGGGGGTATCGGGGATGATCGTCTGTCTGCTGGCGGTGGGTCTTTGTTACCATTACAGATGGTTCAGCGGCCCCTGGCTGTTGATCTGTATCCTTGGCTATATCGCTTCTTTTGCTTCTTCACTGGGGCCTGTTCCCTGGGTCATCATATCGGAGATATTCCCCACCAGGAGCAGGGGTGTCGCCATGTCTTTTGCGACGGTGGTGTTATGGGTGGGAGTACTGCTGATCACCCAGCTGACGCCTGTGATGCTGGAAAAGCTCGGAGGTGCAAAGACCTTTTTGTTATTTATGGTCAATGCCATCATTCTTCTGCTCTTTACCTGGAAGAGGATACCCGAGACCCGGCAGCGCACGCTGGAAGATATCGAAAGGAGCTGGATGTAGCGACCGTTCTGTATTTTGCCGCTCCAATAGCGTTGCCCATGCGTGTGTATTCGTCGGCAATCCTCTGTCTAAGCTCCTTGTTCGTCGTATCTTTTGTCAGCGCCTGTTCTTCGGACCTGGCCCGGAAGGATGTGTCTTCGTCTTTCCCATCGGCGAAAGGCCAGCTCATTTTCGATCTTTTGATCTTGTATTGGGCGGCCAGCGAGTCCACGGCCGCGATGGGCATTTCCTTTTTCAACTGTTCCAGGCTCATTTCCCTGCCTTCTCCGCCTTTGAATACGCCTTCTTTTTCATGGCTGGTCATGCACACGGTGTTTTGCGATGGTGTATAAGTAGGACCTTAGGTCCCTGACCTCGGGCAGTTTTTCTTTCCTGTCCCATACTTTCAGGAATATATCCTGTGCGAGGTCCTTTGCCTGTTCAGGGGACTTTGTCAGGCTCAGCCCAAAACCATACACGAGGTTCCAATACAATTCGAACAGGCGCTGATATGCCTGCATATCACCCGCCGCTACTGCTCTCAATAAAGCTGGGTCGTTATGTGGGATTTCCTGTTGCACCTTAACGGTGCTGAAAGTATATCAAATGGCCCAGAATTCCAATTGGGAAATTTTTTTGGGTGAATTGAAAAAGAGTCCTACTTTTATTAAAAATCAGACTAGACCAGACTAGTATACCAAACGGTGAAAAACTCTGAGACGGTTAAGGTTGACAAAAAACTAAAAGCCAAAAACTAACGATCATGCTTAAAAGAATGCTCTTAAAGATGTGCCTCCTAGCCATTGTTGCGGGAGGTTTTGTCATTGTGCCCGGAGCTGTTTCGGCCCAGGACCTGAAGCAGGTGACGGGCCGGGTAACGGATTCGGCGGGTACTGCCCTGAGCGGGGTAAGCGTAGGGGTTCGCGGGTCGAAGCGTGGAGCGACTTCGGACTCTACGGGTTATTTTACGTTGAGCGTTCCATCTGCGGGGAACGTGATGCTTACTTTTTCCATGATAGGATTTGATGACAGGCAGGTCTCATTGAATGGCAGGTCTTCGGTGATGGTGTCTTTGATGAGCAGCCGCAAGGACCTTGGAGAGGTCGTTGTTATCGGGTATGGTGTCCGGAAGAAGGTCAATCTTACTGGTGCGGTAAGTGATATTACCGGGAGTGAGATCGCCAAGTCGCCCGTGGCCAATATCTCCAATGCGCTCGGCGGGTCCATGCCGGGGCTCATCGTGAATACACGCAGCGGCGAGCCTGGCGCTGATGATGCTGCGTTCTTTATTCGTGGTATGGGAACGCTGGGCAATACGGCGCCCCTGATCGTCATCGACGGTATCCCTGACCGGCAGGGTGGTTTCAATCGTCTGGACCCCAATGACATTGAAACCTTTACTGTTTTGAAGGACGCTACCGGCGCCATTTACGGCGCACGGGCCGCCAATGGGGTGGTGCTCATCACCACGAAACGGGGTATCAGCGGCAAATCGCAGCTTTCTTTTAATGCCAATGCATCCATAACGCAGCCTACACGCGTGCCCAGGATGCTGAACTCGCACGACTATGCCCAATCGGTGAATGAATTCGATGTACTGAAAGGACAGCAGCAGACCTATACGGCGCAGCAGCTGCAAAAGTACCAGGACGGCTCCGACCCTTTGGGTTATCCAAATACGAACTGGTGGAAGACCGTCATGCGACCCTGGGCATTTCAAACGAACGATGTCATGTCCCTTCGGGGCGGCAATGACAAGGTAAAGTATTATCTCTCCGGGCAGTATCTCCGGCAGAACAGCATGTACAAGGGAGGCACTGACTATTATACTAACAAGAATGCCCGCGCCAATGTGGACATTCAGGCGACGCCGGCCCTTAGGATCGGACTCGATGCCCTTTACCGCAATGAGTTTCGCCTGACAGAAGGACCGCAGTACGGGAATGCCGGGGATATCTTTAACGAGCTATGGAGCGATTATCCGTATATCGTGCCCAGGTACCCCAATGGACTGGTGGGAGTGGGCATCGGTGGTGGGCCGCAGAACAGCATGGTCTATGTGCTGGGCGGGCAGTTGGGCAATTCGACTTATAATTACGATTTCCTGCAAACCAAGACTTCTTTGAATTGGAACCTGGATCGTATCACTCAGGGTCTACATCTGGACGCCTATTATGCTTATGATCTGTTCTTCTATGGCTATAAGGGTTTTAACGCCCAGCCGCCGCCGGCATACAGCTATAACACTACAACGAATTCCTATACAGAAGTGCAGTCTTCCAATCCTCCCAACCTCTATGACTCCACCGCGCGGACGGAGGATCAGCTTTTCAACGTGAAGCTCGGGTGGCAGCGTAAGTTCGGTCGAAGCTCCCTGGAAGCATTCGCAGCTTATGAGATGTCGCGCGAGACCTACACTGGCCTTGGCGCTTTCAAGACGGGCTTCCTCAGCAACAATGTACAGGAGCTCTTTGCGGGCAGCACCATCGGGGCTACCAACAACTCCGGTACGTTGAGGACGGCGCGGCAGAATTATATCGGCAGGCTGTCGTACAATTTTGACGACAGGTATTTGGTGGATGTGAACATGCGTGAGGATGGCTCGCCCAATTTCCCCAAAGGAAAGCAGTATGGGTTCTTCCCGTCGCTGTCCGGCGCATGGCGTATATCGAACGAGTCTTTCTTCCATTCGAGGGTGATCGACGAGCTCAAGGTGCGTGGTAGCTGGGGGCAGACGGGTAATGATGCTGTCAGTCCCTACCAATATATCCAGACGTATCAACTGCAGGCGGGTCAGATCTCGCAATATCTGGCTGCGGGCTATTTCTATGGCGCGAACCCGTCGCAGGTGCCCGGCTTTGTGCTTGGTCCTACGCCCAACGTGAACATTACGTGGGAGACTGCAACGACTACCGATCTGGGTGTGGATATGCGGTTGTTCAAGAACCTGACCTTCGATGTGGATGTGTTCCGGAGCATGCGGACGCATATACTGGTACCGCCGAACGAGGTCATCCCTATGTATACGGGTCTCAGTCTGCCGGATGAAAACCTGGGTAAGGTGCTGAACCGTGGCGTGGAGCTCCAGCTGGGGTGGCGTAAGAGCGTCAATAAGGATTTCTCCTATCTCATCAACGGTAATTTTACCTATGTCGCCAACAAGGTGATCTATGAGGCGGAACCTGCTTCCGTACCCGATTATCAGCGTATGACCGGTCACCCGATCGGATCGTTCCTGCTATATCAGGCGACGGGTCTTTACCAGGATGCGGCAACGGTAAGCAAGACACCGCATCCGGTGGGTTCTGGTCCCGGAGATATACAGTATAAGGATGTTAATGGTGACGGGGTCATCAATGGATTGGATAAGGTGCGCAGCACTCTTTCATCCACTCCGAAGATCATGTATGGTTTTACCTTTGGTGGACGTTACAAAGGATTCGATGCCACCATCTTCTTCCAGGGGCAGGCGGCTGCACAGGCCTTGCTGCAACCCGGGGGGCTCAATATGGCACAGCAGTTCTATGACGGCCGGTGGCTGAAAGCCGGTGACAACAAATATCCCCGGACCTTCAACGGGCCTACCAATCAAACTAGTGGGTCCAATACCTATCAGTCTACATTCTGGCTGTTGAATGACGGGTTCCTTCGTCTGAAAAATGTGGAGATTGGCTATAATATCGGCGCGAGCCGGCTGATGCAACGGGCCAGGATATCCTCCGCCAGGATCTATGTCAGTGGTAACAATCTCTTTTCCATCGACAAATGGGGGCCGTCATTTGATCCGGAAGCACCGGGCACCACTTCGGCCGGTCAGGTTTCCGCGACCAGTGGCAGATACTATCCCCAGCAAAGAGTACTGAACCTGGGTCTGAACGTCAATTTTTAGCATTAATCAAAAGAAGATCATCATGAAAAAGATATGTGTTATTCTGGGGCTGGTGGTGCTGCTGAGCGGAGTATCGTGCAGCAAGGTACTGGATCTGCAGCCTACCAATTCCTTTTCCACCAATGCGGTGTGGTCAAGCCCTGCGCTGGTGCAGGTATTCGTCAACCAGATCTATGCGGAGTCCGTATTTGCCTTTAAGGATGGGGGTTTTGCCTGGGGTTCGCAAACCGACGAGCTGTTCAGCAACTTCAACTGGTGTAACGAGAATCAATATGTGCAGGGGCAGGCTACACCCGACAATCAGAAGAGCTCCTTCCCGTTGAACTACAGCTCGACGATCAATTTCTGGTCGACCCTGTACAGCACCATTCTAAAGACCAATATGTTCTTTGCGAATATAGGGCAGCTGGATACGGTGGGTAATCAGGCGACGATCAAGTCGATGACGGCGCAGGTATATTTTCTGCGGGCCCTTTGTTATTTCGAGCTGGAAAAGCGTTTTGGCGGAGTGCCTTTGATCACGAAGGTCTATACCACGAACGACACAAAATTTACCGAGACCAGGGCCACGAGGGATGCTACGACCGCCTTTATCCTGTCGGATATTGCGGCTGCTCTTCCAGGACTTCAGTCAGCGGCTCCTTCGGGGCAGGAGGGTGTAGCCACTATCGGCGCGGCCCTGGCCCTGAAATCACGTCTCCTGTTGTATGACGCCAGCCCTTATTTCAATACTTCGAATGATATGTCCAAGTGGCAGGCTGCAGCCGATGCGGCGCTGGCGGTGATCAACATGAATCAATATTCGCTGTATGGAACATCCACCTCTTATGGAAAGATATTTACCGATTTCTTCAATCCGGAGGTGATCTTTGGGAGGATCTATGGCGATGTTTTCCAGGACAGGATGAATACAGTCTACCGTGATCTTAGTCCTAACGGTTATAATGGATACAGTGCGTACAATGTGCTTGAGCAAATGGTGGATGCGTTCCAGATGAGCGATGGAACGGCTTTCGATTGGAACAATCCCACCGAGGCCGCCAATCCATATCAGAATCGTGATCCCCGGCTGTATGCCGACATCCTTACCAATGGAGCTTCTTTCCAGGGGAGGCAGGCGCAATTCTGGCTGGGTGGTCTGGATTCCAAGCTGAGCTCTCTTTCGCCATGGAATGCCTCGAAGACCGGCTATACCATTTTAAAAATGGTGGATTCGAACTATAACTTCAATGTGCAGCCTTACAGTGCCGCACAATGGATCGTTTTCCGTCTGTCGGAGATCTATCTGAATTATGCCGAGGCCGAGGCTGAGCTTGGGAATACCGCTACGGCGCTGACCTATCTGAATAAGATCAGGCAACGGGCCGGCATGCCAGACGTGGTCTCCGCGGGGGGCAGCGATCTGATCGACAAGATCCGTCAGGAGCGTAGGGTAGAGCTTTGTTTTGAAGGTCACCGGTTCTTCGACCTTCGTCGCTGGGGCATTGCCGACCAGGGGAATGGCGCTGCGCTGGGTATCATCATTACACCGACCAATGCGCAGAATACGACCTTCAGCTACCAGGTCGATACGGTACAACAGAGGGTATGGCAATCGAGTTTTTATTATTATCCGATACCAAGGTCGGAGATACAGGCGAACCCTAATCTAACACAAAATCCGGGATACAATTGACAGAGTGCAAACTTGGCGTATCTTAGGCAAAAGCTACACGAAGTATGAAGACAGTGTTTGGCGAAATAAAGAAGCTGGAGTCGGTGCCGTCTTTTTCCAAGCATGACCGGCTGGTACAGGGTATCATCAATGCAATTGAGGAGAAAGTGCTGGTGAGGGATGAGATGCTGCCTTCCCTCAATGAGATGATACGGGAGCTGCGGTTTTCGAGAGACACCGTGGTGAAGGGGTACCAGGAGCTGATCAACCGGGGGCTTGTGGGATCGACGCGCGGGCGAGGCTATTATGTGACGAACGGGAATACGGGGCAGACCCTACAGGTGGCTTTGCTGATGTATAATATGGATACGTTCGAGGAGCAGTTCTATCGCAGCTTCAGGGCTGAGCTGGGGCCGAATGTCCATCTGAATGTCTTTTTTCATCACGGCAATATCGATGTATTCGATACTATCCTGACCCAGGTGAAAGGGAAATATGGTATGTATGTCGTGGCGCCCATCCCACATCCACGGACGAAGGCATTGCTGGAAGCCATTCCCCGGAACAGGTTCCTGATGGTAGACCGGTATGAGCCGATAGATGGTGAGTTCAATCACATCACACAGGAGTTCGCCCGAAGTTCCTATGGGATATTTATGGAACTGGCGCCCGTGATCCGGGAGTTCGACGAGATGATCTTTTATCATTCCACCGACTCGCTGGACCCGAAAGAGATCGTGGGCGCCTTTAGAAAATTCCTGAAGGACAGCAAGATAAAGGGCAGGATCATTCCTGAATTCAAACCAGGGTCTATCGAGAAGGGAAAGGTCTATTTTACTCTTGACAACTTTGCCTTGTTTGCCATGCTGAAAGAATGCAAGGCGAAGAAGCTGAAGCCGGGCAAGGATCTGGGGATCCTGTCGCACAACGATGAGCCGGCCAAGGAACTGATCGGCATCACCACTTATTCGGCTGACTTCTCCCTCATGGGGAAGAAGGCGGGAGAGTTCATAATGCACCGGGAGGTGGTGAGTGAGACGATGCCGATGGTGTTGTGGAGAAGGAATACATTATAGGTGGGAAATATCGTCACGATAGCCAGTTTTTTCCTCTTTACGGGGATCATCGCCTTCGTAGCGTGGAGGCAGTCCCGAAAGACTAGGATCGATACGTTGAGTGGATTGTTCCTTGCCGGCAGAAGCCTTGGTTTCCTGGTCGTGGGAGGAGGCCTTCTCTTTGCCAATATCAATACGGCTACCATTGTCGGAGAGAATGAGCTGGTCTACACCAACAATATGGCTGTGATGGCCTGGGGTATGACCTCAGTGCTGGCGATGCTGGTGGTCTCGGAGTTTATTATGCCCATCTATCTGAGGACCGGTATCGCGACCACACCGGAGTACCTGGCAAAACGATATGACAGGGCCACGGGAAAGCTGGTCTCGATCATTTTTCTTGTAAGCTATGTAGTGAACCTGCTGCCTACTGTACTGTACAGCGGTGCGGTGGCCTTTAACGGATTGTTCCATTTATCGGACCTATGGCATATCGGCTACTGGCCGACCATCTGGATCCTGGTCTGGATCATGGGCGCCACCGGCTGTCTGTACAGTGTGCTTGGGGGTCTGCGCGCGATAGCGGTATCGGACACGTTGCTGGGAATGGGCATATTTGCGGGTGGGGTGCTGCTGCCATTTTTTGCGCTGAAATATGTGGGGCATGGCGATGCGATGGAGGGGCTTCGCAGCGTGCTGGAGATGCATAAGGATCATTTGAACAGCATTGGCGGGCCTGGGGACCCGATCCCATTTTCGACCCTTTTCACGGGAATGATACTGGTCAACCTGTATTATTGGGGTACGGAGCAGTATATCGTGCAGCAGGTGCTGGCTTCGCGTGATCTGAAGACCTGTCAGCAGGGTATCGCCGTGGCCTGTCTTGGCAAATTGGTATCGCCACTGCTGCTGAACATACCCGGGCTGATAGCCGTACATGTCTTTTCGCATTTGCACAATACTGCCGAGGTATTTCCTGCATTGTCGGCGCTGGTGTCGCCGCCCTTTATCTCCGGGTATTTTGCGGCCATCATTTTTGGAGCAGGGCTGAGCACTTTTAATGCGGGGCTCAATAGCAGCAGCACTCTTTTTGTGCTGAATATCTATCGTCCCTGGCGACAGTCGCGGGGGCTTGGGGTAGCGGAGAAGGCCATGGTGAGGGTGGCGAAGCGGTTTGAGCTGGGCATTTGTTTCCTTGCCATGTCCGTGGCTCCTTTCCTGGTACTGGCGCAGAAAGGATTTTATACCTATATACAGACCGTCAACGGGTTTTTCAATGTCCCCATCTTCACGGTGATATTCGTGGGAATGGTAACGAAGCGGGTACCGCCGCTGGCGGCGAAGCTGGGGCTGATCTTCTTTATCGTCTGCTATGGGCTTACGCAGACTGTCCTGCCTGTGCGGCTGCATTTTCTGCATGTGCTGGCCATTCTTTTTGTCGTAACGGCGGCGCTCATGCTCCTGATCGGGCGGCTGTGGCCCATGGCGGAGCCATACCGGACGCCTTTGAATAACAAGGTAGAAGTGATACCCTGGAGGGACAGATATTGGTATGCGGCGCTTTTGCTAGCCGCGATGATAGGATTGTTCATACTTTTTTCGCCAGCGGGTCTTGCGAAATAATGTCCTATATTTACAGACTGGATCAGACTAGTATACTTATGATACGATTATTACTTTGTGTAGTTCTTTTATGGGGGGGCGCTGCTTTTGCGCAGCAGGTGAGGTGGGGGATATTGGGAGATGGAGGGATTGATTGGAAGGCGGATGATGGACCGGCGCCGTCGGTGGTGGATGCGGGGACTGCTTCGGCGGCCACAGTCGCTCATGTTGACCATCTCGAAATGGCAGGAAAAGGGATCGCAGTCATCGTTACCTATGGTGTCGATGGTGACAGGAGGCTGGTATTGCGGCAGCAGCTGGTGTTCCCCGGGCTGCGCAAGCTGCCGAATGATACGAGGGGCAGCTATAAGCTGAAGCTGGCTGAGCGGTTGGCGGACTCTATCCGGGTGGATGGTGAGGCGATCGAAGAGCGGCCCGATGTCTTTTATATCAGGGGGGTGCTTCGTATTGTCAGCCGAACGCAAACACCGCTGGTCGTGCAAAGGACCATCTTCCCTTCGGTAGACAAACGGGCTTATGTGGAGGATTATGTGCTAACCAACCGGGGTTCGAGGCCGTTGCGTTTGCGTCTGCCGGTGGTGAATAGGGATAGTGTCACCGATGGAGCCAGGGAGGTAGAGGGGCCTTTTATCGTGGCCCGGCGAACCTGTGATGGAGGAGACTTTGTCCTTCAGCCTGGTAACAGCATCTCCTTTTCTTATGTTCTCTCTGTCAGGAAGGCGTCGGAAGATGATTATGCTTTTTCCGCTGAGTATGAGCTGAAGAGAAGAGAGCATATGGTGAACAGTATATTCGGATCGCTGGTGCTGAAAACGCCCAACGATACCATCAACCGTCTTTTTGACTTTGCCAAGCTGCGGGCTGCCGAGAGCATTTATGATACCAAGGCCGGGTTGATGCATGGGCCTGGTGGCGGTGAGTATTATGCGGCCATCTGGGCCAATGATCAGGCGGAGTACGCCAGTCCCTTTTTCCCGTTCTTAGGCAATGCTGCCGGTAATGAGGCGGCGGAAAATACTTTCCGGCTTTTTGGCTTGTATATGAATGCTGCATTTCGTTCTATTCCCAGTTCTATTGTCGCCGAGGGAGACTCTATCTGGAATGGGGCAGGGGACCGGGGGGACCAGGCCATGATCGCCTATGGAGCG
>Ga0105240_10007758_pt1 | contig 15523 bp, 13 predicted proteins | sample KBSC54metaG_FD_80426 | JGI IMG/M metagenome (GOLD analysis project Ga0105240, IMG submission 80426) | Corn rhizosphere microbial communities from Kellogg Biological Station, Michigan, USA - KBS C5-4 metaG | ecosystem: Host-associated > Plants > Roots > Rhizosphere > Soil | place: Michigan, USA... | reverse complement strand
GTGCGAGTCCGCGATCCAGGCTCCGTCTTGCGGGCGTTTACTTAGGCTGGCAGCACTCGCTGTGCTGCTCGTTGCTTTTTTTGGATTTTCCGCCTCGGCAAAATCTAAAAAGAAGGTTCAGGAGATGCCGGAAGCGGTGATCGCCGGGACTGTTTTTCGGCCTCCCGGACTGGCGCTGGAAGGCGCCGAAGTGACTATCACTCCCCAAGAGGGCGAGAAACCTAAAAAGCTGAAGACCGTCACGAATTTCCGGGGCGAGTTTGCGGTGCGCGTGCCGGCTGTACCGATGAAGTATTCGGTGGACGTCAAAGCAGCAGGGTTCAAGCTCGATCAGAAGACGGTGGCAATTGAAGGCGAGCAGAGCCGGGAATTGAGTTTTTTACTTGAAGCCGCGAAGTAACGAGGAGTATATGATTCGGTTTACAGTATTGGCGGTATTGACGATTGGACTGGCGGCAGTCGCGCCGGTGTTTTCGCAAACGAGGGCTGCTGACGATACCTCGCCCCGGTCAGTACAAGGAACCGTGACGGAGTCGGGCGACAAGCCTGCGGAAGGCGCGGTGGTTCAACTGAAGGACACGAAGACGCTACAGATTCGTTCGTTTGTCACACGCGCCGACGGGATGTATCATTTTCATGGGCTGAGTTCGAACGTCGACTATGAATTGAAGGCGGAGCATCAGGGGGCGAGCAGCGGCGCGAAGACGCTGAGTTCCTTTGACAGCCGTAAGTCGGCGGTGATCAATCTGAAATTGGGCAAGTAGGGTTGATACTGAAGTAGAAAGGAGTTCCCCCGATGCGTTTGCTTTTTTCCTCCTTGATTTTAACTGCGCTCACGCTGTCTGCCGCGGATTTTCCCGTTGGATCTAAAATTTCTGAAATCACGGTGCGCGATGGCGATAAGCAAGTGGTGTTCACGCCGTCAAAAGCCATGCTGACCGTCGTGATTTTCACTTCGGTCCAGTGTCCGATTTCAAATTCGTATAACGAGCGGATGAACGAACTCTATCGGGATTACTCCGGCCGGAATGTGCAGTTGATTTATGTGAATGCGAACTCCAACGAGTCTCCGGACCAGGTGGAACAGCATGCCAAAGCGAATGGGCTGATGTTCAAAGTCTACAAGGACGCCGGCAATGTTTTGGCAGATCGATTGGGGGCTACGGTTACTCCGGAGACTTTCGTTTTCGACCAGGGCGGCACGCTTTTGTATCACGGGTACATTGATGACAGCACGAATGTGGCTCGCGTTCATGTGCATGGGTTACGGGATGCGATGGAAGCGGTGATTGCGGGCCGGCCGGTGGCGATGAAAGAGGCGCGGTCGTTTGGGTGCACGATTAAGCGGGTTCGGAAATCGTGATGAAGGTGATTGCGGGCTTTTTATTGTTGGCAGCTTTGCTAGTGGCCGCGGATGCCCCGAAGTTGATTCCGGTGGATGAGACTTCGCTTCCCAAGGTGATTGAAGCGAATAAGGGCAAGGTTGTGCTTTTGAATTTCTGGGCAACCTGGTGCGATCCTTGCCGGAAGGAGTTGCCGGATCTGATTGCTCTGGAGAAGCGATTGGGGCCTAAGGGTTTCAAGATTGTGTTTGTTTCGGCGGACGATCCGGAGAATGAAGCTGCTGCGCGGCAGTTTCTGCAGAGTAAGAACATCGCTTTCCCTGCTTATCTTAAGAATGCGAAGAACGACGACAAGTTTATCGACTCAATGGACCCGAAGTGGAGCGGCGCTTTGCCGGCTTTGTTTCTTTATGACCGGGCAGGCAAGCGCGTGAAGTCGTTTATTGGGGAAACCGATATGAACGTGCTGGCGGCGGCGATCCAAAAAGTGCTTTAGCCGCTAACGAGCGCTAGTGAACGCCGATTGTTTTTGTAGCCCGGGAACACCTTTTCGGCATCCCTCGTTCCCAGGTGTTTGGTTACCAGTTCGCTTAGGACGTCCCGGAAGTCTGTGGTTAAGTTGAGATCTCTTCCTTCGTAGAGTTGCTCATGTTCCAGGCCTGGCCAGTCTCCGTAAACCTTTCCGCCTTGGATGGGGCTTCCCATTACCAGCATGTAGTTGGCGTGGCCATGGTCGGTGCCCCGGTTTCCGTTCTCTTTGGCGGTTCGGCCGAATTCTGACATGGTGACTAATACTACGTCGTCCATGTATTCTCCAAGATCCTGGTGAAAGGCGGCCAGCGATTGGCTGAAGTCGCGAAGGAGATTAGCTAGCTGCGGGGCTTCGTTGACGTGCGTGTCCCAGCCTCCGATATCGGCGAAGGCTACTTCCATGCCGACATTCGCCTTGATCATTCTCGCGATCTGTTCCATGCTCTGGCCGAAGCGGCCTTGCGGATATTGCGCTCCGTTGGCCGGGGTGTATTTTTGATTTTGGATGGATTGCAGGAGCTTCACCGCTTCGAATGTTTCCCGGCCGGTTCCGTTTAGTACTTTATCCGGCGTTTTGTCGTACATGCTCTCGAACGTCATGGACGACGCGGTGTCTCTGACCTGGAATTCGGCCAAATTGTTTACTGCGATCGCTCCTATTGGGCCTCTCACGGTGCGTGCCAGACTGTTTCCTAAACTGACGGCTCGGACCGGCGACACGGGACCCTTGATTTCGGGTAGCGCCCGGTTCATCCAACCGTCCCTCGTGGCTTTGAGACCAGGAGTCCCGGACTCCATGTAGTCCTGGGCGTCAAAGTGCGATCTGGTGGGATCGGGCGAACCGACGGCGTCGATGATCGCCAGGCGCCTGGCGTCGTAGATTGCTTTGAGCGGCTGTAGCGACGGATGCAGACCAAAGCGTCCATCGAGTTGGATGACATCGGCTTTGGGAATGGCGATATTAGGCCGCAGATCGTAGTAGAGTTGGTCGCCGTAGGGCACGATGACGTTGAGACCGTCGACTGCTCCGCGTTGGAAGATGGCGACGAGAACCTTTTTGCGCCGTTCAGCCACCTCTGCTGCGCGGGCCAGCCAGTGCGGCGCTGAGCCGATACCGAACATGGCCAGCGCGGAACTCTTGAGAAAAACCCGGCGATTTAATGGAGACATGACTGCTACCTTCTTTGGAATTCGGGTGAACCTAATATCAAGCCCGCTACAGACGCGCGTTCGTTGTTCGCAGCGATTGCCTGGCGGGTTTGCGGTGAGACCGCGGTATAAAGGAACGCGCGCGCGAGGGCATCTGGCGTGCCGTCCAGCGTTTGTTGATCGACCTTCACTCCGGGCAGGTTGTTCCTTGTGAGAGCCAATGCGAAGTTCATGCGCTCCAGGAGCGCGGCGGAGTTCAGCCATTCGGCGCCGGCGTTGGAATAACCGGTCGGCTCGACTTTACGGTAGAGCGGCTCGCCCATATCGCCGATTTTGTTGGCGATTCCGAACGCTACGGTCATGTCAGCTCCAGTGGCCCGGAGTGCGCTGGCCACCATTTCCAGCGGCGATTTTACCTTCGCGCGGTAAGCCCCCTGCGACCAGAATTCGCGCGAGGTGAGCATGGTCTTCATCACTTCGCGGAGATCGCCGCCGGTGCGCTGGAAAGTTTTCGCCATGGCGTCGACCAGCGCGGGCGGCGGGTTGTCAGCTACGAAGCGCTGCGCCAGTTCAAACGAAATGTGGTGCGCGGTGGCGGGGTGATGCGTCACGATATCGAGTACTTTCAAACCATCGTCGACTCCTCCGCCGGCGGGTATCTTCACGCCGAGAACGGTCTTCCCGCCGGGATCGTGCATGCGCGGATTGAATTCGAAACTCGCTCCGCGATAGGGATCTTTGATGGTCCAGCCCGTGAAGCATCGCGCTACTTCGATCACGTCCTGCTGTGTGTAACCGCCGTCCACTCCGAGCGTGTGCAGCTCGAGAAGTTCACGAGCGTAGTTTTCGTTCAGGCCGCGCTGCCGCTTTGGCGCATTTGGGCCGCCTCGACGATTCCCCGTGAACGCATGAGGCGAGACAGATTGCCAGTTGTCAAGATAGAAGAGCATGGCCGGGCTCTGCGCGGTTGCCTTCAGCATCGCGGAGAATTTGCCGAGCACGTTGGGACGAATGGCGTCCCGTTCGTAAGCAGTGGTGAGATACCGGTCGGCGCCTTTATCCAAATAAATATTGAAATGGTTGAACCAGAAATCGGTGAGCTCTTCGGCGAGTTGGCGATTGCTGTAGACGGCGCGGTAAAGCTTGCCTTCCCAGAGATCGCGCGCCACTACCTGCTGCGGCGCAGTGGTCTGGAGAATCTTCCGGCGGATTTCCGGCGAGGCATCGGCGAACAGTTTACGGCCGCCGCCGGGCAGGGCATAGACGAGCTGCTCGATCTTGTCGTTGGGCAGAGATTTGAGGAGCGCCGCTCGCTCGTCCGCCGTGCCCTTCTCCGCGATGCGGATTTGGTCGCCGGTGAGAATGTCTGTTAGCTTCGCGCGATCGGGCTCGGCTAGCTTCGAAGCGTCGAGGCCCTTTTTCTCGAGCCTGGATTTATATCGCTGAGCGAGGCGCTCATAGAGTAGACGGTCGCTGGGATCGGTCGGCATCGGCGTACGGCCTGCGGCCACGGCCTGTATCATTTGCGGCGACGGATAGCGCTCTTCCAGCACTGCCTGCTGCATAGTGAGCGAATCGAGCGGCTTGAGTTTCGCAAGGAGCTCCGGGTTTTCTGCGATATTGTCAGGATGCAGTTGCAGGTCGATCCACTTTTTCAGGCCGATCTTTTTAACTTGCTCGACGTTGCCTGGGCGTGGTCCGAAAGTGAGGCGATTGAGCGCGTGAACGATCTCTTCGTTCTTGGGAAGTTTTTTGTGGAAGAGGTCGGCACTGGCGGAGATGACTGGGACCAGGAGAATGGCGGCGGATACTGCAACGGCTGTAATGGTTCTGGATTTCATCATGGCCTACACTGCTCTATACAACACAAGGGACGACGGGAAGTTCGGTGCAGATAGTAAAGTTTTACATTCAGGAGTACTACAGCGATGAAACTTCACGAGAAATTGCGCGCCGGAAAAACTGTTTTTGGAGTGTTTTGCGAATTGGCTTGCGCCGATTCGGTAGAGCTGGCGGGAATCGCCGGGTGGGACTTTGTGGTCGTCGATTGCGAGCATTCGGCGATTGCGATGAGCGCGTTACCGGAGTTTGTGCGCGCGGGCGAGTGCGGCGGCGTGCCGGTTATTGTGCGGGTGGAAGATGATGTTCCAGCATTGATACAGCACGTGCTGGACGCGGGCGCGGCGGGCGTACAGATTCCACAGATTGCTTCTGGCGATGCGGCGGAGAGGGCTGTACGGGCGGCGCGATTTCATCCTGGGGGTGAGCGCGGGTTCAATCCGTTTGTTCGCGCGGCGAAGTTCTCGGCCGAGCCTGCGGAAGAATTTCTTCGGCGCTCGAACGCTGAGACTGTCGTTGTAATGCAGGTGGAGAGTGCCGGGGGATTGGCGGCGATTGATTCGGTGGTGGCGCAGGCAGGGCTCGATGTGATCTTCATTGGTCCGTACGACCTTTCGCAGAGCTTGGGGATTCCTGGAGATGTTGGGAATGAACTGGTGTTTCGCGCCGGGGCGGAGATCGTGGCTCGGGCCGAGGCTTTTGGGAAAGCCGTGGGCGTTTTTGTCAATAACGCGGAACTGGCTTCGCGTTGGATGGCTGCCGGGGTCCGGTATATTTGCTATTCGGTGGACTCGGTGCTGTTGTTGGCTGCGTTGCGAGCGGCTTTGGGCGAAGTGCGGGGGCAACCGCCGCATTAACGCAACCTTCGCAGTTTAACGCATTTGAGGCCGGAAAGTTCTTTATTTTCAGCGAGCGCACTCAAAAGGTCTCCACTACATTTCGAGTTCCCGAGCAAGACGGTGGGGCCGGATGGTATCCGGCGCTGTCCGCTTAACCCAACAGTGAGGTCGATGGGATGATTGAAGGGCGCGGACGTCAGGCTAATTGCGGGCGACACAAAAGCGGATCTCCTGGATCGTGCCATCAAACCCGGTGACGGCGAACCCTGGCCGGCCGCCGATATTATCGAAGATGTCGCTTGAAGCCGCCAGGTCACCAGCCGGCAGCAAACGCGAGCAAGTTGCCTGGAGTCGTAATGTCTATCAGAGTGGCGCGAGCCGGCGGATTCGATTCCCAAGGAGGGAGTCAGCGACGCGTACCTACGCCAGCCCAACAAGAATAGAAGGTTAAATGGCGGAGAGACAGGGATTCGAACCCTGGATAGAGTTTCCCCTATACACGCTTTCCAAGCGTGCGCCTTCAACCACTCGGCCATCTCTCCGGGAATTGCCGCGCGGCCCCTCTCGGAGCCGCACTCTGTCAGTGTATCAGGCCGTTACGTCAGATCGAATTTCTCAGGATGCAATTCCGGATCGCTGGTCACCAGAACCGGACGCCCCAGAATCTCCTCGATCTCCTCCAAATAACTGTTCTTGCTCGATTTCAGGAACTTAGTCACTTCCGGATTCGCCCGCAACATCACGTCCTTCTGATCCTGAACCGCTGGCCGGAGCTTCTGCGCCTCCTGGACGATTTCGCCAACCACCGTCTGCACGCTCTTCACATAACCCGCGCCCTCGCAGGTCGGGCAAGGCTGGCAAAGCGTACGCTCCAGGCTCTGTTTCACCCGTTTCCGTGTGATCGCCACGAGACCGAAATCGTTAAATTGAAGGATCTTATTCGGCGCGCGATCGGCGCGCATGCATTCTTCCAGCGCCTGCATCACTTTCTGCCGGTTCTTGCGCTCGTCCATGTCGATAAAATCGACCACGATAATGCCGCCCAGATCCCGCAACCGGATCTGCCGCACAACCTCTTTCACAGCCTCAATGTTGGTCTTGACGATCGTGTCCTCGAGCCGGTTCGACTTGCCGACAAACTTGCCCGTATTGATGTCGATAGCCACCAGCGCCTCGGTCTGGTTAATGACGATATAGCCGCCCGACTTGAGCCAAACCTTGGGGCGCAGCGCCTTCTCCAACTCGGCCGTGATGTTGAATGCATCGAAGATCGGCGCAGGCCGCGTGTACATTTTCACGCGATTCACCAACGCCGGCTGGAAACGCTGCATGAAACGCAGCACCTCTTCGAACATTTCTTCCGTATCGCACCAGACGGCTTTGAATGAATCGGTCAACTGGTCCCGCAGAATCCGCTCGACGACTTCCAGATCGTGGTGCAACAGCAACGGGGCTGGCTTCTTCTCGGCCTTCGTCCGTATGTCCAGCCAGAGATTGTACAGAAAATGCATGTCGGCGCCGATGTCTTCTTCGCTCTTGCCGGCGCCCGCGGTCCGGACAATAAACCCACCGGGAATTCCTTGATGCTGCGCCTGCAGGATGCGCTTCAAACGGTGCCGTTCTTCGTCGCTTTCAATCTTGCGGGAGACACCCAAGTGATCCAGGCTCGGCATGAAGACGACATACCGGCCAGGCAGCGCGATATGCGAAGTAATGCGCGCGCCCTTTTGGGCGATCGGCTCTTTGGCGATCTGAACGATGATTTCCTGCCCTTCCTTCAGCAGATCCGTGATGGACGGCATGGCCGGGCGAACAACCTGCCGCATATCGCCGCGGTTCTCCCCCCGATTCTCGCCTCGGTTCTCACTTCGGCTTTCACCTCGGTGTTCGCTCCGGTTTTCACCGCGATTTTCCGCGCGGCTCTCAGTCCGGATTTCAGCGCGGTTCTCCGTCTCTCCTTCCGGCCTCGATTCGCCGCGATCCTCGCCACCGCGTCCGCGTCCCCGGCGGCGTCGCGCCCCGCGAGGACCACGATGCATAAAGCGAGTGCCCTGATCCCGAACGCCGGCAGCCAGCGGCTTTTCCAGGGCGGCGGTCTCAGCCGTCGCCGCTTCAGCAGCTATCACGGGTGGTGCTTCCCCGGTCGCAGCGGCCGCAGCTTCCTCGGCCATCGCCTCCTCGGCGGCTTCCTGGATCAAATCCGCCTCATCCAGATCGTCGCTCTCATCTACTTCCGCTTCTGCCAGATCGAGAGCTTCTTCAGTCAAATCCGCGACGGTGAATGCTTCTTCCGCTGGCGAGGGCTCCAGCGCTACGGCAGCCGACGCGGCGGCGCTCATAGGAGCAGCATGCTCCTGCGCGTGACTCGGAGCGATTACTTCCCCGCGCTCAGGTTCCGCTGACGCAGGCTCCAGGATCTCTTCGTCATCTTCTTCCTCTTCAACTTCGTCCACCTCAATCGCCGCAGGCTCCGGCTCCGCTACCGGGCTGGCATGCATCGGCGCATCCGAAACCGGCGTAACGGCATCCAACTCCTCCGCTGGTTTCGATGATTCCTCGTCCTCCGCGGGACGGCTGTATTTGGCCAGCGATTCGCCAGGCAGGAGAGTGATCTCTCTGGTCTGGACCGCCGGCTCCTCGTTCGGACTCGCTGCTTCGTCCGTCGCGGTCTCGGCAGTAGCAGCCGGCGCTTCTCGCGGCGCGGAAGCATACTTCGATTCAGGAATCCCACGTCCTTCGCCGCGATTGTCCCGGCGCCGGCGGCGCGATCTCCGGCCTCGGCCATCCCGATCCCGATCCTGGTCGCGCGGCCTGTCTCCAAAAGGGCGCTCGCTGCCGGGCTGGACCGGTGCAGTCGGCGCAACGGGCGCTGCACTGGTAGCGGGTGTATCCGCGACCACCACCGGCGGCCTCGCCTGTGGCGCCGGAGGTGGCCCCTGGGGTCCACGCGCGCCGTCGCGCCGCGTCACATCGCCAAGCCGGTCGTATTCCTCGCCATTCTCCTCAAAAAAGTCGGAGACGTACAGGAATGTGTCGCGCTCCAGGCCCAAGTCCACAAACGCGGACTGCATGCCCGGCAACACTCTCGTTACACGGCCCTTGTGGATACTGCCGGCGAGGGAATATTCGTTCGCCCGCTGGAAATAGATTTCGACTAACTGATCGTCTTCCAGAATCGCCACTTTGGTCTCGTGGCGGTTCGAAGAGATGACTAACTCTTTGCTCATGGACTTTCTCCGTTTTCACGGCCGAAAGAACTCCCATGACCGAAGAGATGCGGTTGTGCCTGTCCCTCAGCGGCTCCCCCGACGGGGGGAATGGAGACGCGCTTGTTAAACCGTTACGACTGAGACCAAAGGGACGGAGTTTGCTCGAGACATCCCTTCCGATCTTTCAATTCCGGGGCGGCAAACGACTGCCTGACCCTGAACGAAACTTGTTAGTCCGGTTGCGGAACCTGCTCCCACCGAATCTCAAAAATCCTGGTAGTTCGGCGTTTCGGCCGATCTAAAAACTCAAACTGCTAATTCACAAATCTGCGTAGCCGGACGTTATTCACTAAGCCCAGCATCAAAAACACTGACAAGATATTGGATCCTCCAGCACTCATCAGAGGCAACGGAATACCCGTGACTGGCATCCAGCCAACGACCATCCCCACGTTCACCAGAACGTGAAACAATAAAATCGCGCAAACACCCATGCAAACGTAAATCCCTGCCCGATCCGGGGCCATTTGGGCGTTCTGAACGATCTGCATCAACAACAGGAAATACAATCCTAATACTACAACAACTCCCACAAACCCATGTTCCTCACTGAAAGCCGAGAAAATGAAATCCGTATGCGGAACCGGCAGGAACTGTAATTGCGTCTGCGTACCGCGTGTGACGCCGCGGCCCCAAAGGCCTCCCGCGCCAACGGCGATTTTCGATTGAATCACCTGGTAGCCCTTGCCCCGTGGATCTTTCGCCGGATCCATAAACGTGGTCAGCCGGCCCATCTGGTAGTCATCCAGAACATGCAGGCGCAAAGCAATCGGCACCGTGATGGCAATGGCCGCCGCAATCACCGCGAAGTATTTCCAACGCAGTCCGGCCAGAACCACTCCAACCGCCAGAACCGCGAGATAGGTCAACGCCGTCCCAAGGTCCGGTTGAATCTTCACCAGCAGCATCGGCACTCCAACCAACGCCCCGATCTTGACCAGGTCGGGCCAGTCAAGCTCCTCTTTCTTTAATTCGGTCATAAATCGCGCGACCAGTAGGATGATCACGATTTTTACGAACTCCGAAACCTGAAGCTTGAATCCGCCGCCGATCGGGATCCAACGCCGGCCCCCGAACACCTTCGTGCCGAACATAATGACAGCCAGCAGAGTGACTAAGGAAAGTCCGTAGAGGACGTAAACCCTGCTCAGCAACGTGTGATAGTCGATGTACGTAACGATCCACAGCAGAAACACTCCGCCGCCGATCCAGATGACCTGTTTCCACCATGCATCCCGCCAAATCGTATCGTGCGTCGCACTGTAGATCTGAAGCACTCCGAGGGAGCAAATAGCCAGCGTGATCAACAGCAGCGGCCAGTCCAGATCTCGGAACGAGCGGTAGGAGTTCATTGCGGACTTTCCACCTGGTCGGCTGGCGGTTTTGATACAGGTATTTGGAGAACGACCGGCTCCGGCGTTGCCTTCGGGGCTGCTCTCATGCCGGTGCTGGCGAAAACAAACTGCGGCAACTGCGCGAGCATTTCCTGGGGCGAGGTTCGCAGGCGCTTATCGAAATATGCTTTGATGACATCCCGAACAATCGGCGCGGACAGGTTGCCGTGTTCTCCGGCCTCCCACAACGCGACAACGACAATCTCCGGATTCTGCCGCGGCGCGAAACCGACAAACCAGGAATTGTCGGTCATCGTGTGCCCCAGGGCAGTATTCTTGAGAACGGCGTTCGATGCGAGCTGCGCCGTACCAGTCTTTCCACATACGTCAAGTCCGGGGATCTGTGCGCTGGCGCCCGTGCCCCATTCGTTCACGACGCCATACATTCCGTTAATGACGCGCATCACGTTCTCAAGGTTCACGTCCCCACGTTTCCCGGCTTCAAGGTTTGCTTCTTTCACCAGATGCGGCCGCTGCCAGACGCCTCCCGTCGCGATGCCGCCAATCGCGCGCGCCAGTTGAACAGGAGTCACCGTCAATGCGCCCTGGCCGATTCCCACGGAAATCGTTTCTCCCGCGAACCACTTCTGCCGGAACAGTCTCATCTTCCATGCGGTGGAAGGAACAGTGCCTTCCGCTTCATGCGGCAGGTCGATGCCGGTCTTCTCACCCAGTCCCGCCATTTGCGCATATTTGGCGATCGTATCGATACCGAGCTTATCCGCGACGGTATAGAAGTAAACATCGCACGAATGTAGGATCGCCTGGTGTAGATTCACCGTCCCGTGGCCCGGCTTCCACCAACATTTGCGATAAGACCCGTAGAACGACGCCCCGCCGCTGCAGTGGACGGTGAAATTCTCATCAATCTTGCCACTCTCAAGCGCCGCCAGCGCCACAATCGGCTTGAAAGTAGAGCCGGGAGCGAGTTGCGCCTGGATCGTCCGGTCGAGCAACGGCTTGTCGGGGTTATCGAGAAGTTCTTTCCAGTTGGCAGAGCTAATCCCTCCGGCAAAACGATTGGGATCATAAGCCGGATGGCTCACCATGGCCAGCACTTCACCGCTGCGTGGGTCGAGCGCCACCACTGCGCCGCGGCGGTTCTCCATCGCCAGTTCGGCGACCGCCTGCACATCGAGATCGATCGTGAGCTGTAGATTTTTGCCGGGAATTGCTTCCTTCAAACCAAGAATCTGGCGAATCTTGCCGCGGTTGTCGACAATTTCCTGGCGCTGTCCATCCACCCCCATGAGCGAGTCGTTGTATTCGCGCTCCACGCCTTGCTTACCGACCAGGCTGCCAGGTTCATACTTGATGAACTGAGGCATGTCGAGCTCGCTCTCGCTGATTTCCCCCACATACCCGATCATGTGTGCCGCGAAACCCTCTCTCGGATAGAGACGGTTTTGGCCGCGAATCAACTCCATCTCAGGAAACGTCTCCGGATCGCGGTGCGATTCAACAAACGCCAGATCGGATTGCGTCAGTTCCTCTTTAATGATGATCGGTTCGTAGGCCGGCCGGCTGCGGAAGCGGTGCAGGCGCTGCACCAGTTCGTCGTAGTTCAAATTCAGTCCGTCGGCGATCGTCCGCAAATGCGCCGGTTTGAGATTCTCGCGGGATAGAATCAGCTTGAAGGTGGAGTGATTGTCGACGATCACCCGCCCGTCCCGGTCGAGAATCTTACCGCGCGGCGCGATAATCGGAATCGATTTAATGCGATTGCGCTCGGCCGCTTCCATGTATCCCTCGGAATTCTGGACCTGCAGATTCCAGAAGCCGGAGATCAGAAACACGAAAATCCCGACCATGATGTACTGGAAAATCGCGATTTTGCCGGAAGCGAACTTCGTGTCATCGCGCAACAGTTGTGAGGAACGATGTTCCTCCCTTACTTGTCCCGATGAGAAAAAGTTAAACAGACCGCACCACGCTACTCCTTCATCTTATCTAAAAGCAGGAAGAGCGGCACGGCCACCACGGCATTCAGCAAGCCGAAAATAAAAGTCTGCTGCATGTTGAAGTCGATGTCCTGCCCGAGCAGCGCCCGGGAAAGCACCCAATAGAAGAACTGGTGGAAGAAAAAGAAGAAGAATCCAAGAACAAACTGAATGAACGGATTGTCTACATCAAACCGCTGGCTCACCGAGGCCGCGAAGTATCCCACCAGTGTCTTCACAATGCCAAACATGCCGAGCGGATGCTGATACGAAAGCGAGTCCTGGCAAAGACCGATCGCCGCTCCGAACAGCAGGCCGGAAATCGGTTGCCTGTGTTTCAACGCAAAATAAACCGTCACCAGCAGCGGCAATTCCAGGTATCCGAGATATTGAAAAAAACGCGGCAGGTAAACCTGGAACAGAATTGCCGCCAGCGGGACGAGAAATATAGCAGCCGGGCGGAAGCGGAATGCGCGCCCCTTCCGTGGAACTTCGGTGAGTAGATGGTCGCTATACTCGTTCATTGATGCTGAGACGGCGGAGGCTCAGTAGGTGCCGGCGTCGGCGGAGGCTGGACGGGTTTTGGCGGGGGCTGGACGGGCTTTGGCGCTGGTTTGGCTACCTGGTCAGGGTTGATGTTAAAGTTCGGCGCCTTCGTGCCTCTCACTCCGTATGTAATCCCCTCCGCGGCGCCGATTTTTTCATACTTCTTCAGCAGCCGGTCGGCATCGGTGTTTAACGGCGATTCAGGCTGCGCAGTGGCCTGCTGACCTGCGGCTTGTTGACCAGCCGGAGGCGGCAGAATATAAACATCGCCTCCCGCCGCGGTCTGCGAAGTTGGAATCTCCTGGTGTTTTCCTTCCACAACCACCAGCAATTCCTCAAGTCCGTTCTGCATTGAGGCGGGAACAACATAGATCTCTTTAAATGTTTTCCCGTCGCGGACCACCGTCGCCACGCCCACTGGCATGCCCTTCGGGAAAATTCGATCTTCTCCCGAGGTGTAGAACATCTCGCCGACGTCCACCTTCTCTTCGTTCTGTACGAAATCCACGAGGCACTTGTTCTGCCCCAGCCCTTTCAACGTGCCATGAACGCGATTTTTCTCCGAAATCACGCCCGCTGCGAAAGTGGGATCGGTAATGAGCAGAACCTGCGACGCCGTCGGATACGCCGCCAGTACCTTGCCGACAATCCCGTCGGGAGTCACGACGGCCATGCCGCGAATGAGACCGCTGGTTGTGCCCCGGTCGATCAGGACGTCCTTCGAATTCGTCCCGGTACCGTTTCCAATAATGCGAGCCGCGATGGTCCTCGAGGGCGTTCGCGATTGGAAAGCACGCAGAGCTTGCGCGCGATCGGCAGTCTGCAGTTCCGTTTTCAGAAACTGGTTCTCGAGCTTCAAGCGGCCCATCTCCTGGGCCATTCGCTTGTTTTCCTCGCGAACGCGGATGAGAACGAAGTAGTCTTCGATCACGCCAATAGTATTGCGCCGTACGACTTCCAGCACATTGGCCAGTGGAGTAACGGCCGTAATCGCCCACACGCGCACCAGCCTGACGTCCTGGTTATTCTTCACCTGATACGCGAGCAGCAGAAGCTGCGCGCCGATAACCAGCAGCAGAACCGATAGGTTCCGGTAACGATTGAGAAAGGATTCCATCCTTACACCGGCAGTTGTTCGACCTCCGAACGCGCTAATCCTATTCTATTGCGATACGCCGCAGGAGTTTGAAGTCCGTCAACATTTTTCCGGTGCCTAATACAACGGAGGCCAGCGGATCTTCAGCGATGGACACGGGAAGTCCGGTTTCCTCGCGAATGCGCCGGTCGAGATTCTTGATCAGGGCGCCGCCGCCGGTCAGCACAATGCCCTTATCGCTGATGTCGGCGCTCAGTTCGGGCGGTGTGCGTTCTAACGCAACTCGAATCGCATTCATAATGGTCGCGATGCATTCCGAAAGCGCATCGCGGATCTCGCTGTCGTCAATGGTGATGGTCTTCGGCACCCCTTCAATCAGGTTGCGCCCCTTAATCTCCATCGTCAGCGGTTTATCCAGCGGATAGGCCGATCCGATCTGCATTTTGATTGTCTCAGCGGTCCGCTCTCCGATCAGCAGATTATATTTCCGCTTCAGATATTGCATGATGGCGTCGTCCATCTCGTTGCCTGCGACGCGCACTGATCGCGAATACACAATTCCAGAGAGAGACACCACGGCGACGTCCGTAGTTCCGCCACCGATATCAACCACCATGTTGCCGGAAGGCTCGGTTATGGGTAATCCCGCGCCGATTGCCGCCACCATGGCTTGCTCCACCAGATGCACTTCGCTCGCCTTGGCGCGATACGCCGAGTCGATCACGGCCCGCTTTTCCACCTGCGTAATTTCGCTCGGAACGCCGATCACGATGCGCGGATGCACCAGCATCTTTCGGCCGTGCGCTTTTTGAATAAAATAACCAAGCATTCGTTCGGTGACTTTGAAATCGGCGATAACGCCGTCTTTCATAGGCCGAATTGCCACGATATTGCCCGGCGTGCGGCCGAGCATCTCCTTTGCCTCCTTTCCCACGGCTTCAATTTCGCCGTTGTTTTTATTGATCGCGACGATCGACGGCTCATTGACGACAATGCCCTTACCTTTAGCAAACACAAGGGTATTGGCCGTCCCAAGATCTATGGCGAGGTCGGACGAGAAGAGACTAAAGAGCGAACGAAGGTTCATCTGAAAGCTTTCGGGTGGAAGATTTCTTACTGACCGAGGGTAACATACCGCCGCGGAAAAGCGGAGGTTTGCACGGCCCACTACAATGAGAACATGAATCAGCCGGCGTCCGGCCGCTTCTGGATGCTTCCCACACTGTTCGTCTGCGTATTTGGCATCGTAGCCATGGCGCTGACGAAAGTGGTCCCGTCTCCGCTCCGGGAGCTCGACTACATGATCATCGGCTCGGTTTCCGTACTGGCCGGTCTACTGGCGGTCTTTGTGCTTGTGAACAGGACCATGGAACGCCCGGTACTCCCACCCGCGGACGAGGTCAAGCCCCGCCGGCGTCACAGCACGTCGATTCTCGACCTGAACGGCGGCCCCGACAATTCAGACCCGCGGTCCTAGTCAACAGGTTTTGATGCTCCGCCCGGTATTTCGGGGAGCCGGAACTTCCTTTCCTTTTACAAATGGTAGAACTTGAGACGATCGGCGAACAGTCCAGCGC
>Ga0105240_10007757_pt1 | contig 15524 bp, 6 predicted proteins | sample KBSC54metaG_FD_80426 | JGI IMG/M metagenome (GOLD analysis project Ga0105240, IMG submission 80426) | Corn rhizosphere microbial communities from Kellogg Biological Station, Michigan, USA - KBS C5-4 metaG | ecosystem: Host-associated > Plants > Roots > Rhizosphere > Soil | place: Michigan, USA... | reverse complement strand
CGGTTCCGGGATCTACCGGCATGTGCGAGTAGTGGTTACCGAGCCGGTGCATGTGGCGCACTGGGGCGTCTTCGTGACTACGCCGGAGGCGACGAGCGATTCGGCGAAGGTGTCGATACAGACGCGGGTGGCGAATGAATCTGGTGATTCCAGCGAAGTCACTGTCGAGACGGTGCTGCTGGACAAGGCAGGACGAAAAGCGGGGAACACAGAATCGAAACTCAGCACGGCGGCGGGGAAAGAGGTGGACGTCGCGCAGGAGATCACGGTTGCGAAGCCGTCTCTGTGGTCGCCCGAGTCGCCGTCGTTGTACAGCGCTGTGACGACGATTCGCAGGGATGGCAAAGTCATCGATCAGGTGACGACGCCTTTTGGGATTCGTTCGCTTTCGTGGTCGGCCGAGAAGGGGCTGCTTCTGAATGGCAAGCCGGTGAAGCTGACAGGGGGAAGCGTTCATCACGATAACGGACCCCTGGGGGCAGCCGCTTTCGATCGCGCGGAGGAACGACGGGTTCAACTGATGAAGGACTCCGGCATGAACGCGGTACGGACGGCGCACAATCCTCCTTCGTCTGCATTCCTCGACGCCTGCGACCGGATCGGATTGCTGGTGCTGGATGAGCCGTTCGATGTGTGGCAGGCGCACAAGGTCAAGTTCGACTACGGCAGCGACTTCGATGCTTGGTGGAAGCAGGATGTTACGTCGATGATGCTGCGGGACCGCAACCATCCGTCCATCGTGATCTGGGGAATTGGGAATGAGATTCCGGAACTCGAGGTGGATCGCGGAGCGGAACTCGGAAAGCAGCTTGCGGACCACGTTCGGTCTCTCGACAAGACGCGTCCACTGACGCTGGCGTTTCCAGGAACGACGACCAAGCCGACGGCGCAGGCGGTGTTCTCGCAGCTCGATATCACGGGGTACAACTACAACATTCTTCCGACGTACAAGAAGGACCATGAACAGCTGCCGTCGCGCATGATGCTGACGACGGAATCGTGGCCGTCAAAGGCGTTCCCGCTGTGGGAGGTGTCGCATGACAACCCGTACGTGCTGGGGGATCTGACATGGACGGCGATGGACTACCTGGGAGAGTCCGGGATTGGTGCGTGGCAATACGGAACTCCGCAACAGGCAAAGGCGGCCAAGGGGATGGAAGGCGTGATGGCCGGGACGGGAATGGTCGATCAGATGTTCACGGCGATGGCGAACGGGAAGGACGTGATGGCCGATATGGCCAAGAACAACTCCGATCCCGCTTCGAAGGCGATGATGGAGCTGTTCTTCCATCCTTATCCGTGGCACGCGGCGGCTTGCGGCGACCTGGATCTGACGGGGCTCCGGAAGCCGCAATCGTACTATCGCGACATCATCTGGAATGGGGGAGATCGCGTATACGCAACCGTACGGTTGCCGGAGACGGAAGAGAAGAAGATTATCGCGATCATGTGGGCGAACTATCCCACGCTGCCCAGCTGGACATGGCCGGGAGAGGAGGGGAAGCCGCTCGAGGTAGAGGTTTACTCGGGAGCGGAGAAGGTGCAGCTGTTCCTGAATGACAAGCTGATTGGAGAAAAGCCGACGGGGCGCGAGCAGGAGTTCAAGGCGGTGTTTCCGGTTCCGTATGCGCCGGGAGTGCTGAAGGCCGTGGGATTGCGCGGAGATCGCGTGGTGGCCGAGAGCGTGCTCAGGACGACCGGGCAGGCAATGAAACTGCGCCTGACTGCGGATCGCACGTCTGTGGACGCGAGTGGCGAGGATCTTTCGTTTGTCACCGTGGAAGCAGTTGACGCGGAGGGGCGGCCGGATTTGCGGGCCAACCCGGAGGTTGAGTTCCAGATCAGCGGGCCCGGTGTTATCGCGGCCGTCGGAAACGGAGACGGGCAGGATCCGGATTCGTATCACAGCGATCGGCGCAAGCTTTACCAGGGACGTGCGCTGGTTGTGGTCCGGTCGTCGAGGCAGGCAGGTTCTATCAAGTTGACCGCAAAGGGATCCGCGCTGAGCGAAGGTTCGGTGACGATTGACGCGAAGGCTGCGAGAGGGGTGGCGCAGCTGAGGTGATGTTCCGGGAGCATTCTAAAATGACGCCTGAGCTGAGAGCAGCGATCTCAGGAAAGGGATAGAGCTGCAGCGGGGACGATAGGGCACTCCTGCGACGGCTGCGCCAAGAATGCCTGCAGAACACTGGCGGGATTGGGTCCTGGGCGTCCGAGCAGAAATCCCTGGACTTCATCAACGCCCAGTTCCCTGATGAGGTCAAGCTGGGATTTTTCTTCGACGCCTTCAGCGATGACGCGCATATTCATGCTGTGCGCGAGGTCGACCATCGAGCGGATCATCTTGTTGGAGCCTGATGCGGTCATAAGTTTTGATACGAATGACCGGTCGAGCTTGATCGCCGCAAAGGGGAGTTCCGGGAGGTAGCTCAGGCAGGAGAAGCCCGTTCCGAAGTCATCGAGCGCGAGACTGACGCCGAGGGCGCGCAAGCTCTGCATCTTTTCGAGGGACCGCTGCAGCGAACCCATCATTACCGACTCCGTGAGCTCGATTTGCAAGAGGTGAGGCGGGAGGCCAGTGATTTCGAGAGCGCGGCAGACATCCTGCACGATTGTTTCGGAGCTGAACTGAAGGGGCGAGACGTTCACAGCGACCTGAATCGGCGCTGAGGATATCGCCTGCCATTTGACTGCCTCGCGGCACGCCTGTTCGAGCACGTAACGGCCCAGCGGGTGAATCAAGCCACTTTCCTCCGCAACGGGAATGAATCGATTCGGAGTGATGTGGCCGAGCTGTGAGTGACGCCATCGGGCGAGGGCTTCGAATCGAACGACGTTTCCCGTGAAGGAGTCGAGCTCCGGCTGGTAATCGAGATGAATCTCGCCGCGACCGATTGCGCCGCGGAGCTGGTTTTCGAGGGTGAGACGTTCCCGGGCTACCGACCGCATTTCTTCCGTGAAGTATGCTATGCGATTTCGACCGCCGCGCTTGGCGGCGTACATAGCGCTATCGGCTTGACGAAGCAGATCCGTTCCGTGCTGCTTGCCATCCTGAAAGACGCTGATGCCGATACTGGCTCCGATCGTGATCTCATGGCCCTCGACGCGGAACGAGGTGCTCATGGTCTCAAGAAGTGAAGCGGCAACGGATCCGGCGTTTTGAATTTCCTTCACGTCTGTGAGGATGATGGCGAACTCGTCGCCGCCGATGCGCGCAAGGGAGTCAGACACGCGAAGTCTGGACTTGAGGCGGGTTGCAACATCGCGCAGCAGAAGGTCGCCGATGCTGTGGCCGAGGCTGTCATTGACCAGTTTGAAACCGTCTAGATCGATATAGAGCAAGGCCATGAGCTGCTGTTTTCTTCGGGCGGTGGCAATGGCGATGGCGAGGAATTCCGTGAAGAGGCGGCGATTGGGCAAGCCGGTGAGAGAGTCGGTACGGGCTTGTTCCTGCAGACGCTCGTCCGCGAGCCTGGCGAGGCGGTTGCGGCGCTGCAACTCGGAGATCATGGAGTTGAATCCAAGAGCGAGCTGAGCGATCTCTTTGCTGCCCCAGACTCTCACGTGGGCATCGAAACTTCCCTCGGCAGTAACTTTATGCATAGCGCGAGCGAGGCTTCGGATGGGTCGCGAGATCCGATATTGGAGAACCGATCCGGAGGCGCCGGCGATCGCGAGAGAGATGAGGCCGAGAAGAAGGAGGGTGTTCATGAGGCGACGTTCCTGAGTGGCGATGTCGCTCATGTCGGAGGTGAGGAGAATGGACCCCACGGCCTTATTGCGGTGAGATGCGGGACGGAGAGCCCGGCGATAATTGGGTCCCGGACTTGTTATCTGGGCGAGCTGAACGGGGCAGAAGGCGTCGCCCACGGTGCGGCGATACTCCGCAAAGAGAATGCCGGAACTGGAGTAGAGGCAACCGGAGACGATGTGAGGCTCTTTCCGCAGGGCCTGCAGGACGCCTGCAGCAGAGTCTTGGTCGCTGAAGTGGAAGGCATCGGTAGAATTCTGGCCGATGATGTCGGCAAGGGTGGCGAGCTGGGCATCGAGCTGAGCGAGCCAGCGGTCGTGGTCGAGTCTCATGGAGACGATGCTGAAGACGGCGAGAGCAGCGCAGCTGGCGATCAAAACCACAGCCATGATGTGGGCGGCGAGGCTGATGGAGGGAGCACGTTTCATTCAGTCTTGCCTTCCAGTGTGAAACTGTCGTGCATGTGAAGTCAGCACTCCTTGATTGCTTTATCGGCAGGGCAGCGCAGTACGTCAGCGGATTGGCGCGGGCCTGAACTTGATAACTTTCGGCACCTGATCGACTGAAGTACCCAAGGGCGCGAGTCCGATGGAAATTTAAGATATTAAGGAGGTTGGTTCTCTGGGTGGACTCAGAGAGTCTAGAGCGTGACCAGGCGAACAACCTAATAAGAGTCAAGAGGAGTCAATTCAGGAAGACCCTCGTTTTGCGAAGTGCTTTACCTAATGACTACTAATACCTTGAGTGTCCCCAAGTCGAAACCGTTGAGGCTGATCTTCTGTCTGCTGTGCCTTCTTTGCGTTGAAGTTTCCGGTCAAGGAAACCACGGGGAACTGCGGGTGCAGATTACCGATCAATCGGGAGAGGGTGTTCGGACGACGGTTCACCTTTCTAGTGAAGCGAACCAGTATCGCGCGGATCTGGAGACGGATAAGCAGGGGAAGGTGGCTGCCGCGCGGCTGCCGTATGGGGTTTATCGACTCGACGTGGAGCAGGCTGGGTTCGCGGCGGTAAGCGAGACGATTGCGATTCGTTCGAGCATTCCGATCAAGCACTCGATTGCGCTGAGACTCGCGACGGTGGAAGAGACGATCTCGGTGCAGGCGGCGAATACGCTGATCGATCCGGAGCAGCCGGGAAATGTGGACCAGGTGGGGTCGGTTTCGATTCAGCGGCGACTGGGGTCGATTCCGGGGCGGTCGCTGCAGGACCTGGTGAATTCGCAGCCGGGGTGGCTCTATGAAGGGAATGCGGTGCTGCATCCGCGAGGGTCTGAGAACCAGACGCAGTTCGTGGTGGATGGGATTCCGCTGACGGACAACCGATCGCCGAGCTTCGGGCCCGAGATCGGTGCGGATGATGTGGAGTCGCTCAGTATCTACACGGCGGGAATTCCAGCGGAGTACGGAAGGAAGCTGGGCGGTGTGGTCGAGGTCAACACAGAGCGAAATGCGCAACCGGGATTTCACGGGGAGATTGTGTTGGCCGGCGGGAGCTTCGGCAGCGGAAGCGCGTTTGCGCATGGGCAGTACACGGCGGGTAAAAACACTCTGGGCGGGAGCGCGAGCGGAAGCAGGACGGATCATTATCTCAATCCCGTGGTGCCGCAGAACTACTCGAACACGGGAACGCTGGGCGACTTCTCGATTCGATATGAATGCGATGTAACGAGCAACGACCGCGTGAGCATGACGGTGCGGCATGAGTTGTCGCGGTATGACATTCCGAACGAGCTGATTCAGCAAGCAGCGGGGCAACGGCAGACGGCGGACAACATCGAGACGATGGGGATCGCGTCGTATGAGCACACATTCTCACCGAGGACGCTGGCGCGGTTTGCAGGAATGGTGCGGGATAACGCGAATAATTTTAATTCGAATCCAGAGTCGACGCCGGTTGAGGTGTTTCAACACAACCGGTTTCGCGAGGGATACTTCAGGGCGACGTTGACGGCGAGCCGCGGACGGAACGAGTGGAAGGCGGGCGTGGAGACCGACAACACGTTTCTGCATGAGAACACGAGCTATGCGATCACAGATGCGAGCCGGTTTGATGAGGGGACGCCGCTGACGTTCGGATTTGCGGGGCAGAGGCCGGACCTGGAGCAGTCAATATTTGTTCAGGATCTGATTCACCTGGGGAAGTGGTCGATCAATGCTGGGTTGCGGTGGGACCACTACCAACTGCTGGTGAATCGGCAGAGCGTGCAGCCGCGGTTAGCGATGTCGAGGCATTTCGATTCGACAGATTCCATATTGCACTTTTCGTACGATCGGGTTTTTCAGACTCCGTCGTCCGAGAACGTTCTGCTGTCGAGCTCGGCGCAGATTGAGACGCTGGATCCTTCGGCGTTTCTGCGGCTGCCGGTGGAGCCTTCGGTGGGGGACTACTTCGAGGGCGGATGGACGCAGAGTGTGCTGGGGAAGGCGAAGCTGGATGTGAATTACTTCCGGCGCGTGGTGAACAACTTTGCGGACGACGATCAGATTGAAAACACGAGCATCAGTTTTCCGATTTCGTTTCGCAAAGCGATTGTGTACGGGGCCGAGGGGAAACTGGATGTTCCGGCGTGGCGGAAGATCTCGGGGTTTTTAAGCTATTCCTACCAGGTGGGCAATTCCTGGAATCCGGTGACGGGCGGATTGTTTCTGGGTGACAGGGCGACAGCGGCGACTACGAATCTGACGGGACATTTTCCTTCGACGCAGGATCAGCGGAATACGGCTCGGGGCCAGGTGCGGTATCAGGCGCATCCGCGGTTCTGGGTGGCAGCGGGGATGCAGTATGACTCGGGGCTGCCGTTCGAGTTTGATGGAGATCCGGATACGGTGCTAGCGCAGTATGGGCAACGGGTGCTGGACCGGATCAATTTCGACCGAGGGCGGATTCTGCCGGCGTTTCAGGTGAACGCGTCGGCGGGGGCCGACTTGTATCGCCGCGGCGACAAGGTCAATGTGCGGCTGCAGGCGGATGGGCAGAATCTGAATGATGTGCTGGATGTGATTGATTTCGGAGGATTGTTTTCAGGGAATGCGATCGGGCCTCCGCGGAGTTTCTTTGTGCGCCTGACGACTACGTTCTGAGCAGATCCGGAGATGCGATCCGAATCTGCCCTTCTTCACCACGTCGTTAGAGTTACGTTGTCGACCCATTCGTGAAGTGGGGTGCCGGAGGGATCCTGGTCCAGTTGGAATTGGACGCCGATCATATCCTGCCAGGTGGTGTCGTTGAAGGTCCAGGTTTGATTCAGTCCGTACGGCGTGCCATCGAAGACCAGCGTGTCATAGCGATATTGCGTGGGACTGGTGCGCTCAAGGTACCACTGAACGTGATGCCAACCCGGCGACCAGTGTGGACACGGTATTCCGTTCAAAACCCAACGACCGCCCTGGCTATCCCAGGTGGACCAGTAACCGTCTCCGAAATCGCACTGGCTGCCGATCATGAATTCCTTGCCGCTGAGGACCACCCAAAAATCGAACTCGGAGGACCAGACCTGGGATTCCGCAGCGGGATCGTGGTAGACCCAGAAGTCCCACAAGAAATTCGTATTTAAATTCGTGCCTAGTTTCGTGTCTATAAACAGCACATTGGTCCACGGCGGCCCGTCGGCATACATCTCAAGGCTGCTATCGCTTAGCGAGGGCTCGCTCTGGGAAGGCTTCAACCAGTAGTTGCCGGTCGTGTTGGTGCCGGCAGCGCAGAGGCTGCAGATGGTCCAAGTCGTGTCATTTTGCATCTGTTTGAGCACCTGAGCATTCGCAGGTGGAGTGGGGAGCACCGTACTGCTCGGCGGTGGCGGACCGACCTGGATCAACCTGACTTCCGATCGGTTGGAATCGCCCTTAACGTCCGACAAAGATGCCCAGAGTAGGTGTTGACCAGCCGTCATCTCGATTGGCTGTGAGATGGAAGTTGCATCGATACTGGTCTGATATACGGCTTGACCGTCTAGGCAAACCGTCCACTGGCTGATGGCAACGTCAGCGTACCCGGTCGCATTTACCTGGACACGGTCAAGATTCTGTCCGGGGTCCGGACTTTGCAACCATACACCGTGCACCGAGCCGTTTTGATTGTTGTATCCGGACCCAGAACCCCCGCATACCGAACTGGTATTGGCATTCGGGGCACTGCCACCGCCCTTGTTGGTTTTCGATGATGAACCTCCGCATCCGCCTATCAACAAGACCTGAACTGCGAACGAGAACGAGCAAAGAATAGAAAGGAAACTGCGAAACATTCGGTACTCCCGATATGCAGATGGAGATAACGCGTGCCCGGCTGCTTGTGCCTTCCCAGATGGCTGCGATTCTCGTCTAAACAGGGTTTCCGCGGCTTTGCCCTTGTTGTTGCTGGAGATCTCGTGGAAGGTTGCTTGCTACTTCGGGTGGCGGAGAGTTGGCTACCAGGTTGAGAAGGCGACTTTGTGACGAATTGGGTGGTGGTCCCCTGTTGTTTTCCTAAAGGAAGTGTGCGAGTCTTCTTTTGGAAAGCTACAGGTAGGGGACGCATGGGCGAAAAGACGGATGTGAAGCAGGGGACGCTGGCGCTGATGGTGCTGAAGACGCTCGACGTTCTGGGTCCATTGCATGGATGGGGCATCGCGAGGCGGATCGAGCAGATCAGCGGGGATTTGCTGTCGGTGAACCAGGGCACGCTGTATCCGCTACTGCTGAAACTGGAGCAGGAGGGCTCGATCGATTCGGACTGGGGAGCTTCGGAGAACAATCGCAGGGCGCGTTACTACAAGCTGACACGGTCGGGGCGGCGGCAACTGCAGAGCGAAGTGCAGGAGTGGCAGCAAACAACGGAGATCATGGCGAGGTTTCTTGCGGCCAAGGCGGAGGAGCTGTCATGAGGCCGGTGAGACGGATGTGGAAGAGGATTGTCAATTTCGCGGCGGGACGGAGCGGCGAACAGCGGCTGCGCGAAGAGATGCAGGAGCATGTCGCGATGGAGACGGAAGAAAACCTGCGATCGGGGATGACGGCGGCCGAGGCGCGGAGGCAGGCGTTGATCAAGTGGGGTGCGACAGGCGCGGTGCGGGAACAGTATCACGCGGAGAAGGGATTGCCGGGGATCGAGACGCTACTGCAGGATGTGCGGTTCGCCGCGCGGATGCTGCGGAAGTCGCCGGTGTTCACGACGGTGGCGGTGTTGACGCTTGCCTTGGGGATCGGTGCGAACGCGGCGATTTTCAGTTTAATCAATGCGCTCATGCTGAAGAATCTGCCAGTGGCGGATCCGAAGTCGCTGGTGCGCCTTGGGAACGACAATGCCTGCTGCGTGGGAATTGGTTGGAAAGACGACGGGGAGTATTCGTTTTTCTCGACGGATAGCTACGAGTACCTGCGTAAGAATATGCCGGAGTTTGAGGAACTGGCGGCGATGCAGGCTGGGTTTGCGTATAGGCCAGTGATCGTGCGCATGGATGGAAGCGGAGATGCGCCACGGTCTGTGATGGGTGAATTTGTCTCAGGGAATTACTTCAGGACCTTCGGGTTGAATGCCGCTGCGGGCCGAGTGCTGCAAGATCGCGATGACGTTGCGGGTGCTCCCTTCACGGCCGTGATGAGCTTCGAGACGTGGAAGACGCGGTTCAATAGCGATGCGAACGTGGTGGGCAGCACGTTCCGAGTCAATACGAAGCCGGTGACGGTGGTGGGAATCGCACCGAAGGGGTTCTACGGGGATCGGATGCTGCCGACGCCGCCGGAATTCTATCTGCCGATCGAGACGATGCCGGGCATTGCGAATGTAGCTTACGTGCACAATTCGCAGCAGCAGTGGCTGTACATCATCGGGCGTGTGAGATCGGGCATCTCGCAGGGGATGCTGCAAGAAAAGGTGAACACGCTCTTGCGACATCAGTTGGCGGGGACCAGCCACTTCAGTGATAAGGAAGGCCCGGAAAAGCTCAAGAAGATACACGCCGTGCTTTCGGCTGGAGGAGGAGGGATCCAGGCGATGCAGGAGGGGTATGATCGGCAGCTGAAAATGTTGATGACTGCGTCGGGGCTGGTGCTGCTGATTGCCTGCGCGAACCTGGCGAACCTGCTGCTGGTACGGGGCATGGCACGCAGAGCAGAGATGAATGTGCGCACGGCGCTAGGCGCACGGCGGGGCAGGATCGTGCGGCAACTGCTGACGGAGAGCGTACTGCTGTCGGGTACTGGCGGCGTGGCGGGACTGGCAGTGGCTTATGCAGGCACGAGGATGCTGCTGGCGATGGCTTTTCCGGGCGCGGATTCTGTGCCGATCAACGCGAGCCCATCGCTTACGGTCCTGGGATTTGCATTTGGGCTGTCGCTCCTAACGGGGGTGTTGTTCGGTGTTGCTCCGGCGTGGGTGGCGTCGAAGGCGACCCCGGCTGATGCGCTGCGAGGCGGGACTCGATCGGTTACGGGAGGCGCAACCGTGTTGCAGACGAGCCTCGTGGTGCTGCAGGCCGGCCTCTCGCTGGTACTGCTGGTTTGCGCGGGGTTGTTCGGGAAGAGCCTGAACAAGCTGGAGCATATCGACCTGAAGCTTGACCCGGTGAACCGGTATATCGTGCACATCAATCCGCAGACGGCCGGGTATTCGCAACGGCAGGTGGGGCCGCTCTACCGCGCGATCGAGGACCGGTTCCATGCATTGCCGGCAGTAGAGAAGGTCGGGATCACAAGCTACACGCCGATGGAGGACAACAACAACGGCTGGGGCGTGCAGATGCAAGGCAAGCCTGAGCACAATGTGATTGCTTCGTACATCAAGGTCAACGCGGACTATTTCGATTCGGTGGGAACGCGCGTGGTGAGAGGGCGTGGCATCCGCGTAGAAGATACGGTCGATGCGCCGCATGTTGCGGTGGTGAACAGCGAGTTTGTAAGGCAGCTGTTCAAGCCGGGCGAGAACCCAATCGGGCAGCACTTCGGCGGCGGTGTCAAGTCATCGGGCGACTGGGAGATTGTGGGAGTGGTTGAGGACACGGCGTACCAGAGCGCGACCTGGAAGGACCACATGATGTACTTCGTTCCGACGCTGCAGCGGCCACTGAGTGCGACGCCGGATTCGATTGACGAAGACGAAAACATGTATGCGGGAGCGATCGTGCTGAAGACGAGCCGGCCTGTTCCGGAGATGGAAGAGCAGGCGCGAAGGACGCTGGCGGGCATCAATCCAAATCTGAGCGTGGTCAGGTTCCAGACATTCTCGGCCCAGATCGGCGAGCAGTTCAGCCAGGCAAGATTGCTGTCGCGGCTTACGACGTTGTTTGGCGGATTGGCTCTGTTGCTGGCGACGCTGGGACTGTATGGTGTGACGGCGTATGGAGTGGCGCGTCGCACAGCCGAGATCGGAATACGGATGGCGCTGGGCGCTGCGCGAGCCAAGGTCACGGTGATGGTCATGCGCGGCGCGATGGTGCAGGCGCTGGCCGGGCTCGCACTGGGAGTGCCGACGGCGATGTTCTGCGTGAAATATGTGAGCTCGCAACTTTACGAAATCAAGTCAGTGGATGGCTGGGTGCTGGCGGGTGCGGTCGTGGTGTTGACGCTGGCGGCGACGGTGGCGGGATGGATTCCGGCGCGGCGGGCGGCTTCGATCAATCCGGTGCAGGCGTTGCGGGTGGAGTGAAGGCAGACCTTTAGAGCGCGTTTGGGTGTTCGGTTCCGAACAGACAGGGCGAGATTCGGACAGGGTGGGCTTGTGCCTCTGCGGCATAAGCCCTCTGTTTTGAGTTCTGGGCAGCGTGCGGAAAGGGTGAGCATATTGCTTCTCCCAGTTAAAAGGACGGATACCCGCTCATCGCACTACCACCCCAGCGACCAAAGACTTGTCACCGGGGTCCCGGGCACCGCGATGAACGGGGCACAGATTCCTTTGAACGCAGTTCAGATCATCGGATGATCCGGTCATTGCGAAAAACGCGGTGAGCTGGGCACTGATTTATTTGTTATCAGGATTCCAAAAACTCTGGTTGGGAAGTGAACATATGCTGGCTGATTTGCGAGATGCGGTGCGGCAACTGCGAAAGGCGCCCGGGTTTACGGCGACCGTTGTTATTACGCTAGCTCTGGGAATCGGAGCGACGACGGCGATCTTCACGCTGGTGCACCAGGTGATGTTGAAGTCGCTGCCGGTGACGAAGCCTGAAGAGCTATGGCGGATCGGCGACAAGATACGCTGCTGCAACTGGGGTGGGTACACGCAGGGCTTTGATAACGACTTCGCGCTGTTCTCGTGGGAGGCGTACAAGAACTTCCGCGAGCACACGCCGGAGTTCGCTGACCTGGCGGCGCTGCAGGCGGGGAACGCTCCGCTGGGAGTGCGGCGAGCCGGATCGCAGACGGCGGTTCAGACATTCAATGGGCAGGAGGTGTCGGGGAATTTTTTCCGGACACTGGGTGTGCAGCCGTGGATCGGCAGGATGATGACCGATGCCGACGACAGGGCCGCGGCACCGCCGGTTGCGGTGATGAGTTATCGCACATGGGAGATGAAGTTCGGCTCAGACCCGTCGGTGGTGGGAGGAAGTTTCCAGCTTAACGGGCACGCGTTCACGGTGATCGGAGTGACGCCTCCGGGGTTCTACGGAGCCAAGCTGTCGGGGAATGGAATGCCGGATTTCTGGATGCCAATTTCGGCAGAGGATATTCTCGCCGGGCCGGTATCGCGGATCAAACGGGCGAATGAAAACTATCTGGACATTCTGGGTCGGGTCCGGCCGGGTGTCGACCCGAAATCGTTGGAAGCCAAGCTGCAGGTGGAACTGCACGAATGGCTGGCGAGTCATGTGGCGGATATGGAGCCAGTTGAGAAGCAGATCTGGCAGAAGCAGACTCTCCATCTCGCTCCGGGAGGCGGCGGCGTCGCGGTGATGCGCGATCAATATCAGGATGGTTTGAAGCTGCTGTTGATTGCGGCGGGATGCGTGCTGCTGGTGGCTTGCGGAAACCTGGCGAACCTGATGCTGGCGCGTGGATTGAAGAATCGAGGACAGGTGTCGGTTCGCGTGGCTATGGGGGCTTCGAGGTTGAGGCTGGTGCGAAGGGCGCTGGTGGAGAGCGTATTGCTGGCGGTGATTGGCGGCGCGTTTGGAGTGGGAGTGGCTTATGGGGGGACGCGACTGATTCTGCGCCTGGCTTTCCAGATTGGCGGGCCGAACAACTACGTGCCAGTTAGCGCTGAGCCGTCGTGGACTGTACTGCTGTTTACGCTGGGGCTTTCGGTTTTGACGGGAGTGATTTTTGGAGTGGCTCCGGCATGGATGACTTCGCATGCGGATCCAGTGGAAGCGCTACGGGGAGCGAATCGTTCGGTAGGGCGGGGACGAACCTGGGCGCAAAAGGCGCTGGTGATTACGCAGGCGGCGATGTCGCTGGTTCTGCTGTCGGCGGCGGCGTTGCTGATCCAAAGCCTGCGTAATTTGAAGCATCAGGATTTCGGATTCGAGATGCAGGGGCGGTACATTGCCTGGATCAATCCGACGCTCGGCAACTACAAGGCGGAGCAGATGGAGCAAGTATTCCGGCGGGTCGATGAGGGCCTGATGAAGATTCCGGGAGTGAGGATGGTTGCGCCTGCGCTGTATGCACCGATGACGGGAGACAGCTGGAACTTCGGAGTTCGCGTTCAGGGCCAGCCGGAGCCGGGCCCGAAGGATAATTCGAGCGCGGGTTGGTCGCGCGTGATGCCGGGATTTTTCGATGCGATTGGCGCGAAGATGTTGATGGGCCGACCCCTGAATGAGGACGATACGGCGGCGACGCGGACCGTTGCAGTAGTGAACGAGGCGTTTGCCAAGAGGTTCCTCAAAGACAAGAACCCGATCGGGCAGCATTTCGGATTCAATCGGATCAGGTATGCATCGACATTCGAGATTGTCGGCGTGGTGAAAGATATCCGGTACATGACCTACGACTACAAGGAGCCGGTTGGGCCCATGATGTGGATTTCTGAATTGCAGAATCCTCAATACGACGATGCCGAGGTTACCGAAGGTCAAAAGCATTCGCTCTACCTTTACAACATTGTGATCTGGGCGCCGGGAGATCCTCCGGGTATGGAGGAGAAGGTGCGCAAGGCGATTGCGAGTGTTGATCCGAACCTGGTGCTTTATGGAGTCGATCCATACAAAGAGGTAGTCAGTGCTGATTTTCAGCAGGAGAACATGATTGCGACGCTGACTTCGCTGTTCGGGTTGCTGGGGCTGGTGCTGGCGGCGGTGGGGCTGTATGGAGTGATGGCTTACACGGTGGAGCAGCGCACGAATGAGATCGGGTTGCGGATGGCGCTCGGAGCTGCTCGGAAGGATGTGGTCTCGATGGTGCTGCGCGGCGCATTCTGGCAGATCGGGATCGGATTGGGAATCGGGATTCCGCTGGCGATTCTGGCAGGGAAGCTGATGAAGGATCAGCTATTCGGGGTGCAGCCGTGGAATCCCGCGATGTTGCTGGCGGCGGCAGGAATGCTTGCGGCGGCAGCGATGATTGCATCGCTGGTCCCGGTGCGACGCGCGGTTGGCGTGGAGCCGATGGTGGCGCTGCGGAATGAGTAAGTCGAGTTTGCCTGGCTAAGCCGTGTAGGGTTAGTCGGCCGGTTTGAGTGAACCGAGCAAAGTTGGAACCAGTTCCGCTACCGTTGGGTGGATGTGAACGGCGTGGGTCAGCGTGGTGTAGGGCTGGTCGGCGTACATCGTGGAGAGGATGCAGTGAATGGCTTCGTCTCCGCCGACGCCGAAGATGGTGGCGCCGAGGATGCGCTTTGATTCAGCGTCGACCATCGCTTTCATAAAGCCGAATGTTTCTCCTTTCTCGATGGCGCGAGAGACGGAGCGCATGGGCCGGGTGGCGATGAGAAGCTTGCGGCCGCTGGCACGAGCCTCTTCTTCGGTCATGCCGACCTGGGCGAGGGGCGGATCGCTGTAGGTGGCGCGGACGGGGATTCGGTCGGTGACGCGGCGTGATTCGCCGTCGAGCAGGTTGGCGGCGACGATCTCGAAATCATTGTAGGAAGTGTGGGTGAATGCGCCGCGGCGGTTGCAGTCGCCTAGTGCCCAGATATGGGGAACGTTGGTGCGGAGCTGATCGTCAACGGGGATGAAGCCTTGCTTGTCTGTTTGCACTCCGGCTGCTTGCAGACCGAGGTCGCTGGTGTTCGGTGTTCGTCCCATGGCGAGGAGAACGTGGGAGCCGTGGACCTCGGGCTCGTCGGATTTGCAGCTCACATGGACGCAGACGCCGTCGGGGAGCGGAGAGAATGAAACACATTCGGAATCGAGCCGAAGGTTGATGCCTTCCTGCTGGAGAAGTTCGCTCATGAGCTTTGCGGCTGCGGCGTCTTCGCGATGGACAAGGGCGGATTTCATTTCGACGAGCGTTACTTGACTGCCGAGACGGCGGAAGATCTGCGCGAACTCGACGCCGACGGCGCCTCCTCCGACGACGATGAGATGGCGTGGAACTTCAGTGAGCTGGAGAAGCGTCGAGTTGGTGAGAAAAGGGATGTCCTTCAGGCCGGGGAGATCTGGAGTTGCGGCGCGGCCGCCGACATTGATGAAGATCTGGTCGGCACGGAGAGTGTCGTTGCCAACCTGAACTTCGTTCGGCGAGAGGAATTTCGCCTGACCATAGATGACCGTGCAGCCTTTCGCGCCATCGAGCATCTTGCGCAGGCTGTCGCGGGAGTTCTGCACGATCTGGTCGTTGCGCGCCTTGATCTCAGCGAGATTGATGGTGATGTCGCTTGAAAGGTGAACGCCGTATTTCGCGGCTTCGCGCGCCATTTG
>Ga0105240_10007752_pt1 | contig 15530 bp, 14 predicted proteins | sample KBSC54metaG_FD_80426 | JGI IMG/M metagenome (GOLD analysis project Ga0105240, IMG submission 80426) | Corn rhizosphere microbial communities from Kellogg Biological Station, Michigan, USA - KBS C5-4 metaG | ecosystem: Host-associated > Plants > Roots > Rhizosphere > Soil | place: Michigan, USA... | reverse complement strand
GCGACGTGGGACACCTCCGAGAGCCGTGGCAATTCCTTCCCCGAAGCCGACGAGCAGGCGCTGGCGAAGATCCACGCGCCGCTGCGAATCGAAGTCCACCTGGCGCAGGAAGATCCACGACGCGTCGACCTGGAACAGCGCGCCCTGTCGAAGCTCCGCCGCGTGATGCCGGACGTGAAGGTGCGCTACGTGGCGGCCACGTCCATCGGATTGTTCGAGCAGACCAACGCGGGCTACGGCGAAATCTGGTATGACCTCGGTGGCCGCAAGACGATGAGCCGCACGACCACCGCCGAAGGTGTCCTGGAAGCGATTTACTCACTGGCCGGCATTACGCCGCCCGCTGAAAACGACGCCGCGGTCTTTCGCGGTCATCCACTAGCCTCGCCGCCCACCGCCGCCGGCACAGTCTTCTACGGCATCTGGCCAGGCTTCGTACTTGCGAGCGGAATACTAATCAGGCGCAGGCTTAAGTAAGCGATATCACTGCTTACGGAATACGACGACTGACTGAAACGGAGTGGCATTCGGGTCAGTCACCTCGCTGGTTTTCGACGTCCTTGATCGTGTACACCATGGGCACGCTGTACACGGACCGCTTCGGTTCGCTCTCCCAAGTTGCGACGAAAGGGTCCTCGCCCGGCGCGCCGCTCACCCGTTTCAGGAAGGCCTCGTTGTGGTAACGCTGACGATCTTGCCGGCATCTTTTCTGGCGCGGGTTCCGTCCTGATCGTCCTAGCGTCGATTCTACGGAACGTGGCGGCGTTGAGCATCCAGTACTACAGTGGGAGCCGGCTTAGTAGTACTCTGCATATCGTCGCGTTTCCAGGCAGCCAAACTAACGAAGATATCAGGCAAACCCCCGCCAAACGCATCGAAGTCCTCCGCAACGTATTTTGCAGCTTCTCGCCCAACCGGCTGTCAACATTAAGGAATAAGTACTGAATGTGGCAATTTCGGCCACTGCGAAAATCTTCACGTTGTATACTGATCTGATCCGCAGGGACCATACGGTCACCTGCATTCGGAGGGTTCATGACACACAAGTTCCTGGCTGCCGGCCTCTTCGCCTCGGCAGCGCTATTCCTTGCTCCGCCCACTGCTTTGTCGCAGACCATCAGCGGGGGCTACTCAGCCACTACGGCCACTTCTCGCCCCGTTCATGAATTAGGCAATGCGGTCGCGAAAGGCCCCGACGTCATCCACCATCCGTTCACTCCTTCGCACGATCCGCACCTCATCTCTGGCGATGCGCAGACCGCCCCATCTTCACCGTTGACGGCCACCGGCGGAGTCAACTTCGACGGCATGAACGTGAGTAACGGCGGATACATTCCCTCCGACAACAACATCGCGGTCGGACCGAATCACATCGTCGAGGTCGTCAACTCCGCCTACGCAGTCTACTCGAAAACGGGCGCAGTCCTGCTCACCCCGCGGGCACTGGGCGGCCTGTGGACTTCGCTGACTGGCTCGACGTGCTCCAAAAACAGCGGCGACACCGTAGTCCAATACGACCGCCTCGCCGACCGCTGGATGATCACGCAACTCGGCAGCCTGTCCAGCCCCTATTCCGAGTGCGTGGCCATCTCCAAAACAAACGACCCGACGACCACCGCCTACAACCTCTACACGTTCAACTTCGGCGCCAACTTGAACGACTATCCGAAGTGGGGCGTCTGGCCCACCGCTACCAATGGCGCTTACCTGGCGACGTATAATTTGTTCTCCGGCGGCAGCACCTTTATCGGCTCGGAAATCTGCGCGTACGATCGAACCGCCATGCTGAACGGTGCGGCCACTATCGGCTATGTGTGCGCCACCGGCATTACCGGGGACAGCTATCTTCCCATCGACCTCGACGGTCCAACCCGTCCGCTGGACGGAACACCTGGCTATTTCATGGACATCTTCGGGTCCAACCTGGGCGTTTACACAATGAGCCCGAACTTTGCGACCAGCCCGCCCAGCGCCACCTTGAGCGCATTTTCCGCCATCCCGGTCACCGGCTATTCGCAAGCAAATGACAGCCCGCAGCCCAACACGACGAGGACCCTCGACGCGCTGTCGGACCGCGCCATGTTCCGTCTCGCATTTCGGATGTTCAACGATCATGAGGCGGTCGTTCTGAATCATGCCGTGATCGCAGGGACCGCAAATTCAGGCGTGCGCTGGTACGAATTGCGTTCACCCATTTCCACCAGCGGCGCGTTCTCGATGTTCCAGCAGGGCACCTACGCTCCGGACGGCGATTACCGATGGATGGGTAGCGCCGCTATGGACCAGGCCGGCGACATCGGTCTCGGGTATAGCGTCTCCAGCGCCTCGACATTTCCCTCGGTCCGCTACACCGGGCGAATCCCCACTGATGCACTCGGCACGATGGAAAGCGAAGGCGTGATCGTCAACGGCGCCGGTTCGCAAACGGGTTATAGCCGCTGGGGCGACTACAGTTCCATGCGCATTGACCCGTCGGACGACTGCACGTTCTGGTACATCAACGAGTATCTGCCCACCACCTCGCCCGCCGGATGGTATACGCGCATCGGTTCTTTCAAATTCAGCAACTGCGGCGGCAGCACTGGCGCGGCCGATTTTTCGATCGGCGCGAATCCCGTTTCCGCAACCGTGAATGCCGGCACTGCCGCAGCGTCCAGGATCAGCGTGACTGCGATCAACGGGTACAGCGGCACGGTGAATCTGAGCGTGTCCTCGGGATGTCCCACGAACGCGATCTGCTCGGTCAGTCCCACGACCGCGACCCTCAGCACGACGTCCACCCTGACGGTCGCCACCGCGTCGAACACGCCGGCCGGGACGTATTCGGTCACGGTGAACGGCGTGGATAGCGTGAACTCCGCGCTCACCCACTCCACGACTTTCGCGGTGACGGTACGTGTGCCCGACTTCACGATCGCGGCAAGCCCAATATCGGCAACCATCAACGCGGGCCAGTCCGCGCAGTCCAGCATCAGTGTTACCGCCGTGAATGGTTATAGCGGTACGGTGAACCTGAGCGCCTCGGGATGTCCGACGAACGCGAATTGCTCGTTTAATCCCACTACCGCGTCTCCCAGCGCGGGTTCCGCACTGACCGTCTCCACCGCTTCGAATACTCCGTCCGGGACGTATACGGTCACGGTAAACGGAGTCGATAGCCTCAATTCCGCGCTCACCCACACCACGACGTTCGCCGTTACGGTGCGCGTGCCCGACTTTTCCCTCACCGCTACCCCGGCATCGGCAACGATTAACGCCGGCCAATCCGCCCCGTCGACCATCAGCGTGACTGCCATCAACGGGTACAGCGGGACTGTGAATCTGAGCGTGTCCTCCGGATGTCCGGCGAACGCGACCTGCTCGTTCAATCCGGGCACTGCCTCTCCTAGCGCGACTTCCACGCTGACGGTCGCCACCGCGTCCAATACTCCGGCCGGGACGTATACCGTCACGGTGAACGGCGTCGATAGCTTCAATTCCGCGCTCACCCACACCACGACGTTCACCGCTACGGTTCGAGTGCCCGACTTCTCCCTCACCGCGACCCCGACATCGGCAACGATCAACGCGGGCCAATCCGCCCCCTCGACAATCAGCGTCAGCGCCGTGAATGGCTACAGCGGGACTGTGAATCTGAGCGTGTCCTCCGGATGTCCGGCGAACGCGACCTGCTCGTTCAATCCGGGCACTGCCTCTCCTAGCGCGACTTCTACGCTGACGGTCGCCACCGCGTCCAATACTCCGGCCGGGACGTATACCGTCGCGGTGAACGGAGTCGATAGCCTCAATTCCGCGCTCACCCACACCACGACCTTTGCCGTTACGGTCAGCGCCGCTGATTTCTCGATCTCCGCCAACCCGACATCGTTCTCCCTGCTGCAGGGCGCCTCGGGCACGTCTACCGTCAGCCTCGCTTCGATCAGCGGATTCAATTCGCCGGTCGCGCTGAGTGTCGGATCGACCTGTCCCGCCGGCGCAATCTGCTCGTTCAGCACAAGCTCGGTTACGCCGACAGGCAGTAGCGTGCTCACCGTCGCGCCTTCGACCAGCACACCGCCCGGCACCTACACCGTGGAGGTTACCGGCACCTTCGGCACTCGAACCCATTCCGCTAACGTCTCAGTCACAGTGGCGGCAGGCTTCACCCTAAGTGCGCCGTCATCGCTCGCAGTCAGTCGCGGAGCCATCGGTACCGCATCTGTGGCGGTTGGAGTTGTGGGCACCTCCTCCACTTCGGTGACCCTGAGCGTCGCAGGTGTACCCAATGCGGTCACCGCCACCTTTGCGCCAAATCCTGTGACCTCGGGCAACAGTTCCGTCCTGACGGTGAACGCCAAACAGGGAGCCAAGAAAGGCACCTATACTCTGACCGTCACCGGAACCAACGGGGTCTCGACTCAGACTACAACCATGACCCTGACGATCAACTAAGAAACGGGCGCGGCAGGCCAGGCAAATCGGCTAGGACCTGCCGTGCTCCATCCGCTCTTCAATGCGGGTGAGCCGGTTGTCGATTTCGATGACCTTGCCCGTAAGCGTGGTGAGATCGCCGCGCAAAGCCCGCATTTCGTCGCGGAACTCGGACCGCATGCCCCGCATGTCCTCTCGAAACTCGGCGCGCATGGTTCGCATATCCCCGCGTATACCGCCGATCTGGATCAGACTCAGAGACATGCTGATCAGGATCGCAGCCAGCGGGATCCCAGTAGCGAGTTAGAGTTGGACGTGAGTGATTACGATCTCCCGTGCTCCATCCGCTCTTCAATGCGGGTGAGCCGGTTGTCGATATCGATGACCTTGCCCGTGAGCGTACTGAGATCGCCGCGCAACGCACGCATGTCCTCGCGGAACCCGGCTCGCATCACGCGCATATCGCCGCGTATGCCGCCGATCTGGATCAGACTCAGAGACATGCTGATCAGGATCGCAACGAGCGGGACCCCGGTGGCGAGATAAAGTTGAACGTTAGTCATCCCCGAGAATGCCTTTCTTTAGTTTAGTCGAAATGCGAATGCCTCGGCCGAGCGGATCCCCTCGTTCTCCAGCACGACCGCCATCTTCTTCAGCGCCGTTTTGTGGATCTGCGACACGCGGCTCTCGTTCACGCCCATCACATCCCCGATTTCCTTCATCGTCATATCGTTGGTGTAGTACAGGAAGACCACCCGCTGATACCGCTCCGGCAGGCTGCCGATCGCCCTGGCCAGCGTGGTCTGCAACTCCCGGTGTTCGCACATACGATCGGGCTGCGAGGCGGGCGCGGCAGGATAATCGAAAGCGTGTTCGCGCTCCTGTTCCGGCCGTGGAGTCGAGGAGACCAGGCCGACCGTCCGCAGTTCCATCTGCATCCGGCGCCAACGGTCCAGGCCGACACCCATGGCCTGCGCGACTTCCGAATCCACCGGAGCCCGGTTCAACTTCAACGAGAGTTCGTGCGTGACCGCGTCCACCTGCTTCTGCCGCTTGCGCAAATCGCGCGATGCCCAGTCGAGTTGCCGCAGGCTGTCCAGAATGCCTCCCTTGATGCGATGCTTGGCATAGCTCTGGAAGGCCACGTTTTTGGCGGAATCGAACTTGTCCACGGCGTCGAAGAGACCCAGCACGCCGGCATGGATGAGGTCGTCCAGATCCACGTGGACCGGAAGGCTCTCGTGAACGCGAATCGCGATCGCTTTCACCAATGGCAGATGATCCAGCACAATCTGGTCGCGGGCTTCCTGGGAAATCTTTCTGCGCTTGCGTATAGACACACCTGGAACCGGCACTGTTTTGTCCTCGTTTTTGCTTTTTGTGGAACTACCGGATCTGCGTCCGGCATATTCTCAGAATGCAATGCGAGTGCCAGGATTTGAAGAGTTAAATATCTTATTATCAGTAGGATAATAACCCTAGAGATGTTTCAAAATGGAACGTGTTCCGATGTGGAACAAAACGTGTTTCAGAGTGGAAGGTTACTGCTGCTGGTTGGCTTTGTAAGCAATGTAAGTCTTGAGAGCGAAGGCCGCCATGAAGATCCAGACGGCACTCCGGAACTTGCCGTCCAGCGTGAACGTCGCCAACACGGCGATGACGGCGTACGTTGCCATGGCATAGTAAAAGCGCTTTTGCATGTGGTTATTGGCGCGGCATGTTGTACATGAAATTCAGCCGCAGCACGATGCGGTCGCCCTTGAACTCGGGAGGCAGCGAAGGCAAGGGATTGGAGGCGCTGATGCCGGCCACAGCGGCGCGATCCAATGGGTCGGCACCCGAGTGCTCCTCGAAAACCACCTTATCCACGACGCCATCTTTCCTGATAACGAACTGGACAACCACCTTACCCCGGCGGCCCATCCGCACGCTCTCCGGTTGCACCGCCAGCCAGTTCCGCTTGATGGTCTGCAGGATCTGGCGGATATAAGGCAGAAAATCGGCGCCTTGCGGATCGCTCAGCAACTGCAACGCGGCTCCGGGCCGGCCCTCCGCGGGCGATTGATTGATCCCGCCGTACCCCGATCCAAGCGCTCCCTGATCGCCGATCGTCAACCCCGCCGACGTCGAACTGCCGCGCAGCACATCCCGCGCCACCTCGTTCACATTGGTGCTGGGAATGGCGATCCGCCCGCGTCCCGGCGCCCCGGCCGGCGGAGGCGGCGACACGTTCTGCAGCGGCAGTTTTGGACTCTCCTGCGGCTGGATCTGCGGAGGCAACTGCGGGGCCTGCGCGACTTGCGGCAACTCGGTCTTCGGCTGCGGCTTGGGCGGCTCGATCTTCGGCGGCTCGGGCGCGGGCGGAAGCGGAACGTCCGCCTTGGGCGCCGGCGGCGTCGGCATTACGGCCGGACGGGGCACGGCGGCCCTGGGCGCGATCGGCTTGGGACCCGGCGGCGTGTTGATGGCATGCCGCGGCGCCTCCTCCCGCGCATCGAATTCTTTGGTGATCTTTCCTTTATTAGGCGCCTTCTGAGTGAGTTCGCTCAGCGGCAGCACCAGCGGGGTTACTCGGTGCGGCGGCTCCTCGGGCTGGGGTGGCACGTAAGTTCCGGCCGGAAGATTCATCAAAATGGCAATGAGCGCGACGTGGATGGCAAAGGTGCCGGTGGCGGCTTTCCAGCGGCGGGCGGGAGCGTTGGGATCGCCCCACTCGGTCAGGAGGTGCAATTCTTCATCGACAGGCGGCGGTACTACGGTTTCCATCCAGCTTCCAGGGATTTCGAGACCACTTCCGAGTGCTCCTTAATTTTATCAAGAATCGCCAGAGCGCCCGCTAGTGTTTGACGCGCGGCCGGGCCGGAGCATTTCGGGGAATTCCGGGTTTCGATGGAATCCAGGAAGGCGTCGAATTGTAATTTAAGCGGCTCGGATTTAGCCACCGTGGCCTGTTCAAAGCCGATCTGGCGGCCTGCGCCGACCGAAAAAACAGCCAGGTCCTGCCGCTGATAATCGAGCGAAAGATATTGATTCGGCTGGAATAATCGCATTTTCCGCACCCGTTCCGTAGAGACCCGGCTGGCCGTCAAATTGGCCACGCAGCCGTTCGGAAACTGCAGCCGGACGTTGGCAATATCCACCTTTTCCGAAAGAATGGAAATACCCGCCGCGCGAATTTCCTGTGGCTCGGCCCCCGCCATGGCCAACACGATATCCACGTCGTGGATCATCAGGTCGAGCACCACATCCACATCCAGGCTGCGCGGACTGAACAGATTCAGCCGGTGAATTTCGAAAAACAGAGGCAAGGTCGCGCGCCGCTCCATCTCGATCACGGCCGGATTGAACCGCTCCAGGTGTCCCACCTGCAACACGCGGCCGAGCCGCTCCGAACAGGCAATCAGCCGGTCCGCCGCCTCCAGATCCGTCGCAATGGGCTTCTCAACCAGCACGTCGATGCCGGCCTCCATCAGCCGACAGCCGATCTCCTCGTGCGCCGAGGTCGGGACCGCCACAATCGCCGCATCCACCTTACCCGCGAGATCGCCGACATCGATCACCGGCCGCGATTGATACAACGCGCCGACTTCTCCGGCGCGCGCCGGGTCAATATCCACGACGGCGGCCAGGTCGGCGCGTGTCGATTCGCTGACCACGCGGCAGTGGTTCCGACCGAACTGGCCGGCTCCCACCACGGCCACACGATGATTCTTCTTAGATTCCGACAATGGCGATTCCTGCTTCGTTCGCAGCCTCCAACATATTTTCCCGATCGAGCATGAGCGTCCGCCCTGCCTCGACCGCCAGCACGGTAGTTCCCGTTTCGCGCATCACCGGCACCGTATCCAGCCCGACCACCGGCACGTCGAACAGCAGATGTTCGCGCCGCCGCGCCGCTTTCACCAGCGCCAGACGGCGTCCGTTCACCAGCCCGGCAGCCCGACGCAGCATAGCGTCGGTGCCCTCCATCGCTTCCACGGCCACGCAGGCCCGTTCGCAAATCGCGACACTCTGGCCGACGTCCAGCCCCGACAGCGCATTCGCCACGCGATGTCCGTACTTCACGTCCGTCATCTCGTCCTTGTCCGGCTTGCGGCGCGTCATCGCTCCCTCGGCGGCCAGCAGTGGCTTCAGCAGTGCCGTCGAATCGGTCAGGTGGATGCCTTCATCGGCCAGGATTTTAATGACCCCGCCGATCAGTCCGTCGGTATTCTTCGAGGGCAGCGACATCAGCAGCTTGGCCAGGCGCCAGTCGGGCCGGATCGACGAGAAGATTTTGGCGTGCTTCACCTGACCGCACATGACCACTTCCGTGATCCCGTCGCCCTTGAGGATGTCGATCAATTTGCCGAGCGAGCCCAGCGAAATCCAATGGCAGCGCGGCGCCAGCGCTTCCACTTCCTTCGACGCTTCCTCCTGGATGGCGACCACAGTGACGTCATGGCCCAGCCGGCGCGCGCTCTCAAGCGCCAGCAGCGGGAAGCGCCCATTCCCGGCGATCAGACCGTACCGCATCTACTTGATCACGCCCCGCGGTGAGGAGCGGATAAAACCCAGGAGTGCGTCGAGTTCCGCGCAGGGCGTGACCTCGGCGCGAATCCGCTCGACCGCCTGAGTGGTATTCAGTTGCGACCGCGTCAACAGCCGGAACGCCGTCTGGAGCGATTCGATGACGGGCTTTTCAAATCCGCGCCGCTCCAGCCCCACGCGATTCGCGCCGAAGACTTTCATCTCGCGCTCGCCCACCGTGCTGGAATACGGCATCACGTCCTGAATGACCGCGCTGTGCGATCCCACGAACGCATGTTGCCCGATGCGGCAGAACTGGTGGACGGCCGTGTAGGCGCTGATCTCCACCCAGTCACCCACCTCCACATGGCCCGCCAGCGTCGCGCCGTTCACCAGGATGATGTGATCGCCCATGCGAACATCGTGCGCCACATGGCAGTAGGCCATCAGCAGGTTATCGCTCCCGACGGTGGTCAGCAGAGCGCCGCCCTGCGTACCTCGATGAATAGTGACGAACTCGCGGATGCGGTTGCGATCGCCGATGCGCGTCTCGGCGCGTTCGCCTTTATATTTGAGATCCTGCGAGGCAACCCCGATGGAACTGTACGGGAAAAAGATGTTGTCCTCGCCGATCCAGGTCGGGCCTTCGGCGTAGATGTGCGCCATCAGGCGGGTGCGGGCGCCGATCTCGACTTCGGCGCCGATGATGCAGTAAGGTCCGATCTCGGCGCTTTCGGCGATGCGCGCCTGCGGATCGACAATCGCGGTGGGATGGATCGGCATCGTCAGCCCAGGACTTCGGCCGCGGGCTTTTCTTCCTTCGCCTTTTCCTCTTTGTCCGCCAGTTTGCACATGACTTCGACCTCGGCCACGGCCAGTCCGTCCACCGTAGCGATCCCGGCCATCTTGGCCACGCTGGCCTTCTTCTTGATGATCTTCATCTCCATGCGGAGCGTGTCCCCTGGCACCACCGGACGGCGGAAGCGCGCATTTTCCACGGCCACCAAAAGGACCAGCTTATTGTGGCGATCCGGCATGCTGTGCAGCACCAGCACCCCGGCCGTTTGCGCCATGGCCTCGATAATCAGCACGCCCGGCATCACCGGAAAGTCGGGGAAATGTCCCTGAAAGAAGGGTTCGTTGGCAGTGACTTGCTTGATCCCGACCACCCGGTCGGGCTCCATTTCGACGATGCGGTCGACCAGAAGAAACGGGTAGCGATGAGGCAGAATACTGCGTATATCGTTAATATCCAATATGGCCATGGAAGCGCTTATTATAGCCCAGCGCGCCAAATTGATGATTCTACGAGCGCCTATTCAGCGGGTGTCGCCGGCAAACTGCACGAGGTGAACTGCGTCCACGCCCATGCGGAGACCATCGCGCGATTGCTGGTCGCCGGCAAACAACATCCTAAGACGCTCTACTTCAACTACCGCCAGCCTCAGACCGGCCGCTGGGACAGCCCCGCCCTTCGCGCCAAATACAAATACGACTGCGTATTTCCGGCGAAGAAGAGCGAGGATCCGGCGAACGGCACACTCGAAATCGATATATGATTTAGTGCGCGGCGTGCGCAGCCCCGCCTTTGCCTAACTCGCCGAGTGCCGCCTTGAAGCCGCCGGCGAGTTTGTCGGCCGGGCCGGTGCCCCAATAGTGCAGGAAGTATATCGCCGGCTGTCCTCCCGTCATGTGATTGTGAATGGCAACGACATACAGCCCGTTGGCGCGGAGCGCCTTCAGCACGGGAGTAATTTCGTTGGCCAGCATCGCCACATCGCCCGCGATCTCCGCATTGGAATCGCTGCCGAAGAAGGCAGCCCAAGTGTTGAGTCCCATGCGAGCGTTAATCGTGGCGCCCATCTCTTTAACGTTGAGATCGTCGCGGCCGACTGTGATCTTGTAAACCGGGCCGTTTTGCTCGCCCTCGTGCCCAACCAGCTTTGCGATCTTTGCCGTATCGATCTGACCCGCGGAAACAGTCGCCGTTCCACCCGAGATGGTGCTCTGATGCTGGGGCGATCCGCGTCCGATCCGGTCGACTGCAGGCTTCACTTTTGCCGCCAGCTCCGCCGCCTTGCCGTGACCGTGCACGTGCATGTAGAAGATCCGGGGATTCTCGAAGAAGAAGTGATTGTGCAGTGCCGTAACTTCCAACCCGTTGTCCAGCAGCGCGGACATTACGGGATTCACCTCGTCTTCCAGCAGCACCAGATCGCCCATCATCACGTCGTTGCCGCCGTCGCCCTTGGTCATCGCCAGCCATCCTCCGAATCCAAACGGCGTCGGCGTGGCGATCCCGTCAATAGACACCTTGAGATCGCTGCGGGGAATGTTCACCTTCAGGACGTTAGCTTTGAAATCGCCCTGTTTACCCAGGGTCTTGAGCACAGTGTCGTAATCGGCGGGCATGGTCTGCGCAATCGCTGCCATCCCGGTTAACAGAAGTAATCCTAACTTAGTCATCTGTAATCCCCTCGTACCAACTATTTTCGTTCAAAAAACAACGTGCCGGGTGATACTCTCGGGCTGATGCGTGCTTGGATTCTCATCGCGGCGCTCTCGGCGAGCGGCGCGCTGGCCCAAAATCGTGCGCCCCTAAACGTGACACGCACTACCGGTCCGATCGTGCTGGATGGTCGGCTCAACGAGCCCGATTGGCAAAGGGCCACGCCTGTAAACCTCACCCAACAGTCACCGCTGCCGGGGGAACCGACTCCGTATGTGACCGAAGCCCGGATCCTTCTCTCAGGCGATGCCCTCTATTTCGGAATCGTATGCCGCGATCCGGAGCCCCGTAAAATTGCGCTCCACAGCATGCAGCGCGACGATCCGATGACCGGAGACGACACCGTCAGCATCGTCCTTGACACGTATGGCGATAAGCGGACCGGCTACTTCTTTCGCGTCAATGCCGCTGGGGCGCGCACCGACGGTCTCATCTCGGGTTCTGACGATCCGTCTTACGAGTGGGACGGGATTTGGGATGCGCGGACGGCGCGTTCACCGGACGGCTGGTCAGCGGAGATCGTGATCCCCGCCCGCACACTCAGCTTCACTCCAGGACGCGAGCAGTGGGGCTTGAACCTCGAGCGTTTCGTTCCCCGCGCAGGGAGAATCACGTTGCGGTGGGCCTCTCCGACGCTCGATTCTTCCTTGTCTGACATGAGCCGCGCCGGATCCATGCTGGGCCTCGGCGAGTTGCAGCAAGGCCTGGGCATTGAATTCTCGCCGTTCCTGGCCGGGCGCATGAAAGATAGATTCTCGCAATCTCCGCGGGCATGGCAGGGATCCGAGGGAATGGACTTCACGTGGAAGATCACGCCGCAACTGGTGGTGGTCGTCACTGCCAATACGGACTTCGCCGAGACGGAGGTCGATTCGCGGCAGATCAATATCACTCGATTCCCGCTGTTCTTTCCCGAAAAGAGAAGCTTCTTTCTGGAAGGCGCCAATCAGTATGTATTCGGGCTGGGATTAGGCGAGTCATTCATTCCATTTTTCAGCCGCCAAATCGGGCTGGCTAACGGCCAGCCGGTTCCCATCGATGCGGGCATCAAACTGAATGGCCGCGTGGGCAAGTGGAATCTCGCACTGCTGGATGTACAGACTCGCGAGACTCAAACCAATCTCGGCCGCTTGCCGGCCGCCAACCTTCTCGCCGGCCGCATCTCTTACGATTGGAGCGAGCATCTCCGCGTCGGCACCATCTTTACCAATGGAGATCCCGAAGGCGGCAGGCGGAACACGCTGGTGGGATTCGACGCGGTGTGGCGCACTTCCAAATTTCTGAAGAACAAGAACCTGCTGGTGGGCGCATGGACGGCGGCGGTCTACGGCAATCCCAGCCCTGGTAGCAGGACGGGGTGGGGCGCGGCCGTCCAGTACCCTAACGACCTGTGGAGTTGTAGCGGGAGTGTAAATCAGTATGGATCCGCGCTGCAGCCCGCCTTAGGATTTCTGCCGCGTCCCGGCACTCGCCAGGAGGAATTCTACTGCGCCTTCCAGCCGCGCCCGTCGAAAACCGGACCGCTGCGCTGGATTCGCCAGGAGTTCCTGGAAAACGAATTCGCGCGTGTGGTGAACGCCGCCGGGATCACTGAGTCGTGGCAGTATTTCTTTGCACCTGTGAACGTACGTTTGGAGACGGCCGACCGCTTCGAATTCAATTACATTCCCGAATACGAATATCTGGCGGCGCCCTTCGAGATTGTCCCCGGCGTAGTGATTCGGCCCGGAGCGTACCGCTTCACGCGTTTCCGCGTGGAAGCGCAATCCAGTCCCCATCGATCCGTGGAAGCGGGAGCCACTACCCGGTTCGGCGACTTTTATAGCGGCACCCTCACGCAATGGGAACAGTACGTCAAGTGGACTTCGCCGAAAGGCAGACTCCAATTCGGATTAATCGCCGAGAACAATTTCGGGCATCTGAAGGAAGGTAACTTCGTGCAGCGATTATGGCAGGTACAGTCGTCGTTCGCATGGAGTCCTAACCTGGTGCTCACCAATTTCCTTCAGTACGATACGGACTCCCAGAATCTGGGCAGCAACACCCGGCTGCGTTGGACGATCAGGCCCGGGCGGGATCTGTTCGTCGTGTGGAACCGCGGCTGGCAGCGGCTCATCCTTTCGCCAAAGGATCTCGGCCTGATTCCAGAAAACGAATTACTCGCCATCAAGCTACGCTGGACGTTTCGCAGGTGAGTCCCGGCACGAGTCACTGTTCAGACTTTCTGAGGATCACCTTGCGAAAGAGGCGGTCATCCGGCCTCTTCAATGTGCCTTCCAGCGTTGTGCCGGCCAAAGTGAGCCGCCACGTACCCTGCGGAATCGTGCAGGCTATCGTGTGGGTGTCCGCGTCCCATTGGAATTCCAGCGTGCCCATCGACACAGCCTTACCGTTCTCGATCTTGTCGCCGCGGATTGCGTACCAGCCGGGCTTGTCGGCCAACTTCGCGACTCGCCAGATGACTTTCTCGTTGTGGCAGCCCGAATCCGCTTGAGTGCAGATCGAATCGCCGGACCAATTCCCCAGAATGGCCGATTCGCCGCTGGAAGATTGCGGGCGAGCGACCGCAACGAACACGAGGGCTACCAGAAAGGACGCGCGGGCAGTTTGCATGAAAACACTCCCGGCTAACTGACGCTGGAAATCGGGAAACGTTGGGGCTGAGCTGGAAAGCCGCTATCATAGCAGCCGTGGATTCAATCCTTTCCTATGTGCAAGGCAGGCAATCCGAGATCATTGCGCTGATCCGGCAGTGCGTGGAATGCGAATCGCCGAGCGATGATGCGGCGGCCGTCCAGCGCTTCAACGACTTGGTCGCCGACACCGTCACGCCATATGCCAAGGTCAAGCGCGTGGGCGCGCAGTTACTGTGCGAAATGGACCTCCCCGGCCGACGCAAGCAGGGGCAGATTCTGGCGCTCGGCCATTCCGACACGGTGTGGTCGATGGGAACGCTGCGGAGCATGCCGTTCCGTCAGGCGGACGGCCGCCTGTGGGGACCCGGCGTCCTCGACATGAAATCGGGCATCGCGTTCTTCCTTTTCGCAGTGCAGGCGTTGCGCGAATTCGACCGGCCGGTGGGCCGCAAGGTCGTACTCCAACTGAATTCCGACGAGGAGGTCGGGAGCGAATCCTCGCGCGCGCTGACCGAGAAGAATGCGCTGAGAAGTAACGCTGTGCTGGTGCTCGAACCCGGCACTGGACTGACCGGAAAAATCAAAACGGCGCGCAAAGGCGTCGGCGATTTCACCGTCACGGTCCGCGGCAAGGCGTCGCACGCCGGCGTGGATTTCCAGGCGGGCGCGAGCGCGATTCTCGAACTGGCGCGGCAGCTCGAAAAGATCGCCGGCTTCACACAGCTCAATCGCGGCATTACGGTCAATCCCGGAGTCATCTCCGGCGGCACGCGCAGCAACGTAGTCGCGGCCGAAGCACGGGCCGAGGTCGATATCCGCATCCTGCGCTTGAAGGACGCCGCCGGTCTCGAAAAGAAATTCCGCGGCCTCAAGCCCTTCGACAAACGCTGCACCATCGAAGTCACCGGCGGACTCAACCGGCCGCCCATGGAGCGATCCGCCGGCATCTTAAAACTCTTCCGCACAGCGCAAAAGCTCGGCCGCGAACTCGGCGTCGAACTGGAAGAGTCGCTCACCGGAGGCGGATCGGACGGCAACTTTACCGCCGCCCTCGGCATCCCCACGCTGGATGGACTCGGCGCCGTCGGCGAAGGCGCGCATGCCTCCAACGAAAGCATCCTCGTCGACCGCATCGCCGACCGCACCGCACTCATCGCGCACCTGCTGACAGCGATTTAACCCGGTGTTGCGGCCCAGTAGGATCGACGATCGCGCGGCGATATCGAGCCCCGCGAACTCGCGCCTCTCCAACTTGGGGAAGGCCGCGGCCGCGATCATGGCCGCATTATCGGTGGACAGGCCCGGTGTCGGGAACAGGACGGGGTACGGCAGCCGCGCCGCCTGCTTCGCGCAAACCCGCGATGCCGTCGCTTGCGAGGCAAGTCGAGCCCTACGCCAGCGTCAGATTCGCCTGCGCGGCGATATCGAGCCCCGCGAACTCGCCCGCTCCAACTTGGGGAAGGCCG
>Ga0105240_10007748_pt1 | contig 15534 bp, 14 predicted proteins | sample KBSC54metaG_FD_80426 | JGI IMG/M metagenome (GOLD analysis project Ga0105240, IMG submission 80426) | Corn rhizosphere microbial communities from Kellogg Biological Station, Michigan, USA - KBS C5-4 metaG | ecosystem: Host-associated > Plants > Roots > Rhizosphere > Soil | place: Michigan, USA... | reverse complement strand
CGAGACCGAGCGCCGCCAGGCCCGCAAGCACGCCCGATATCGTCGGGATCGGACTTGGGGCCGAAGCCGCCTGACCGGCGCCCGCCAGCACCAGCACGCCGACAGCGATCAGGAACTGCCGCATCCGCTGCGGAATTTGCCCCGAAACCGCGCTGTCCATCAGGGTTGCGATGAAATAGCCGCCGCAGAAACCGACCGTCGCAATCAGCCACCACGCCACCGCCGCTCCCGCCGGCACGAATTCGCGCGTATCGGATCGCCACAGCCGGCCCAGGTCGAGCCCGAACCGGGCGCCGAGCATGTGCACGGCAAGCGCCAGCAGCACTCCTGAAATCATCGCGCCGGCGAGGATCAGGCGGCGCGGAAAATAGGTCGTCTCGGGCATGCTCCGCTTGTAAGATAAAGCCGGCGGTGCGCGCAAGCCGACGCAGAGAAATCAGGCACTGTTTTGAGCAGGCACTCCTTCAAGGAGGGGCTCGGCACATGACGATCGGTCTTCTCGCGCTCACCGTCGCGGCGATCTTCGCCGGCGCCGCGATTTACGTGAATGTCGCCGAGCAACCGGCGCGGCTATTCCTGGATGACCACGCGCTGCTCATCGAATGGAAGCCCTCCTATAAGCGCGGAGCCGCGATGCAGGCATCGCTTGCGCTCGTGGGCTGTCTGTTGGGCTCGATCGCGTGGTGGCGGACCTCGCAAGCCGGCTTCTTGGTCGGCGCCATTGCGATGATCGCGCCGTGGCCGTGGACGTTGCTCGGCATCAAGCCGATCAACGATGCGTTGCTGGCGACCGAACCCGGGAAGGCGGGGCCGCCGACGCGTGCCCTTGTTATCAAATGGGGCGCACTTCATGCCGTGCGAACCGCATTGGGCGCCCTCGCCACCGTCGCGTTTTTGTGGGCATGTCTGTCGCGTTAGGTGCGGCGCGCGATTTTCGTGCGCTCGCTTCGGGCCCTGAGAATGGCAAACCGCCCATGACGATTGATCTGCCGAACGAGGCTGCCGCAGGACGCCGTTACGCCTACAAGGCGTCGCTGATTGGATCGGCGCATCAATTCGAGCTGACCGAGGAGGGATTATCCTGGCAGGTCGGCGGCAAGTCCGGGGTTTGGCCTTATGCCGATATCGCGAGAATCAGTCTCTCCTACCGGCCGGTGTCGATGCAGTCGCGGCGCTTTCGCGCCGATATTGAAAACGCAAATGGTCAGCGAATCGTCATCCTCTCGACAAGCTGGCAGACGGTGGCGCTGATGGCGCCGCAGGACCATGACTACCGCGCCTTCATCACACAGTTGCATCGGCGGATCGAGAAGGCCGGCGCAAAGGTGGCGCTGATCGGCGGCGTAAAGCCCGGCGTCTATGCTGCCGGCATTGCGTTGCTGGTACTTGTCGCGATTGCGATATCGGGGCTTTTGGTACGTGCCATCGCCACGGCCGAATGGGCAGGCGGATTGTTTCTGGTGGGATTTGCGGCATTGTTTGCCTGGCAGATCGGCGGCTTTGTCTGGCGTAACCGGCCGCGGGCCTACACATCAGATCATTTACCGGAGGCGTTGCTGCCGTAGTCGTGCCTCGGGATCGAGCGCGAAGAAAGAATACTGCAATCAAGCGCAATGAAATGTGACTTCGCGATGCGGCCGAGGCACGGCATCGTAGCAGCGCCTGCTTCGGCTGTTACGCGAGGGACCGTGGAGGATCGACGCACCCGACTGCCGACGGAAGCCGAAATTGCCGACATCAATGCAAGGCATCTAATCAGCACGCCGATAAAACCCGCCGATCTGCTGTTCGTGTTCGGCACCCGCGAGGATATAGCTCGGCGCGTGGATGAAGCCGTTAGGCTCTGGCGCGAAGGCTTGTTTCGCTGGTCCATCGTGAGCGGCGGGGTGACGCCGGGCTCAAAGCTTTCAGAATGCGAGATCATCAAGACTGCGATGGTATCCCGCACGAACGCATTCTGGAAGAACACCGCGCGACCAACACCGGCGAGAACGTCATCTTCTCGTTACCCGTCATCGAGGCAGCGCTTGGGCTTGCAAATATCCGCAGCGTGATCTGCCTCGGCAACACCTGGCGCGCCGCTATCCGATGACGCTGCACCGGCACTGGCCGGCGGTGGAGAAGATGCTGATATCAGTCGATAGCTTTGAGACGCCGTTGGCGCTTTGGCACACCGATCCGGATTTCCGAGCCCGGATTCTCGGTGAATGGGACAAGATCGAGCCATACAAGGCGAAAGGTTTTATCGCGGAGTGGCCCCTCGTCTAGAAGATGCCCTAGTGCCGCACCACCAGCACCGAGCACTTGGCATAGCGCACCACATGGCCGGCATTGGAGCCGAGAAAATAGGTCCGCATCGCCGGCCGGTGCGACGTCATGACGATCAGGTCGGCCTTCATCGCCGCGGCTTCCTCGAGAATCTCGTGATAGATGCCGCCCTGCCGCACCGCGCTGGAGATGCGCGCAGCCTCGATGCCGGATTCCCGCGCCACAATGACGAGCGCCTCCTCGGAGGTCTGGCGTTGCTGGGCGTCGAAGTCCGCAGGCACATACTCCGCCAGCATCACCGGCGTCATCGGCAGTACGTTCAGAAGGCGCACCGCCCCGCTCCAGGTCTGTGACAGCGTCGCCGCTGTGGCAATCGCAGGCTTTGCCAGATCGGTATCGGCAAGATCGATCGGGACCAGAATGGATTTGAACATCGCGCGCCTCCCTGTCGGCATCAACCTAACATAAATTGACGGCCTGGCGACGCCGCACGGTCTCAGTCGTCTGAGGTCTGCTTCAGCAGCTTTGGGGTGACGAACAGCACCAGCCGCCCGTGGCGGAATGCCACGTCGGCCCAGTCGCCGACCGCAAAGTCGAAGACGGCAAGACCCGATGTCGGCAGATTGCCGGCGAGCGCCCTGCGCGCGGCGGCGTCGCCGCTACCGGCCAACGCGAGCGCCAGTTCATGCATTCCGGGATTATGCCCGACCAGCATTAGCCGCTGTGGGTCGGCGGCGGATGCGTCGCGGATGATATGCAGGAGCTGCGAGGGGTTGGGGCCATAGAGTTCCGGCACGAGCTCAACCTGCGGCTCCGGAACCAGGTCTTTCATGGCCTCCCATGCAATTTGCCAGGTCTGATGCGCCCGGATCGCGGGTGAAACCAGCACGGAATCCGGAAAAGGCGGATGCCGACCGATCCAGCCGCCGATCTCTGCGGCGTCATTGCGGCCGCGGTTGTCGAGCCGGCGGTCCTGATCGCGGCCTGAGGGCGCGTCGTTCTTGGTTTTGGCGTGACGCAGCAACATCAATCGGCGCATGGCGCAATCTCGATTCGTTTCAGGCCTGCGGATTAATGTACAGGCTTTAGGCTTAGTACAAGGTGACAAGGGCCAGATCGGTCCGTAAGAAAACGATATGAGTGAGACTTCCACAAGCACGCCCAACGGACCTGACGCCCCGGCGATGCGAGAGCGCTGGCGGCTTTCGTTCGACCTGGATGTCGATATCTGCGTGATCGGGGCGGGGCTCGCCGGCCTCTCGGTGGCGCTGGAGGCTGCGCGGCTCGGCGCCAGCGTCGCCGTGCTCGAAGGCCGGCACATCGGCTGGAACGCATCCGGCCATCAACTCGGCACGGTGATGCCGGGCTATGGGCTTCCGATCGGAGACTTGATCGCACGCATCGGTTATGAGGACGCCCGCGAACTCTGGTCGTTGTCGAAGCAAGGCGCCGAAATTGTCCGGGCCAACGCGTCAGAACAATCAATTCCGGGCATTGCGCTGAGCGAGGGCGCCCTTGAAGTGTCCAACGTCGATGTCGGCGATCAGCTGATCAGCCGGCTGCAAATGCTCGGCGAGGATTTCGAAACCGAAGTGGAAGGCTGGCAGGTCGATCGGGTGCGCGCCGAACTCAGGACCGATCGTTATTTCCACGGCGTTTATTATCCCAAGGCGTTCCAGATCGACGGCCGCAAATACATCCACGGCCTTGCCGCGCTGGCGCGGCGAGCGGGGGCGCGGATTTTCGAGGACACGCCGGTCGTCAGCATCGATGCATCGGGGATTCGCAAACGCATCGTCACGCCGTCGGCACGGTTGCGTGCGTCGCACATCGTGCTCGCCGGCAATATCCATCTCGGCGCGCCGCTGCGGCGGTTGTCGGAAACGCTGCTGCCGGTTTGGCGCTACGCCGGCGTAACCGCGCCGCTCGGCGAGCGCCTTGCCGAGGCGATGACGTTTCGGGGATCGGTGGTGGACTGCGATGGCGTCGATCACTTCCGGATCGTGGATGGCGACCGCCTGATGTGGGCGAGCCCGGAGACCACCTGGGCGGCGCGGCCGGCGCGGTTTGCGCCCGCCATTGCGAGGAGGATCCGCACGATCTTTCCCCAACTCGGACGGGTCGAGATTGCCGAAGTCTGGGGCGGCGCCGTTGGACAGACCGTGCACGGCATGCCGCAGATCGGCCAGTTGCGCCGCGGGCTGTGGGTCGCGAGCGGCTTCGGCCGTCAGGGCTTGAACACCTCGGCGGTGGCGGGGCAGTTGATTGCACGCAGTATTCTCTGGGGCGACGAACGCTGGCGGCTGTTTTCGCCCTTCGAACTGGTGTGGGCGGGTGGACCGGCCGGCCGCGTCGCTGGATATGTCATCGGGATGTGGGGGCGGGGAAGCTCGGCCGCCGCAGGCACGCTGGCGCGCTATCGGGAACGAGCGCGGGTCCGGGAGCGGACTCGCGAGGCGCGGTTGGCCGAGGCCAATCGCCAGGCCGGAACCCGGCCGCCACGGCGCCGCCCGCCGCCGGGCCGTCCATTGCCGCCGCGCGGGAACGAAGGCGAGGGTACTTCCTGACTTCGCCCCGCAAGATCGGGGCGAGGGGGGGTTGCGGCGGGCGCATCTCGCAGGAAAGTGAGAAATTTTCGGCCAGATCAGTGTAACTTCCACCCAGGCGCCGCGTACTTGAAAGCGAACAATCCGTTCGTTTGGCCCGGAGACCATCATGATTGACCGCCGTATCCTGCTCGCGTCCGTCGCCAGTTTACTTGGCCTTGCCGCGTTCCGATGGCTGCGCGCTACGCCTGCAAACGCCGCGGAGAAGTTCGAGGTCGAAAAGACCGATGCGGAATGGCGCGCGCAGCTGACCCCGCAGCAATATGAGATCCTGCGCAAGCAGGGCACCGAACGGCCGGGATCGAGCCCGCTGCTCAAGGAGCATCGCAAGGGTATTTTCGCCTGCGCCGGCTGCGACCTGCCGCTGTTCTCCTCGGAGACGAAATTCGAGAGCGGCACCGGCTGGCCGAGTTTTTATCAGCCGCTCGATAATGCCGTCGGCAAGACCGAAGACCGCACCTTTGGGATGGCGCGGACCGAAATCCACTGCCGCCGCTGCGGCGGCCATCTCGGTCACGTTTTCGACGATGGACCGAAGCCGACCGGCCTGCGCTACTGCATGGACGGCTTTGCACTGGTCTTCCATCCGGCCGCGCCATCGGCCACCTGATCGCCGTTTGCGCCCCGGCAATTGTTGCCCGCCCGGCAATTGTGCCCCGGTCTCTGGACCGGGGCATTTTCATTCAAGCATTTGATATTACGAGGCTTTCTATCTTGGCATGGTGCTTGCGACATCCTCCTTCGATTGCGGCCGTGGCCTTGCAAATCGGCTGGCCGCCCGGATCGAATTTGGAGACGATGTTATGGGTATCTTCGATGCTCTCAATACTTCCGTTGCGGGTTTGCAGGCGCAGTCGTTCGCGCTCCAGAATATCTCCGGGAATATCGCGAATGCGCAGACCACCGGCTACAAAGGCATAGGCACCAGTTTCGTCGACCTCGTTCCGGATTCGACGACACCGGACCGGCAGGTCGCGGGAGCCGTCACCGCCTACGCACGAGCCACCATCTCCTCGCAGGGAACCGTCTCGGCATCGACGGTCGCCACTTATATGGCGATCAACGGCGAGGGCTTCTTCTCGGTGCAAAAGGCAGCCGGGACCACCGACAATACGCCGGTCTTCACCGGCGTCACCAACTACACGCGCCGCGGCGATTTTCAAGTCAACGCCAACGGCAATCTCGTCAACGGTGCGGGATACTACCTGATGGGTGTTGCGGTCGATCCCAAGACCGGAAACCCGCTTGGCAACGTTCCGCAGGTTCTGCAGTTTCAGAACAATTTCGTGCCGGCCCAGGCGACCAGCGCCATTCAGTACGCCGCGAACCTTCCGACCACGCCGACGACGCCGGCAAGCACCACCGCGACCGCTGGCACGTTGTTGGCCGCGGGAGGCTTGAACCCCTCGGATTTCAGCCAGAATCCTTTGCCCGTGGGCACGCCGCCGACGCCGTTCGGCGATGCAACCGTGACCGGCGCCGCCGCCTTGAACAAGGCGGCAACGCCGGCTCCGATCACGGCCGCAACGACACTGTCGGGAGCCTCTCCAAGCGACTCGCTGACGACGAATTTCGCGGTCGGCGACACCATCGTGGTTGACGGCACGACACTCACATTCGTCAACACTGGCACGGCAGGCAATTCGATCGACGTCACCGACACGGTCGGGACCTTGCTCGCCAAGATCGGCGCCATCACCGGCGTTGCCCCAACCATCAACGCATCTAACGGCGCGATCACACTGCACACGGGCACGGCGCAAGATCTGTCGGTCTCAAGCTCGTCGCCGGCTTTCGGAGCACTCGGCTTCTCGACCACCATGACGGCAGCACGCACCGGTGGCGGCACCGCCGGTACCGGCTTCGTCGTTGGCAACGACACCACGATTTTCCAGAAGGAATCCATCAGCGGCGGCGCGGTCACGGCCTACAACGCGGCCGGAACGCCGGTCAACCTGCAATTGAGATGGGCCAAAACCGACAGCGCCTCGTTGGGCAGCCCGCATGTGGACAGCTGGAATCTTTTTTATCAGAGCAATCCCAACGCAACCGGCACCCAGGTCGCCTGGGTCAACACCGGCACGACCTTCACGTTCGGCGCCAATGGAGCTTTGACGAGTCCATCGGGCTCCGCGATCGCCGTCCCGAACGTGAGCGTCAGCGGCCAGACGCTTGGCAACATTACGATCAACGTTGGCTCCGGCGGCCTGACACAATTTGCCAGCACCGGCGGCACCGCGACCATCAACACCATATCGCAGAACGGTTACGCAGCCGGCCAGCTCCAGTCGGTCGCCATCAGCAACAGTGGCCTGGTGATCGGCACCTTCTCCAACGGGCAGAACCTCGATCTCGCTTCCGTCACGCTATCGCACTTCAACGGCACCAATTACCTCAAGAGTCTCGATGGCGGTGCCTACGCCGTCACCGACCAATCGGGACCGGCGATCATCGGTGCCTCCGGCACGATCAGCGGCTCGTCGCTGGAAGGGTCGAATACCGACATCGCCGATGAGTTCACCAAGCTGATCGTGACCCAGCAAGCCTATTCCGCGAATACCAAAGTGATCACCACGGCCAACAGCATGGTTCAGGACCTCTTGAACGTGCTGCGTTGACAGGTTCCGGCAAGAGGTCAGCACGGCTTGATCTGAGGCGGCTACTATGAGTTTGGGTTCAGCTCTCGCCACTGCGATGTCCGGTTTGCGCGCCAACCAGGCCGCGCTTTCGATCGTGTCATCGAACATCGCGAACGCGCAGACGCCCGGTTACATTACCCAGAGCTCCGTTCAGGTCGAAGTAACGACCGGCGACACCGGCGCAAGCGTCAATGTCACCGGCGTGAACCGCGAGCTCAATCAATTCATACAGACTCAATTGCGTTCCGAAACATCCGGCGGCGCCTATGCCGGCCAGATGGCAAGCGTCTTGACCCAGCTGCAATCCATCTATGGGACCCCCGGCGATGCCGGGACGCTTGAAACCGCTTTTTCGAATTTTACGACGGCCCTGCAATCGTTGTCGACGACCTCGGGCAGCTCATCGGCGCAGATCTCGGCCGTGACGGCGGCGCAATCGCTGGCACAGCAGCTCAACGCAACCACGCAGGGCATTCAGACGCTGCGTTCCAATGCCGAACAGGACATCAACATTTCGGTGGGTCAGGCCAACGCCGCAATGACCCAGATCGCGCAAATCAACGCGCAGCTGCAGGGACTGAAGTCAACCGACCCTGCCGCCGCAACGCTTATGGATCAGCGCGACAGCGCGATCGACAAGCTGTCGCAGCTGATGGATATCCGCGTCTCCACCGATAACACCAACCAGACCACCGTCTATACCACAAATGGCATCGAGCTTGTCGGCGCCCAGGCGTCTACGCTCAATTTCAACTCGCAGGGAACGCTGAACGCCAATTCGCAATGGAACGCCAACCCGGCCATCTCCTCGGCGGGCTCGCTCACCGTCAAGCTCGCGAATGGGGCCGTCATCGATCTGGTCGCGACCAACTCGATCAGCTCCGGCCAGATCGCAGCCGATCTGACGCTGCGCGACAAGACATTGGTTCAGGCGCAGGCGCAGGTCGATCAACTGGCGGCGTCGATGGCGAGCGCGCTGTCGGACAAGACCACCGCCGGCACCGTCGCCCCCGCCGCGCTTGCCCCCAAGGCAGGCTTCGATCTCGATCTGTCGAACGTTTTGCCGGGCAATACGATCAATCTCACCTACACCGACACGGCGACCAACACCCAGCACCAGGTCTCGATCGTGCGGGTCGATGATCCGGCCGCACTTCCGTTGTCGAACTTCGGGGCCAACCCGAACAATCAGGTGATCGGCGTCAATTTTTCGGGCGGAATGGCGTCGGTTGTTGCGCAATTGAACAGCGCGCTCGGCGGCGCCAACCTGCAGTTCTCAAATCCCTCCGGTTCTGTTTTGCGTGTGCTCGATAACGGCACCAGCTCGGAAACCGTCAACGCGGCCTCGGTTACGACGACGGTCTCGGCGCTTGCGAGCGGGAGCGTCCAGCTCCCGGTGTTTACCGACGGAAATCTGTTGTACACGGGTTCGATTACGCGGAACGGCTCGCAACAAACCGGATTGGCGGGACGCATAACGGTCAATGCCGCGCTTCTCAGCGATCCCTCGAAAATGACCGTTTACAGCACGTCGCCCGCGACCAACCCCGGCGACACGACGCGTTCGGACTTTCTGTATTCCCAGCTGACGTCGGGCACGTTCACTTACTCGCCGCAGACCGGGCTCGGCACGGCCGCGACGCCGTTCAAGGGAACGCTGAGCACCTTCATGCAGCAGTTCCTGAGCCAGCAGAGCAATGCGGCAACGTCGGCAACCCAGCTTCAGCAGGGTCAGGACGTCGTCGTCAACGCGTTGCAGCAGAAATTCAAATCCGCCTCCGGCGTCAATATCGATAGCGAGATGGCGAACCTGATTTCACTGCAGAATAACTATGCCGCCAATGCTCACGTGATGTCCGTGGTTCAGGCCATGATGACAAGTTTAATGCAGGCTCAGTTGTAGGGCGATCGATATGGCAATCAATAGCGTGAGTTTCGGCCCCACTTATCTGAGCCAGTCGCTGCTGAATCTCAACAATCAGCTGGCGACACTTCAGTCGCAGCTGACGACCGGGAAAAAATCCACCTCCTATGCGGGCATGGGAGTCAACGAGGGATTTGCCATCGCAGCACGGGCGCAACTGGCGAACATTTCCGCGTTCAGCGATACCATGAGCAACATCAACACCAACATCGGCATCGCCAACACCGCGCTGCAGTCGATGGTCGATATCGGAACCACGGTTCTAAACAGCGCGAACAGTTCGATGCAAGGCTTGAACAGCGCCGGACAGACCATCGCCCAGCAAACCGCGACCTCTCAGCTGTCTTCGATGCTGGGAATCCTCAACATGCAGGCGGGCGACCGCTATCTGTTTTCGGGCAGCGCCATCAATACGCCTTCGGTCGCCTCGATCGATGATATCCTCAACGGGACCACCACCCAGGCCGGATTGAAACAGGTGATTTCCGAGCGTCAGCAGGCCGACGGCACCACCGGCCTCGGGCGCCTCGTTATTACTTCTCCGACAGCGACCTCGGTGCAGGTGGAGGAGGATGTCGCCGGCTCGCCGTTTGGCTTGAAGCTGAGCGCGATCTCATCGTCACTCACGGGCGCCACCGTAACCGGCCCCGCCGGATCGCCGGCCGCCGTTTCGATTGACCTCGGCGCCACCAATCCCAACAACGGCGACAAGGTGAGCTTTGCGTTCACGCTGCCTGACGGCACGACCGAATCGATTCAGCTGACGGCTTCAAGCGCGACGCCGCCGCCGGTCGGCAGTTTTGCCATCGGCGCCAACTCGACGGTGACATCAACCAATCTCAAGGCGGCGCTGAACACAGCGATCGGCACGCTTGCCAACACATCGCTGGTGGCCGCGTCGGCTATTGCGGCCGGCAATGATTTTTTCAGTTCGGCCGGAACCGCCACCGGAAGCGTGGTCAACAACAAGGCTGCGATCCCTGCGCCGATTACCGGCGCGACACTGTTGTCGGGTGCCGCGAGCACGGACTCGCTGGCCACCAATTTCGCGGCGGGCGACACCATCACCGTCAACGGCACGCCCATCACTTTCGTCGCCTCCGGCGCGACCGGCAACAACCAGCTCAACGTCACCGACAGCGTTCAGACGCTGTTGACAAAAATCGACTCGATCACCGGCACCTCGACCCCGTCGACCATCAGCGGCGGCGTGATCGCCCTGCACACCGACGACGCCGCGAACCTGACGGTTACCAGTTCGAATTCGGCCGCGTTCGCGGCACTCGGCTTCGGCGTCACCGCGACGGCGACCCTGCCGCCGCTGCGGGTCAGCGGCTCCCCGTTGAGCGCTGCGACCTCGCTGGTCAGCGGCACGCCGGCCAATACCATCTCCTGGTACACTGGCGAAGCGGGTCCAGGGTCCGCCCGCGCGACAGCGACGGCCCGTGTCGATCAGTCGGTGACCGTGCAGTACGGGGCGCGTGCCAATGAGACGGCCATTCGTTCGCAGCTTCAAACGCTGGCCGTTTTCGCCGCGGTCACGACCTCGGCCGCGAATCCAAATGCTGCCCTGCAGGTCTCGGCACTCAGTCAGCGCGTGGCGCAGAATCTTGCGCGGCAACCGGGGCAGCAAACCATCGAGGATATTCAGTCGGACTTTGCGACGGCGCAGCTGACGATGAAGGATGCCACCGCCAGGCAAACACAAGCCCAGGGAATGCTGCAGGGCATCGTCGACCAGGCCGAGAACGTTTCTCCAGACCAGGTGGCCAGTCAGATCCTGGCGCTCCAGACCGCCTTGCAGGCTTCATACCAGACCACTGCGATGCTCGCGCAGCTGAGCCTGACCAAGTATCTTCCGGTCGCGTAGCCCGGCGCGGCCGTTAGGTTTTGGTTAACTACGTCTATTTACTGTTTGGTGAAGAATGCATCACGCCCGCCGCCTTGGAGCCGCTCATGACCGACCAAATTCACCTGATGGTGGCCACGCCGTGCTTCGGCGGACAGGTATCCAGCATCTATGCCGGCTCCATCTTCCATTTGCAGAGGGTTGTGCGTTCCAGGCCCAACATCGATCTCACGGTTCTGATGCGCGACGGCGACGCGCTGATTACCCGGGCGAGAGCCAATCTGGTGACGCTCTTCCTCGACAATCCCACCGCGACCCACCTGCTGTTCGTGGATGCTGACATCGGTTTTGACCCCGACCAGGTATTCCGCCTGATCGAATCCGGGGCGGACGTGGTGGCGGGGGTCTATCCCATCAAGCGGGTCAACTGGGACAAGGCAAAACGGATGCTGGAGTCCAACCGGTCGAGCATGCCGTCGGCCGCTCTCGACTATGTGCTGGAGATTGACGATCCGGATCGCGTCATCGCCGTCAATGGATTTACCCGCGTGCGCTTTGCCGGCACCGGTTTCCTGATGATCAGGCGTCACGTCCTCGAGAGGATGTGCCGACATCCGGCCTATGCGGCACTGCAGTTCTTCGGCGAACATTCGCTTGATGCGCTCGCGGGAAGTCCCAACCGGTTTGCATTGTTCGAATGCATGATCGATCCGAAGACCGGGACTTACCTCAGCGAGGATTTTGCCTTCTGCAAACGCTGGACCGATATCGGCGGCGAGATCTGGGCCGATCTGCAAAGCCGCCTCGATCATGTCGGCCCGTCCGTCTTTCACGGCGATGTCTCGTCGCAGTTTGCCGCCTCAGCAAGAGCGGCGAATGCCGCCTGATTTCCACGAACACATCGGAATTGCCGAGCCTCTCTGCGCGGACCGGATCGGGTTTGCCAAGCTCACGACGATGGCATTTCGCGGCACCGATCTTCGTCCGTTGCGGGACCAATTGATGTCGAAGGTCGCCGGCGGAACCGCCGGCGCGGGCGAGGGTCTCGATCTGTCGCTGATAACGCAGCTGCTGGGCGACAAGCAGATCGGGATTGCCATTCAGGCGGAAGTGCTGGCCTTTCATCAGCTGTTTCGATCGCCATGCGCCGCGGAAAAGCCGAAACTGCGGGTTCTTGCGCTCGCCGCCGCGATCGACATGGGGGGCAACACACCGATCGAGTTTTTGCTGGAAGAGTCCGGGATCGAGCTGCTGACGCTTTATGTCATTGCCGGGATAGAGTTGCCGGTACCGCTGCCCGATCATGACGTTGCGATCGTGATCGCTTCCGACTCCGAGGAATGCCGTGATGCACTCCGCATCATCGATCAGGCGGCGGCCCGCTGGCCGCGGCCGATGCTGAACCCGCCGCGCCTTATCAGCAATCTCGATCGCGACAAGCTGCATCGTCTGATCAGGGGAATCGAGGGACTCGATATCCCGGCGACGGTATGCGTGACACGCGCGCAATTGTCTGACGTGGCCCGGTCGAATCTCTGCTTTGCCGATATTGCCGCCGAGCTCGGGTTTCCGATCATCGTCCGGCCGCGTGGTTCGCATGCGGGCGTCGGGCTCGCCAAACTCGATGATTGCGCCGCGATCGATCGATATCTCGCGGAACGGTTGGAACAGGAATTTTTCGTCTCCCGCTTCGTCGATTACGCCAACGATGACGGCTTGTTTCGCAAGTACCGGATCGTCGTCGTCGATGGCCGGCCCTATGCCTGCCACATGGCGATCGCCGATCGTTGGGATATCTGGTACCTCAACGCAGATATGGCATTTAGCGAAAGCAAGCGCTGCGAGGAAGGAAACTTCATGCGCAGCTTCGACAGCGCGTTCGCGGCTCGCCACCACCGCGCATTGGCCGCGATGATCGACCGAATAGGCCTCGACTATTTCACGATCGACTGCGCCGAAAACAAGTGCGGGGAACTGTTGATATTCGAGGTGGACAATACCGCTGTTGTGCACAATATGGATTCGCCGGAGCTGTTTCCCTACAAGCCTCCGCAAATGCGCGCGATTTTCGAGGCGTTCGCCGCGATGCTGTACCGCCGCGCCCGACAGGGCCAGGAGCACGCGGCGTGACAAGGGTGTTGCGCGAATTAGCCCTGCAATCGGAATCGAGCCAGACGCTCGATCCGCAAAATTGGGACGACGTGCGCGCGCAAGGTCATCGCATGCTCGATGACATGCTCGATTATGCCGCTGACATCCGCGACCGCCCGGTGTGGAGACCGATACCAGATGAAGTCCGCGCGCGGTTCCACGCCAGGCTTCCGCTTGAGCCCTCCGATCTCGGCGAGGTCTATCGGGAATTCACCGATTTCATCGTCCCCTATGCGACGGGCAATGTGCACCCGGGTTTCATGGGATGGGTGCATGGCGGCGGTAGCGCGGTCGGCATGCTGGCGGAGATGCTGGCGGCCGGACTGAACGCCAATCTCGGAGGGCGCGATCACATTCCGATCGAGGTCGAACGTCAGATCGTCGAATGGATGCGCGCGATGTTCGGTTTTCCGAGCGGGGCCAGCGGGATTTTTGTTACCGGCACGTCGATGGCAAATCTGATGGCGGTGCTGGTGGCGCGAACCGCGGCACTCGGGCAATCCGTCCGGCAGCACGGCCTCGGTGACGAAGGCGCGCGACTCACGGCCTATACCTCGAGCGCGGCGCACGGCTGCATCACCAAGGCGATGGACATCGCCGGTTTCGGCAGCGATGCCTTGCGAAGCATCGGGGCCGATCGATCCCATCGCATCGACGTGGCGGCATTGCGGGCAGCGATCGCCTTGGACCGCAGCGCCGGGCGGAAACCGTTCCTCGTGGTCGGCTCGGCTGGAACGGTGGATATCGGCGCCATCGATGATCTCCTGGCGCTAAGCGCGCTGTGCCGCGAGGAGCAACTTTGGTTTCACGTCGATGGCGCCTATGGCGCCCTCGGGATTCTGTCGCCCGCGCTCGCGCCGCGGCTGGCCGGACTTGAAAACGCCGATTCAATCGCGCTGGATTTCCACAAATGGGGACAGGTGCCTTATGACGCCGGCTTCCTGCTTGTCCGCGACGGCGATCGGCATCGCGACACTTTTTCCGCGCCAGCGGCGTATCTGCGCCGGGAGACACGAGGGCTCGCCGCGGGATCATCCTGGCCTTGCGACCTCGGCCCCGACCTGTCGCGCGGTTTCAGGGCGCTCAAGACGTGGTTCACGTTGAAAACCTATGGCACCGAAAAGCTGGGCGCGGTCATCACGCGCACCTGTGCGCTCGCCGCTTATCTGGAGACGCGGATTCTGGCGGAGCCGCGGCTGGAGCTGCTGGCGCCGGTCCAGCTCAATATCGTCTGCTTCCGTTATCGCGCTGCCGACGCCAACAAGGTCAACGGCGAAATTGTCATCGACATTCAGGAATCCGGGATCGCGGCGCCATCAACGACGCTGCTCGACGGCCAGCTCGCGATACGCGCGGCTATCGTCAATCATCGCACCGACACTTGTGACATCGACGTGCTGATCTCGGCGGTGCTGGATTTTGGTGCGCGGCGGTCGCGTTCCGACGACGGCCTGTTGCCGACGGTCGAGCCGCCTCCGCCGCTGGCGATGTAGGAGACTTACCTCAGGCGGAGCGGCGCGCTTCGGCGCCGGCGCCCTGTTCGCTCCGGACGGCTTCATTGTGATCCAGAAGCGTCCTCTCGTAGGCGACGAGTTTTCTGGCCTCTTTCAGGGCCTGATACAGATCGCCGTTCAAAATGTGATTGTTGATGCCCTCGATGATGGGCCAGGCGCTCGGCGCAGCGGTTACGATATCGCGCACCAGACTGAAGTAAGTGCCGTGATTGACCTGCGGATCCGGCGAAATATACATCAGCTGCACCGCCAGATAGACGAGTTTGGCAGGTGTATCGGCGGTCTCGGGCGTCAGGATGTCCTTCTCGCGTAGAATCGGAATCTTGTCGCCATCGATCAATAGCCGGGCACGTTGATCGGTGTTGGTGATCACGCAGTTGCCGATGATGATCCGCTCGTGCGGTTTGAGCTCGACTTTCAATGCCATGGCTGTTCTCCATTGCCGCATCTTGAAGCTAGCGATCACTGCAGCGAGTTTCGAATGAGTGCCGGCTTTTGGTCGCGCCAGATACGCTGACGCTTTTTTGCCGATGCGCCGCAATCCTTTACTATTGCGGTTAACGCTTCGTGAACGAGGCAAGAT
>Ga0105240_10007745_pt1 | contig 15536 bp, 16 predicted proteins | sample KBSC54metaG_FD_80426 | JGI IMG/M metagenome (GOLD analysis project Ga0105240, IMG submission 80426) | Corn rhizosphere microbial communities from Kellogg Biological Station, Michigan, USA - KBS C5-4 metaG | ecosystem: Host-associated > Plants > Roots > Rhizosphere > Soil | place: Michigan, USA... | reverse complement strand
TTATGCCAGCTCGACCAGGTCTTGCCAGCGTTCAAGGTCACGATCGCGCCCTGGTCGACGCCGAGGATCTGCCGATCCGGATTCGCCGGGTCGATCCACAGCGCGTGGAAATCGTCGCCGGTTTCATCGCCTTTCAATGGAATGAAATGCGCGCCGCCATCGTCGCTGCGCAACACGATGGTATTCATCGCGTACACGCGGTCGGCATTCTTCGGGTCGGCCGCAATCTCGCCGAAATACCAGCCGCGTTGCCAGATGCGCACATCGTCGCTGGTCCTGCGCCAATGCGCGCCGGCGTCATCGGAGCGATACAGCCCGCCAGCGTCGCCATCGACCAGCGCGTACACGCGTTGCGGCGCGGCGTCGGAAATCGCCAAGCCGATACGGCCGACGTGCGCATCCGGGAATCCGTTGCCCGAGATGTGCGTCCAGTGATCGCCACCATCGCTGGATTTGTACAGTCCCGATCCCGGCCCGCTCGCCGGCGGATAGATGTTCCACGGCGTGCGCCGCGCTTGCCACATCGCGGCATACACGACTTGCGGATTGCCCGGCTCGAACGTGAGGTCGATCGCGCCGGTGTCGTTGCCATTGCCGAGCACGCGATCCCAATGCGCTCCGCCATCGCGCGAACGGAACACGCCACGTTCCGCATTCGGCCCGTACGGATGACCGAGCGCAGCAACGAACACCGTGTTCGCATCGCGCGGATCGACGATGACCTTGCCGATCTGCTGGCTATCGGTCAGCCCGATTTTTTTCCACGTTCTGCCGGCATCGGCGGAGCGATACATGCCGTCGCCCTGCGCGATATCCGAGCGCATGTCGGCCTCGCCGCTGCCGACATAAATCACCTTCGGATCGGACGGAGCAACCGCGATCGCACCGATCGAACCGACCGGCTCATCGTCGAAGATCGGCTGCCACGTACGGCCCGCATCCAGCGTTTCCCACACACCGCCATTGACCGCGCCGAAATAGAAATGCTGCGGCTGCCCTTGCACGCCCGCGACCGCGAGCACGCGGCCGCCGCGGAACGGACCGAGCAATCGCCAATGCAGGTCGCCGAAACCAGGAGTTCCCGCAAGCGCAGCTGTCGTAACGCCGAGACAAACGCACAGCAGGCTCAACCGGCGCAGCACGGCGAACGGGCGAGTCGATGGCATGACGGTGTCCTGACGGCGGCAATGCGCCGGATTGGAGTTTGAACGGGGGAATCCGGAAATCTATGCCGCAAGCATAGCGGCATGCGCGCCGCACGCGCAGCATGACCTTTGGGCTATGCCTCCGGATGCAGCCATTCGGCATCGCCATCGACATAGCGCTCGTGCTTCCAGATCGGCACTCGCGACTTGACCTCGTCGATGATCCAGCGGCACGCGGCGAACGCCGCATCGCGGTGCGCGGCGCCGACACCGACCCAAACCGCCAGTTCGCCCAATGCGAGATCGCCAATGCGGTGGACGCAGCGCGCATCGGTAATCGCAAAGCGCGCCAGCGCGTCCGTGAGGATGCGTTCGCCTTCGGACTCGGCCAGTTCCACGTACGCCTCGTAGCGCAAGCCTTGCACGGCACGGCCATCGTTGTGGTCGCGCACCCATCCCTCGAAGCTCGCGAATGCACCCGCGCGACTATCGAGCAATCCATCGCGCAGCGGCGTGATGTCGATGGGTTGCTCGCTGATCTTGAATCGCTGGCTCATCCGAACTACCCGCCCGATACCGGTGGGATAAAGGCGATCTCGTCGCCATCGGCCACGACATCGTTCCACCCGGCAAACGCGCCGTTCCGCGCGACACGCAGGCGCTCGCGTGGAAATGCAAAATCGTGGCGTTCCCGCGCGGCATCGTAGATCTCTGCGAGCGACATTATCGCGACGTCGAACGCGTCCTCGTCGCGGCCAGCCGCATCGCGCAGGCTCGCGAAATACAGTACGCGGACGCGCATCAGCCCACCTCGCCCACGTCGCGCTTGCCGCCGCGCTTGCCGATCAGTTTCGTCGGACCAATGACAATTGCGTGCGACAGCGCCTTGCACATGTCGTACACCGCAAGCGCCGCGATCGATGCGCCCGTGAGCGCTTCCATTTCCACGCCGGTGCGATGCGCCGTTCGCACATCGCAGCTGATCGCAAGCGTGCGCTCGTCGACCCACTCGACCGAGAAGCGGCAGCCATCGATCGGCAACGGATGGCAGAACGGAATCAATTCGTGGGTGCGCTTGACCGCCATCGTGCCGGCGATGATCGCGGTGTCGATCACCGGGCCTTTCGCGCTGTTCATGCCTTGCTTGCGCAATGCATCGGCGACCGATACCGGGAATCGCACGCGCGTTGCGGCTTTTGCGATGCGCACGGTGGTCGGCTTGGCGGATACATCGACCATTGCCGGATGTCCGGCCTTGTCGAGATGCGTCAGCTTTTTTGGCAATTTCGTCTTCACTATTTACCCGCCGATGACGTACATTTCGATGCGATGCGGATCGCGCACTGCGGCGCCGCGCAGTTCGCTGTAACGATCCGAACGCTCGCCCCACAATCGGTGCAGTTGCTGTTCGAGTGCCGGCGCATCATCCAGCCACTCGCGCAGGTCGTGGCCGACGTCGGCGAACAAGCAGGTGTAGAGCTTGCCATCGGCCGACAACCGCGCGCGGTGGCAATCGCCGCAGAACGGCGTGCTGACCGAACTCACGAAACCGATCTCGCCTGCGCCATCGGCGTAGGCATGGCGCGTCGCGACCTCACCACGATACTGCGCATCGAGCACGCGGAGCGGCCAGCGCGCGGCGATGCGATCGCGCAATTCGGCAGACGGCACCACGCGTTCGCGCCGCCAGCCATTGCAAGTGCCGACGTCCATGTATTCGATGAAACGCAGCACGTGGCCGCTGCCGCGAAAATGTTCCGCAAGCACGAGCGCATCGTCGTCGTTGATGCCGCGCTGGATCACCGCGTTGATCTTCAGCGATCCGAATCCGGCGCATTCCGCAGCCGCGATGCCTTCAAGCACGTCGCGAATATCGCCACGATTACCTGACAACGCATGGAATCGCTGCGGATCGAGCGTGTCCAGGCTCAGGGTGATGCGTTGCAGGCCCGCATCGCGCAACGCCTGCGCGTGGCGCGCGAGCAGGCTCCCATTCGTGGTCAGCGCGAGATCGTCGATGCCTTCGATCGCGGCCAGTCGCTCCACCAGTTTCGGCAAATCCTTGCGCAACAAAGGTTCGCCACCCGTGAGTCGCACCTTGCGCACGCCGAGCGCGACGAAAGCGCGTACCGCACGTTCGAGCTGCGCGAAATCCATGCGCTGTTCCGCACCGAGCAAGGGCGTGTCCGGATGGGTTTCCTCGGGCATGCAATACGGGCAGCGGAAGTTGCAGGTCTCGATCACCGACACGCGCAGGTCGCGCAATGGCCGGCCACGCCGGTCCAGCGTCGCGGACTCAATCGGATGTTTCGTCACCGCGTTCATGGCGACACAGTTAGCGCGGGAGCCGGTTCATGCAGCGTGACGGCATCGCCTGGCTTGGCGATGCGGTAGCCGCGTTGCGTGAGCGCGAGTCCATTGGCTTCCGACTCATAGTGATACAGCAGCAGGCGGCCGAGCAGCGCATCCGGGTACTCGCGCTCGAGATCGTCGATGCCGCTGTGCGATGGATTGCCAAGCAGCGCGCAATCGTGCGCGATCAATTCGTCGGAATCCGCATGTCGCGCCAGCATTTCCGGGATCGGTCGCGTATCGCCGGTATAGACAAGGCTGCCGCGCAAACGCAGGCCGTATGCGGTCTCCGGCAAATGGTGGCGTACCGGAAACACGTCGAACCACAGCCCGTCGTGCCAGAAGCCGCGCGACACCGGGATCACCTGGAACGCGTCCCAGAAATTCGCGGTGCCTTCGGCGAGTGCTCCGGGATAATCGGCGACGCGCGACTGCAAATGCGGCAACACCGTGACCGGCACGTAAAGGCGCACGCGACCGCGCAATGCCGCGTCGAAAAATGCGCGCACGAACAGCCGTTCCATGCCGGCGACATGATCCATGTGCACGTGGGTGATGAACAATGCGGTCGGTGTGATGCCGTAATGATCAAGATAAGCGGTCAATGCTTCCTGCCCGCAATCGACCATCAGCAAGGGCGCGCCATCGCGTTCGAGTACCACCGACGACGAGCCGAGCTCGACCGCCGCCGCATTGCCGACGCCGAGGAAGCGCAGCGCGTATTTCATGCCGGCTCCTGCATTGCGTCGCGATAGGCAATGAGCATGTCGTTCCAGCCGGCGACGATCTCCGCGCCATCCGCGCGCGCGCCAAGTCGCTTGCGCAGCGAACGCCGCAGGCGCGCGAGGTTCGAAAGCTGCCAGCCGCGCGCGGGCGTGCGCAATGTGCCGCGGTCGAAATCGATCAGCCAGAGTTTGCCTTGCGCATCCATCAGCACATTATCCACGTTGAGGTCGGCGTGGCAGGCCCCGGCGCGATGGAAGCGCGCGAGCATGCGGCCGAGATCGCGCCATGGCGGCGTTCCGCCGCGATCGAGCAACGCACCCACCGACTGCGCTTCGGCGATGCGCAGCATAAGCAAAGCCGCGCGATAACCCGTTCCGCTTCGCCAATAAACTGCGGCAAGCGGCATCGGCACCGGCAAGCCGCGTTCGCGCAACGCGCGCAACAAACGGAATTCGCGGAAGCTGCGCGTGCGCTCGGCGCCATTCCACAGATACGTATCGCGACTGAATCGCGCGACCATGCCGCCGCGCCGGTAATGGCGCAGCACCGCATCGCCCGCATCGGTGCGCACGAACCACGCCGCGCCGCGCCCGCCGACAGTCACGGGTTCGGCGCCTGCCAGCTTGAACGACGAGGGATCGAACAAGGACACGTCGGCCCGCGACAACAACGCCGGATCGAACAGCATCGCGCCCGCGCCGACGGCATCGCGGAAATCGCGCACGGTTTCCGAATTGGCGGTGTCTTTCGTGTCCACAGTCTGGCAGTTTAGTGCCTGTCGACCCTTTTCACTGGCCCGCGATCGCAATGCCCAATCCTCCGCGCTCGATCTGCCTGCTGCGCCTGTCCGCACTCGGCGACGTCACCCACGTATTGCCCGTGGTGAACGCATTGCGCACGGCGTGGCCCGAGGTCGCGATCACCTGGGTGATCGGCAAGCCCGAACACAAGCTGCTAGAAGGTTTGCCGAATGTCGAGTTCATCGTGGTCGACAAATCCAGCGGCTGGGCCGGGCTGGGCGCGCTGCGCAAGCGACTCGCCGGGCGTCGTTTCGATGCGCTGCTGCTGATGCAACTCGCGTTGCGCGCGAACCTGTTGTCGAGCGCGATCCACGCCGACATGCGCATTGGCTACGACCGCGCGCGCGCGAAGGAATTGCATGGATTGTTCGTGAACCGGCGCATTCCCGCACGCACGAATTCCACGGAACCGGGCGGACACGTGCTCGATGCGCTCGCATCGTTCGTCGAACCGCTCGGCCTGCCGCGCGCGGCTCCGGTGTGGAACTTTCCCATTTCCGATGCCGCACGCGCCTGGGCTGCGGAACAGTTGCCCGGCACGCAACCAACATTGCTGATCTCGCCCTGTTCAAGCCACGTGCTGCGCAACTGGCTACCCGAGCGCTACGCAGCCGTTGCCGACCACGCAGCAGGGCGCGGGCATCGCGTCGTGCTGTGCGGCGGCCGCAGCGCGCTGGAACGGCAGGTGGCGGATGCGATTCTCGCTGCGATGGAACAACCCGCGCTCGACCTCACCGGCAAGGACACGCTGCAGCAATTGCCTGCGTTGCTCGAACGGGCGGACATCGTGCTGTCGCCGGATTCCGGCCCTGTACACATCGCCAACGCGGTCGGCACGCGCGTGATCGGGTTGTACGCATGCACCGATCCGCGTCGCAGCGGGCCGTATTCGGATTTGCGATGGACGGTGGATCGCTACGCTGAAGCGTCCGAGATCCTGCTGGCAAAACCCGCGTCGACATTGCGCTGGGGCACGAAGATCGAGCGCGATGGCGCTATGGAATTGATCGACGTCGCTGCGGTAATCGACGCGTTCGATCGCTGTGCGGGCGATCAGGCCGCCGGCGTGGCGCGATAATCCTGGTACGACTTTTCCTCGACTAGGTCCGATCCCAACGCGAGGTTGATCTCGCGTTTGATCCGCGCGCGTTCGTCGTTCTCGAAATACACCGCGCGCGCAAGGCGGATGAATTCGGCACCGAAATCCTGCGTCTTCTCGCGGATGCGGATGTCGTCCTCGATCACCCACAACAGCTCGTTGATGGCCTTGAGCTGCGCACGCAACGTGGCGATGTCGTGGCGCGCTGCAGGATGCGCATTCCAACTGGTTTCTAGCGCATCGAGTTCGTGGCGGACATTGGCAAGCTTCGCCGGGTCGCCGATGCGTTCGGACTTGATCTGCAGGATCGCGATCTTGTCGAGCAGTTCGCCGTAGGACACCGGTACCGAAATCAGGCTCATGGCGCGCACCGAAACTGGGGTGGGCATTCTAGCGCGGGCATCGCGCGCCTTGCGGCCGGCGCACGGAAACCAGCGCATCGGCTTGTGCCGCGGCAGCGCTGCGCTTATCATTCGCACCCCCGCTGCCGCGGGCGACGCACCACCGGAGAGGTGGCAGAGTGGTCGAATGTACCTGACTCGAAATCAGGCGTCGGTGTAAGCCGACCGTGGGTTCGAATCCCACCCTCTCCGCCAAGCAGTCATGAGCATTCAGCAGGCCTGAGAACACCGCCGAGAATTCGGCGGATGTTCAAAGGGTTACCGCACCATGCGGCGCTCGGTTGCCTGCCTCAGAATCCGGCCGATAGAGAAGCGGTTTTCCCGCCCGTAGCGAGCACTTTTTCAGCAGGCCTGTTTTCGGTCCGGATCGCTTGATTGGCCATGGAGCCTTCGTCGATCGCGATCCATCCCATATGAATACATTACGCCGACCGCGCACTGACGGTACCAGACCGCGCGTAGCTCGAGCGAAGGATAGGCCGCAGTCAAGTAACGGCAGGCGCAGCCGGCCATGGTGGATGTCGATTCACACCGCCAAACTATTTGACGACCACTTGCCCCTTCATCAGCGCCCAATGGCCAGGCGCAGAGCAGAAGAACGTGTATGCGCCGCCGGCCTTCAGTTTGCCGCCGGGGAACGACACCGTGGTTTTTTCGCCGCCGCCGACAACCTTGGTATGGGCAATGACGCGCACGTCATTGGCCTGCACGTAGTTGCCAGCCAGCCCAGCCTTCATGCCGTCCTGGGCGATGGCCTGGAATACGTCGGTCGGAGCAATCACGACGTTGTGGCCCATCGTCTGGATCGGCAGTTTCCCCGTATGGGTCAGATTGATCGTGATCGTCTTGCACGATGCTCCGACGGTCACCGACTGCTGATCGAATTTCATGGCGTCGTCCGCCTTGAGGTCGATACTGCAGTTGCCGGCATGCACCACTCCTGACGTCAGGATAGCGGCCATAAGAAAGAGTGCGCGCATCGGGAATTCCTCTGGTTGGATGTTGAGGAAAGTATAGGAACGGCCGCTCGCAGCGCCTTGATCAAGATCAAACTGGACGATGTGATGCGTGCCACTTGGCGAGTAACGCAATTGTCGAATGTTTCAGCGAGTCGCGCCTTCGACAGGTTTGTCCAGTGCCGTCCTCACTGCCGCAAGGAACGCCGGATCGGGCATGGCACCCAGTTGATCGGTCTTCGCAAGGATGCGTCCATCGGCATCCAGCAGGATCAGCCCGGTGGTGTGGTTGAAGTCGCCGCTCGCGAGCTTGCGATAGCGCACGCCCAGCAATGCGGCGAGCTTGCGTACGCTGTCGTCGTCGGCACGCGCCAATGTCCAGCGCGACGTATCGAGGTGGCGCTTCGAGGCCAGCGCAGCGAGTACCGCCGCCGTGTCGCGTTGCGGGTCGAAACTCACCAGCAGGACGCGCAGCGCATTGCGCTCGGTCGGCTTCAATGCGTGCTCGACACCGAATGCACTATCGATCATCAACGGACACGTGTACGTGCATGACGAGTAGAACATGCTGACGATCTGCACATGGCCGCGGCGATCGGCCAGATGGAAGTTTCGGCCGTCCTGATCGGTGAATGCGCCTTGTTGCTGCAATACCGATTCCGGCGGCAACGGCGCGGCACCGGTGGCAATGGCGAAGCTGGGAGCGGACAAGCCCAGCAGCAGTGCAAACAGCATGCGTTTCATGGCGATCCTGTCGCTGACGACGGGATGGATGACGGCGCCGCCGGAAGGCTGCGCGCACAACGGAACCCGAGACTAGAGGTGCTGTCGGAAGCTTCCAGCGACGACAGCATCGCCACCCGCATGAGCACCGCGAAGTTTTCGCGATCCTGCGTCGACAATGCACCGGCTCCGCAGAACTTCAAACGGTTCGCGTCGGCCTGGCTGCGATCGTCGCTGGACACCAGCATCGAGGCGAAGTCCTCGGTCCATTCCCAGATCAGGCCGTTGATGTCCTGCACGCCGTACGCATTAGGCGGCGACTGCCCGACATCCGCGGTCGGCGTCGTCGACGGTTTCGCGTACCAGCCGAGGATGCTCTCGCGCCAGGCCGGATCGCTGCGCGCATCGCGGCGCGTCGCGTCGGCGGCGGCGACGTATTCCCATTCGTTCCATGTCGGCAGTCGCGCCCGCTGCGCCTCGCAATAGGCGCTGGCCGCGAACCAGCTCACGTGCGTGACCGGCTGTTGCGGACGCGCCGCATCGCCGGGCTGCAAAGATCCGCCCCAATGCGAAAGATAGTTCGCCTTTTCGGCATAGACCGCAGCGACGCGATCGCGTCGCCATTCCGGATGCGTGCGCACGAACGCGAGGAACTCGGCATTGGTCACCGGCGTCTTCATCATCTCGAACGCCGCGACGTCGGTATCGCCCTTGATGTCCGGATACTTCAGTGCGGATTGGTAAGCGCCGCCCGGAATCGAAACGTAATCGCCGCCGGCATGCGCAATCACCGGCAACATCAGGATCGCGAGAGCGGTCGCTCGCAGCATGGCCGGTCAGTGCGCGGCGCCGGCCGGTCGCGGCGTGTTCGCGCGGATTTTCGCGACCTGCTCCTTGGTGATTCGCCCGCCCGCATTGCCCCAGGAATTAAGCACGTAGGTGAGGATGTTGGCGATCTCGTCGTCGGTCATCTGACTCATCGGCGGCATCACCGAATCGTAGTCCTTGCCGTTGACTGTCAGCTTGCCGGTATGGCCGTTGAGCGGGATCGCAACCAGATCCTCGGGCGAAAGTTTCGCGATGTAGTCCGACTTCGCCAACGGCGGGAACACGCCCTCGACGCCCTCCCCGTTGCCCTGGTGGCAGGCCGAACAGGTGCCGTTGAACAAGGTCTTGCCCGCCGCGACCTGATCAGGCACGGTCAATGTGCCAGCTGCCGCTGCCTTGGCCGCATCCGCAACTGGCTGCATGCTCACGGCGCTGTCGCCGAGGTAACTCGAATCGACTTCCTTGCCCGAATAGATCGATTTGTCTTCCGGCCCGGCGACTTTCAGGATCGCCAGCGCGCCCTTGTTGAAGGCGCGGAAGATCGAGTGATCGACGAGGATGTAGCTGCCCGGAACCTGGGTATGGAACTCCACCATCGCCGCGCCGCCGGACGGGATCAGCGTGGTCTGCACATTGTGCTGCTCGACCGTGCCGCCTTCCTGCCGCACGGTGTCGAAGATCTCGCCGATCACGTGGAAGCTCGACACCAGGTTCGGGCCGCCGTTGCCGACGAACAGGCGTACGGTCTGGTTGGTCTTCGCGGTCAATGCATGATCGCCGGTCAACGCGCCGTCGCTGCCGTTGAAGATGACGTAGGTCGGTTTCTCGTCGATCGCCTTCTGCATGTCGAACTGCTGGTGGCCTTTCTCGCGGTACTTGCCGACGGTGTAGAAATCGCCCTGCATCACGTAATACTCGTGGTCGACTTTCGGCAGCCCCTCCGGCGGCTCGACCAGCAGCAGCCCGTACATGCCGTTGCCGATGTGCATGCCGACCGGCGCGGTCGCGCAGTGATAGACGTAGATGCCCTGGTTGAGCGCCTTGAAGGTGAACTGCGACTGGTGGCCCGGCGCGGTGAAGCTCGACGCCGCACCGCCGCCCGGCCCGGTCACGCCGTGCAGGTCGATGTTGTGCGGCATCTTGTTGTTCGGATTGTTCTCGAGATGGAACTCGACGGTGTCGCCCTGGCGCACGCGGATGAAGCTGCCCGGCACAGTGCCGCCGAAGGTCCAGAACGTATAGGTCGTGCCGTCGGCGATCGGCATCTCCTTCTCGATCACTTCGAGCCTGACGATGACCTTCGCCGGCTTGTGCCGGTTCGTCGGTGGCGGCACGTTCGGCGGACTGGTCAGGATCGCGTCGACTGGAGGCCCCTGCGGCGCCCCGAAATCGGACGTGCCCACCGATGCCGGACGACTCCACGCGCTGCCGGACAACAGCAACGCAGCGACAGACAATGACAGAAGGAAACGTTTCATGGTTGTCATCCGATTCGGGTGAATTACCTGTGTACTCTATCCAGCGATCAGCCACAGTGCCTTGACGCACATCAACCGCTGCATCCACCGCAGCAGATGGACGGAAGCTGGACGATCTGCAACGGACTGACCGGACAACCGGCATCCTTGAGCAAGACCGCCAGTTCGGACGCTTCGACGGATGCGGCCACGCGCAGGATCCGGCACGGTTCGTCGATGTCGACCTGCGCAGCCGGATCGAATGTGCGGATCGCATCTTCGATCATCCCGAAGTCGACGATCGGATTTGTCAGTTTGACCTGGAATTCCATGAAACCCTCCACTGGAATGGCGCAGGTCGATCGTGCGCGATCTCAAACGCCGCCGCGCTGACATGGATCAAGCAACATGGGTTTCACACCGCATGCCGTCGCCCAGGGAAGCCCGCAAGGCATCCAACGCGGGTTGCAGGCCGATGCCGTGGCGCTGCAGCCACGCCGCGTCGAACAAGGTCTGGTCGTAGCGTTCGCCGCGATCGCACAACAGGCTGACGATGCTGCCCTGCTCGCCGCGTGCACGCATGCGTGCCGCCAGTTGCAGGCAGGCGGCGAGATTCGTGCCTGATGAACCACCGTAGCGGAAGCCGAACAATTCCTGCAGGAGCCACGTCGCTGCGATGGACGTGGTGTCGTCCACTTCGACAATGTCGTCGACCACGTCGAACAGGAAGCTCGGCTCCACGCGCGGACGGCCGATGCCTTCGATCAGCGTCGACCGGGTGGCGCAAGCCTCGGGTGTACGTTCGCGCCAGCCAACGGAGAACGCGCCGCCGGTCGGCTCGGCCACGCACAAGCGGGTCGCCAATCCGCGATAGCGCAGGTAGCGGCCGATCGTCGCCGAAGTGCCGCCGGTGCCTGCGCCGCAAACAATCCATGCAGGTTCGGGATGCGGTTCGCGCGCCAGTTGCGCGAGGATCGATTCGGCGATGTTGTTGTTGCCGCGCCAGTCGGTCGCACGCTCGGCCAGGCCGAACTGGTCGAGACAGCAGGCGCCGCGCGCGACATGCATCGCGACGCGTTCGGCCGTTTGCGCCGGGTCGTCGACGAGATCGCAATGCCCGCCGAGCGCACGCAGATCGCGAATCTTCCCTGGCGCCGTGCAGGACGGCATCACTGCGGTAAACCGCAGGCCAAGCAATCGCGCGAACCAGGCTTCCGAAATCGCGGTGCTGCCCGACGACGCATCGACGACGCCCTGCCCTTCGCGCAAGTGCCCATTGCACAACGCGTACAGGTACAGAGAGCGCGCCAGCCGGTGCTTGAGACTGCCGGACGGATGCGCAGCTTCGTCCTTGAAATAGAAACCGATGCCCGGGAAACGCGGGAACTCCAACCGCAGCAGATGGGTGTCGGCCGAACGCGCCGCTTCGCGTTGCAACGTCAGCAGCGCCTCGCGCAACCAAGCGCGTTCGCCGGAATGGCTGGTGTCGGGCGTTGTGACGCAATGCGCGCTCATGCGGCAGGCTCCAATAGATTCGCAGAACCCGTCATCGCATCACTCCTTCAGCAGGAAGAACACACCCAGCGGGTGATGCGCGATCGCCACGCTGATGATGAAGCCGAACACGCACAGCGCCGCGATGAAACACACCAGTCGCGTGCGCGCCGTCCGGCCACGCTTGAGTGCGAACGTGCCGAGCACGACGTAGACGACGAGCAGGCACACCTTGACCGTCAGCCATCCCTGCACGAACGGGTACTGGTGCAGGATCGTGACCAGCATCATCGCTGCGGTCAGCAACACGCTGTCGATGGCATAACTCAGATAACGCAAGGGCGCCGCCATCGCCCAGCGCGCGCCTGCCTGCACGGCGATTCCACGCAACGCGAAGAGCGATCCGCTCGAGATCACAGCAGCGATATGCACCCACTTGATCTGCAGGTAGAACTCGTCCACGGTTCAACCCGGCTTGCCATCGCTGCGCGGCGTCAGATAGATCCACGACGAGCGCAGTACCCACGGCATGAACGCGAGCAGCCAGCCGACGCCTGCAACCGCCTGCCAGGCCATCGCATCGGGAACCAGTTCCGCGACCACACGCACGATCGCGACCAGTTGCAGGATGACGAATGCGCAGGCGGCGACGCGGCCGAGTTGAAGCGGCTTGCCGGAATGGCCCATGGTCACGCGCGTCACCATCGCCACCAGCAGGCTGCCGAAGAAGCCAATGAACATGGCGTGCGCCGGCGCGCGTCCGAGCGCGAAATCGTCGGTAGCCGCGAACCGTATGCTTTGCGCCGAATACAGCAGCATCGCGAGCGGCAACCACGCGAAGCCGATGAACAGCACGCGCAGCAGTGCCGGATACGCGCTGTGGCGAGGCCACCATTTCCACAACACGAAGGTGGTAAGAGCTGCCAGCGGCAGGTCCGCGATCCACAACCATGCATAGCCGTGCACGAGCTCCATGCCGAGGTGCGCAAGCACCAGCATCCAGAACGCGCCCAGCACCCACATCGGCTTCCACGCGCGATAGCCGGAAATCGCTGCGCCCGCGAAGAACGGAACCATGCGATGGCAGACAGTGAAGAACATCGGCAGCAACAAACCGAAACTGCCGAACTTGATCGCGACGAATGCCAGCAGCGGGTCGTCGGGACGATGCAGATAGATGGCGAAACAGACCAGCCCGGCCCATCCCATCGCCAGCGCGAACGCGCAACTGACCGCATGCCAGGTGCGCCCGGTTTCGCGCCACAGCATCCGCAGCAACAGGAAAAGCCCGTACGACCAGCCGATGATCGTCAGCACGATCCCGGCATGCAGCGCTGCCGCGTGTCCGCACAATCCGACCAGGGTCAGTGCCTGTCCGCCGAACAGGCCGATACCGACCGGAACGTAGTGCCTGCGTGTCAGCGGCGGCTGCCCCATCCAGCGCGGGAATACGGTCAGCAGGAAACCGAACATGAAAGGCGGCAGCACCTGGTACTGCATCACGATCGCATGCATCCAGCCCGCCCACACCGCCGGTTGCGGCATCGCGAAGAATCCCCAGCGCGTATTCGCCAGCCACAGCGTCCACCATGCCATCGCCAGCAGCACGTTCAGTGCGCCGATGCAGAACAGCAATCGATGCGGCGCGGCGGTGAGTTGGCGCGACAGCGATGCTGGGAAGACGAGAGAGATCGTGTTCATGGCCGCGATTGTGCTCTGCGTGCTAGCGCGGAATCTTGATTCAGGTCAGTCGATGCAAAGATGAGCGGCGCATTCAAAAATAAACGGACGCGACCTTGCGATCGCGCCCGTCGAATCGTTCACGCAATCAATCGTGCTTGATCGCCATGGCCGGCACCAAGGCTGCGGTACGCCTGGAGACCAGCCACAACTTCGCGACGAACAGCGCCAGCGCCAACGCACCGATCGAGAACACGATGTCGCCCGGCATGCGCATCCACACCAGCAGGTGGATGATCGGCCGACCCATGAACTCGGCCGAACGCGCGTAGGCGTAGCCGTGTTCGAGCACCGCGTTGAGCTGCAGCAGGCCCATCGGCAGCAACGTCAGCGCACCCATCAGGGTCAGGCCGATGTTGAGCGTCCAGAAACTGGTGCGCAGCAGGCTCTCGTTCCATACCGCGTCGGGCTTCAGTCCACGCACGCAGAACAGCAGCAGGCCGATGCCGAGCATGCCGTACACGCCCATCAGGGCAAGGTGTCCGTGCAGCGCGGTCAGGTTCAGGCCCTGCATGTAGTACAGCGCGAGCGGCGTGTTGATCAGGAAGCCGAACAGCCCTGCCCCGATCAGGTTCCAGAACGACACCGCGAGGAAGAACATCAGCGGCCACTTGTAGCGCGCCATCCACGGCGTCGCCTGGCTGTGCGACCACGTCTCGTAGGCTTCCATGCCGATCAGCGCCAGCGGCACCACTTCCAGCGCCGAGAACGATGCGCCGACCGCGATCACGCCCGTCGTCGTACCCGCGAAGTACAGGTGGTGGAACGTGCCGAGCACGCCGCCGGCCATGAACACGAACGTCGCGAACAGCGTATTGACCGTTGCCGTGCGCGCGCGGACCAGCCCTAGCTTGACGACCAGGAACGAGATCACCGCGACGGCGAACACTTCGAAGAAGCCTTCGACCCACAGATGCACGACCCACCAGCGCCAATACTCGACCATCGACAGCGACGTGTGTTCGCCCCACATCAGGCCGGCGCCGTAGAACAGGCCGATCGCAATGGTGGACAGGAACAGCAAGCCGACGATCGACGACATCTCGTCCTTGCGCCGCAACGCCGGCCACAGCGCGCGACCCATCAGCAGCAACCACAGCATCAGCCCGACGAACAGGAAGGACTGCCAGAAACGGCCCATGTCGACGTATTCCCAGCCCTGGTCGCCGAACCAGAAATTGTTCGCAAGGCCGAGCTTCTGCATCACCGCGAACCACTGCCCCGCGAACGCGCCGATCACGATGACCAGCAGGCAGGCGAACAGGAAGTTGACGCCGGCCCGCTGGAACTTCGGCTCGTGCCCCGAGATCGCGGGCGCGATGTACAAGCCGGTGCCGAGCCACGCGCTTGCGATCCACAGCACCGCCAGTTGCGTGTGCCAACTGCGCGTGATCGCATACGGAAGAATGGCGGCAAGGTTGAATCCGTAGATCTGCTGGCCTTCCACCTGGTAATGCGCGGTGGTTGCGCCGAGCAGGATCTGGGTCAGGAACAACGCGAGTACGAGCCAGAAATATTTCGCGGTCGCCTTCATCGACGGCGTGATCGTGATGCCGCGCAGTGGATCGGTCAGCGGCGGCACCGGCGCGATTTCCTTCTTGTGATAGACCGCGTAATGCCAGCCGAGCAAGGCGATGCCGGCGATCATGAAGAGCACGCTGAACACCGTCCACAGGAACGCATTCGGCGTCGGCCCATTGCCGACCAGCGGATCGTACGGCCAGTTGCTGGTGTACGAGACGTTGCTGTCCGGACGATTGGTCACCGCGGCCCACGCGGTCCAGAAGAAGAACGCGCCGAGCTGGCGGCGATGCT
>Ga0105240_10007744_pt1 | contig 15536 bp, 15 predicted proteins | sample KBSC54metaG_FD_80426 | JGI IMG/M metagenome (GOLD analysis project Ga0105240, IMG submission 80426) | Corn rhizosphere microbial communities from Kellogg Biological Station, Michigan, USA - KBS C5-4 metaG | ecosystem: Host-associated > Plants > Roots > Rhizosphere > Soil | place: Michigan, USA... | reverse complement strand
GCACTTGAGCCTTCCGTAAAAGCAAGGCTGGAGAAATAACGTCTTTCTTTATTTTCGATTATTTACTACCCGTTGATTTGGCTTTCGTGGCGATTTCATCGATCGCCCGCGCAAACTTATCCAAATCGTGCAATGAAGTGTACACATGCGGCGTAACGCGTACGCAGCTTATGTTTTCAATTTTTATACCTACCACGTGGATTTTATAATTATTGAACAGGGCACTGTCCAAATCGCCTGGCGTCATCCCGTCGACACTTACCCCGCAGATTGCACATGAGTACTTTGGATTTAATGAGGTATGCAACTTTACGTTGGGAATCTGCTGAACTTTTGTGGCCCAATAGTTTTTCAGATACCTGATACGTTCTTCTTTCCGTTTGCTGCCTATACCTTCATGAAAGTTGATGGCCTCGCCTATCCCCTGCTCGATGGGGAAACTACGGGTGCCCAGCTCTTCAAATTTGCGGATGTCCTTGCTGTGCGGTTCGCCACTGCTGGGTAGTGGCCATATTTTTTCTATCTTTTCCTTTTTGATCCACATCATTCCGCTGCCAATTGGAGCAGAAAGGAACTTGTGCAAGCTGGTGCCAAAATAATCGCAGCCCAGGTCGGGTATTTTAAAATCCATTAACCCAAATGAATGCGCCCCGTCAACTATAACTTCAACACCTTTGGCGTGTGCCATGTCGCAAATCTTCTTTACCGGCAATATCTGCCCAACCCAGTTTATTACGTGGGTAACATGCACTAATTTTGTTTTGGAAGTGATGGCGTTTTCATAAGCTTTAACCATTTCCTCATCGTTTTCACTCGGCAAATTAAGGTTCACCTGGTTATAAACTATGCCATCGCGCATAGCACGTTGCTTGTAAGCCTGCACCATATGCGGGTAATCAAACTTACTGCCTACCACTTCGTCCCCGGCTTTTAAATCCAGGCCTAGAATAATGGTGTTTAAAGATTCCGTTGCATTGCGGTTAACCGCAATTTCTTCGGGGTTTACACCAGCCAGGTTAGCCAGTTTCTCGCGCAAAGGCTCGCGCCCCTGGTCGAGGATGCGCCACATAAAATACGACGGGCCCTCGTTTGCCAGCAGGTTATACCGCTCCACGGCCTGTTGAACCACTATCGGCGATGGCGACACACCACCATTATTTAAATTGATTATATTGGGGTTTACACTAAACGACCGCTGGATAACCGACCAGTAATCCTCATCCTGCCAAGCTTGTACCGGAGTAAGATGGTTGATTTTTTGTGATGCCTTTTGCCATTCGGCGGCATGAGCCTGGTTAAAGAGGCTGTTAACAGAAAAAGCACCCGCAAGGGTTGCTGCCTGTTTCAAAAATATGCGGCGGTCGTTTGTCATCATGATAAACGAATTTAAGGTTTTATATATTGATTAACAAACGAATGCCAAAATCAAACAATCCTTAAATCATTCGAATCAAGGTCCAGCCACCTAACACTCCGGCAAGCTAATCGGGATATTTATTGCCAACCCACCATCCGAAGTTTCTTTATATTTCGAATTCATATCAAGCGCCGTTTGCCACATGGTTTTTACCACGGCATCAAGGCTAACTTTAGCGTTGTCGGGATTGGTTTGCAGGGCCAGTTGCGATGCGGTAATGGCTTTTATAGCGCCCATGGTGTTCCGCTCGATGCAGGGTACCTGTACCAATCCACCAATTGGGTCGCAGGTTAGGCCGAGGTGGTGTTCCATTGCAATTTCAGCAGCCATTAAGACCTGGCGCTGGGTACCGCCCAGGCATTCGGTAAGGCCGGCAGCGGCCATTGCAGATGACACGCCGATTTCAGCCTGGCAACCGCCCATGGCGGCAGATAAAGTGGCGCCTTTTTTAAATATGCTGCCGATCTCTGATGCGGTTAGTAAAAATTGCACAATGCGTTCTTTACTATAACCATCACAGAAAGCTATAAAATATTGGAGCACGGCCGGTACAACGCCAGCGGCACCATTGGTTGGCGCGGTTACTACACGACCAAACGAGGCATTTTCTTCGTTAACTGCCAGCGCAAAACAGCTTACCCAGTCCAATGTATTCTGGAAGCTGTTGCCGGTGCTGCGAATGGCGGTTATCCATTCATCATAATTATTATACGTGCGGTCGCCTAAAAGCCGCTTGTTGAGACTGGCAGCGCGACGGGCTACGTTAAGGCCGCCGGGCAAAGTGCCGCGCGTATGACAACCACGATAGATACATTCTTTTAGCGCCGTAAAAATATTTTGCACGCCCTGCAGGGTCTCCCGCTCGCTGCGCCAGGCGAGTTCGTTTTCCATCACCACTTCTGATATTTTCAGACCGGTTTTCATGCACCAGTGCAGCAGGTTACTGGCGGTGTCAATCGGGAAAGGCAAATCAACTTCGGCTTTTTGCAGACCTTCAGCACCTTCTTTTACAACGAAGCCGCCACCTATTGAATAGTAAGTTTCAGAAACAGCATTGCCATTACTCAAAAATGCCTGGAATGTTACTGCATTAGGGTGAAACGGCAGGCTTTCGTTAAAAAGAAACAGCAAATCGGCATCAACGTCAAAATCAATTTGATGCTTGCCTGCAAGTATAAGCTTATGCGAAGTGTGGATATTAGCAGTTTTAGGACCAACCTGGTCAACCTCAAAAGTTACCGGGTCATCGCCACTCAGGCCTAATAATATAGCTATATCGGTACCGTGGCCACGGCCTGTTTTTGCCAGCGAGCCGTAAAGTAAAATTTTTACCTGCTCAACCAGTGGTAGTACACCTTTATCTTCTAACGACTGCACAAACTGTTGTGCCGCCCGCCATGGGCCAAGTGTGTGTGAACTTGAGGGGCCTATACCTATTTTAAAAATATCGAAAACTGAAATTTGCTCACGTATCATTAATTGCAAACTTACAACATTAGTGGATTATTAATTTTTGAAAAAAAACTTTTCAAGCCTACAGTTTTTAATTTATTTTATTCATATTTAGATAATTAACTCACCTATTAAACTTTATAACCTCAACACAATGGAAAATTATGGTTCTGATGCTGGCGTTGCAAGTGTAATTGCAGCTATCTTTTTTGCTTGTTTGATTCCAATTTTAATTATTTACGCGATTACCGCAATTGGAATGTGGAAAACCTTTGAAAAGGCCGGTAAACCCGGATGGGCTGCATTAATACCTATTTACAACACCATTATAATTCTTGAGATAGTGGGCAAACCTATTTGGTGGATATTCCTTATTATTTTCCCTTGTACATCATTTATTTTTTCAATTTGGGCTTTAAACTTGTTAAGTAAAAGCTTCGGGCAAAGTGAGGGCTTTACCGTTGGATTAATATTTTTTCCATATATTTTTATTCCTATTCTTGGGTTTGGGAGCTATAAATATTTAGGACCATCAGCAAAGGAAGCGCAAAACCCGAATTTTAACCATGGTCAATTCCGCGACCCTTTTAATAACCCCAATAATAACCAAAATCCTTTTGATAATCCCCCTCCACCACAGGCATAATGTCTTTTAAATTCACTGTTATACAAATATTTTGCAGCCGGTTAGTATTAGTTAACTGGCTGCAAAATCATTTACTCCCCTGCCCTTTTAAATATTTAACCGGCCTTGACTGTCCGGGGTGTGGTTTTCAGCGTTCAGTATTGGCGCTCATCCATGGTGATTTAAATAAAAGCATCACTTTATATCCTGCAACCATACCGTTTTTACTTTTGGGGGTTTATCTCGTTTTCGATAAACGTTTTCAGCTCGACAATTCAAAAAGTATCCTGAAAAAGACATTTATCATGATTGTGGGGGGCATTATGCTCACCAGCTACTGCATAAAGATGTGGGGATTATTCAGCCACTACAAGGCATCTGCCTGAGCCGAAATATGACTATAGTCTTTTATGATCGTTTGTAAAAACACGAGGCTGTTCATACGTTCGGGCGGTGTTATGGCAAGATGGGCCTTAACCTTTTCGGCCATTGCAAAAACAATACTATTGTTGCCGGTTTTAAAATAATTGGCAATTACATCATGTATCAGAGCAATATCCCCGTCGTTTAGCTCGCCAGCCTGGCCAAATACAGGTTGATAGGTGCTTTCGGTATTATTAAAAACAATGTTGTTCATTTTGGTGCGCGGCTCGGTGCGTATCATAACGGTGCCGGCAACTATATCACCAATGCGCTGGCCATTTTCACTCATCGCAGCGGTAATTAACGCACCCAAACCGCCTGTAATACCAAAGTCAACCATCCGGAATAACCAGCGCAGCAAATACTGGCTAAACTTGGGACGTGCCCCGTCGAGGCTTATCACCCGTATTTTCATAACTAATTTACCCAAGCTCTGCCCGTTAAAAAAGGCTTCGCACAACAGATCGTAAAACACAAATAGGGTAAATACAACAACGGCATAAATACCTAAGCCCACACTGGACAAAGCCCCGGTTAGAAACATTGCAGCCACTAAAAAAGGAATAAATACAGCATAATCCAGTAACCGGGCTAATATCCGCTCACCAAGGCCGCCAATTTCGTAGTCTATATCAATATTTTGGGCGGTGTGTACTGTAATTATTTCCATCGTGTAACAAATATAAAATTGTTATTTATAAATTGTTTGCGGATTAAAAATTTGTATTACATTAAACAAAAAATATAATTCAGAAAATGCGCGAAGCCTTGTTTATCAAACAAAACACGCAAAGGTGGAAAGATTATGAAAATTCAAAGTCGACAAACCCAGACGAGCTTGCCGAATCGTTTATAAGCATTACCGACGACCTGGCCTATGCCAAAACATTTTACCCAAAATCAAACACAACAAAATATTTGAATGGCTTGGCCGCAGCCTTTCACCAATCTATCTATAAAAACAAAAAAGAGAAGACCAACCGTTTTATCTCTTTCTGGAGATACGAACTGCCGCTGATATTTTACAAACACCGCAAACCTCTGCTTTACTCACTCCTGTTTTTCTCTGTTTTTAGCCTGATGGGCGCGCTTTCTGCCAAATACGATAACACCTTTGTGCGCCTGATAATGGGCGACGATTATGTGAACATGACCAATGAAAACATTGCCAAAGGCGACCCATTTGGCGTTTATAAGCAGGAAGGTTCGTTTTTAATGTTTTTGGGAATCGCTGTGAACAATATAGCTGTTGAACTGCGGATTTTCGTGTTGGGCATATTTCTATCGGTAGGCAGTATTTACCAATTGCTGCTGAATGGTGTAATGCTGGGCTCGTTTCAATATTATTTTTTCAGCAAGGGCCTGGGCCTAAAGTCGATAATGGTGATATGGCTGCACGGTACACTCGAAATATCTGCAATTATCATAGCAGGCGGGGCTGGACTTATTGTCGGAAACAGCCTTTTATTTCCACGAACGTATACGCGCATCGCGTCACTTAAAAACGGCGCCAAAGACGGGCTTAAAATCGCTATCGGCATTGTCCCCATATTTATTGTTGCAGCCTTTTTCGAGGGCTTCGTAACACGCCACACCGAAATGGCTATTTGGCAAAGTGCATCCATTTTAACATGCTCGCTGGTATTTATAATTTGGTATGTTATATTGTACCCGGCAAACCTTAACCGAAAATTAAATCGCAATAACCTGATTATAAATGAAACAACCTATTGAACTAAGGCGCGTACGAGACTTTGGCCAGGTTATTAACGACAGTTTTACTTTTCTGAAAGAAAATTTTAAGCCATTATTTAAATCGCTGTTTATTATTTGCGGCTTTTTTTTGGTGCTGGGCACCATTACAACTGCCTTTACTTTCCTTAAAATGTCGTCGATGTATAGCGGTCGCTTCCAAAACATACAGGGCGGGCAATACGACTATCTTATCAGCTTCTTTATTAGCGCGGTCTCACTGATTGCTGCGCAGGCCTGCATACACCTGGTTACGCTTTGTTATATTTCAGTTTATCTTCAAAAAGGCAATGTTCAGCCAACTTTTGCCGAAGTATGGGGTTATTTTAAATATTATTTTTTCAGGGTATTTGGAAGCAGCATTTTAATTGCAATTATGTTTGTGGTAGGGTTCGTGCTTTGTATCATCCCGGGCATTTATGTATTGCCAATTTTTTACCTCATCATACCGATAATGGTTATCGAAAATTCGTCGTTTAGCTACGCCTTTAACAAAGCATTCCGTATTATAAGGGAAAACTGGTGGACAACTTTCGGGGTTATATTTGTAATGGGGATGATAGTGGGCGTTGCCAATTCATTTGCACAATACCCCATAACCATCATCAGCGTTAGCAGCAGGCTTGTGTCGCTTAAAGGTATTACTACGCCCCTTATCATTTTCTTTAGCGCGCTTCGTAGTATTTTAATGCTTGGCTATGCCTTGCCGGGTATTGCCATCTGCCTCTGTTATTTTAGTTTAGCCGAACAAAAAGACGGACTGGGCTTGCTTGAGCGCATTGAAAAATTCGGCACCGGTGCGGCCGACAACTCAAATTTACCAACTGAAGAATATTAGGCAATGCAAAGGTTACTGCTGACTTTTTTCGTACTGTTAATGGTGATGGTCTGCGGCAATGCTTTCGCGGCGACAAAAAAAACGCCCTTAAAAATAATCTCTGATACGTCAAAAATCAGCGCCCGGCATTTTGACCAAAAAGCACTTGATAAATACAAAGCCGACAAAGATTTTGATTATAGCGGCCAAAGTATTGGCAAGCCCTCGGTTTGGCAGCGGTTTTGGAGCTGGGTATGGTATCAGGTTGGCCGACTGTTTGACAGCATTCCGTATAGCGGCACCGCGCTGAAGTACTTTTTCGCCGTTTTAGCCGTCGCGTTTTTAGCGTTTGTCATATTCAAATCGCTTGGGATTGATCCCATTACCTTTTGGCGCGGTGAAGCGGCTAAAATTGCCGTTCCGTACAGCGAATCGCTGGAGGATATTCATGGAATTGATTTCGATGCAGAAATTGAACGTGCGGTAGCGCAGCACAATTTCAGGCTTGCGGTACGCCTGTTGTATTTAAAATGCCTGAAACAGCTTAGTGATAAAGATTTGATAGAATGGCAACCTGATAAAACAAACACAGCCTATATTTTGGAGTTAAAAGCCCCCGAGCAAAAGCGGGTATTTGGTTTGCTTACGCGCCAGTTTGAATTTGTGTGGTACGGAAACTTCGCTATTAATAAACAGGCATATACCAATATAGATATGCTTTTCACAGACTTTAAAAAGCAACTGCCATGAAAAGCCTGAGAATATATCTTATTGCAGGAGCCGTTATATTGGCGATTTACCTCACCGCGCAGTTTAACCGCCCCAAAGCGGTTGACTGGACAGAGACGTTGAGCAGTAAAAGCAAGATACCGTTTGGCACCTACATCCTGTCGAAACAGCTTACCGACGTTTTCCCCGGCGCTAAAGTGACAACCTACCGTCAACCGGTTTACAACGTTATTGCCGAAGACTCTATTGCAAATACATCATACATAATAATTTGCCCGGGCATACAGCTCTCTAAAACGGATTATAACCAGCTAAAAAAATATGTAGAAAAAGGCAATGACGTTTTTATTGCTGCAGATTATTTCGGCGGCCCTATAAGTAAAAACCTGCATATTGAAACAAAGCAAATTTTCAAATCGTTCGATTCATTTGCAGAAGTTAACTTTTTAAGCCCATATATTAAAACGCGAAAAGGTGTACAGATTGACAAAGACATTGCAACTACTTTTTTCTCAGAAATTGATACTGCGCACGCAACAATTTTAAGCCAAAATACCGATGGCAAGGCGAATTTTATTAAGTACACCTTTGGTAAAGGGAATTTATACCTATGCAGCACCCCGAAATTTTTCGGCAACTATAGCTTGCTTAACAAGGATGCTGCGGAATATGCTGCTAAAATGCTATCCTTTGTAAAAAACACCAAAAACATAGCGCTGGACGAATATTATACCCAGGGCGATTTAGGTGATGAATCGCCGATGCGGTTATTTTTGGGTAATCCCTCGTTGCAGTGGGCCTACTACATCGCCTTGTTTAGCCTGCTTTTATTTGTGTTATACGACATTAAGCGCAGGCAGCGCATTATACCTGTAATTGAACCACTAAAAAACTCATCGCTTGAGTTTGTGAACGTGGTGGGGCGCGTATATTACGAAAAGCGGAACAACGCCAACATCGCCCAAAAAAAGGTGCTTTATTTTTTAACCTGGCTGCGCGATGAGCACCAGGTAAAAACCAATAAGCTTGATGAAGAATTTACTGAAAAAATTGTAGGCAAACTGGGGATTTCCCACAATGCTGCCAACGATTTGGTAAATTATATCAGGTATATAAGTGTACAGGAGCAGGTAACTGATGCCGAACTGATTGAACTAAACAAACTGATTGAACAAATTTATAACCAAGCCAGTTAAATATATGGAAGACGAAATATTTGAACAGCGAACAGACCTTAGCGGGCTAAGCCGCGCTGTTGAACAGATAAAAGCCACTTTATCCACCATAATTGTGGGGCAGCATGACAGTATCGACCTGCTTATTGCAGGAATACTTGCCGACGGACATGTGTTGATTGAAGGTGTGCCGGGCGTGGCCAAAACTTTAACTGCCAAGCTGATTGCAAAATCAATTGACGCCAAATACTCCAGGATACAGTTTACGCCCGATTTGATGCCATCTGATATTTTAGGCACATCAGTTTTTAACCCCAAGACTACTGAATTTGAGTTTAAACACGGGCCCATATTCGGCAACATAATATTGATCGACGAGATTAACCGTGCACCGGCCAAAACACAATCGGCTTTATTTGAGGTGATGGAGGAGCGGCAGCTTACCATGGATGGCATGGCCTACAAAATGGATGAACCGTTTATCGTACTGGCCACCCAAAATCCTGTAGAGCACGAAGGCACCTATCGCTTGCCCGAAGCCCAACTGGACCGGTTCCTCTTTAAGATTGAAGTAAAATATCCCACGCTGGACGAGGAGATAGCCATAATAACACAACAACACAATCAAAAAACTGTCGATCAATTAGGTCACGTAAAACCAGTGCTTTCGGCGCACGAAATAGTTACACTCAGGCAGGTAGTAAAGAATCTGCATGTGGAAGACAAACTGGTGGTATACGTCGCGCAGATAGTTCACGAAAGCCGCAGCAATAAATCGCTATACCTTGGTGGCTCGCCGCGCGCGTCGCTGGCTATTGTAAACGCCGCCAAAGCTATCGCTGCCATTAAAGGCCGAGACTTTGTTACTCCTGACGATATTACTTACGTAGCCGCTCCGGTGTTAAGGCACCGCATAATGCTTACGCCCGATAAGGAAATGGAAGGCGTAACACCGGATGATGTTATAGCACAGATTATACACAAGATAGAAGTGCCAAGGTAGGATAGAGTGTACTGAATAGAGAGTGGTGAGTAGTTTTTAAGAAGGATATTAAGTGAAAAAAGTTTTCAGGCTGTTTTATACGGATTTATTTTTTACCGGGCGCATTTTCGCAGCCCTTGGTTGCAACGCCGCGCTGTTTATGTTTGCCTTCTTTTTTCCTTGGATGGAGATTATACCGTTGCTGCTATTTTTAACGCTCACTTTACTTTTCATTACCGACCTGGCGATGCTTTACGGCACGCAAAAAGGTGTGTTTGCCAAACGCCATGCACCCGAGCGTTTAAGCAACAGCGACGAAAATGAACTTGGAGTGTATATCGAAAACTGGTACCCGTTTAATGTTAACATCGGGATAATTGACGAGATACCTTTCCAGTTTCAAAAGCGCGATATCTGGTTTAAAACGGCTTTAAAACCGAGGCAGCGCAAGTTGATCAGTTACAGCCTGCGCCCAACCCGACGCGGCGAATACGAGTTTGGCTATATCAGGGTATTTGTAACCTCGGCACTGGGCTTAGTGAGGAGGCGCTACAATTTTAGCCAGGGCGAAACGCTGGCTGTTTACCCCTCGTTTTTGCAGATGCGCAAATATGAGCTGATGGCCATATCAAACAACTTGTCCGAAATCGGCATAAAAAAGATTCGCCGACTGGGCCATAGCCTTGAATTTGAACAGGTAAAAAGTTATGTGCAGGGCGACGACTATCGCACCATAAACTGGAAAGCCACAGCAAGGCACGGCAGCCTGATGACGAACTCGTACATCGACGAAAAATCGCAGCAGGTTTATTGCGTGATCGATAAATCGAGGGCGATGAAGATGCCATTTGAAGGGATGAGCCTTTTGGATTATGCTATTAATGCCAGTTTAGTACTTTCGAATGTGGCGCTGTTAAAAGAAGATAAAGCCGGCCTGATCACTGTTGCCGAAAAAATTGGCGCAGTAGTGCCTGCCGATAGGCGCCCCACCCAGATAAACAAAATATTAGAGGTGCTGTACAAGGAGAAAACACGCTACCTCGAAACTAATATGGAGTTGTTATATGCCACCATTCGCAACGTCGCGAAACAGCGCAGCCTGGTGGTGTTCTTCACCAATTACGAAAGCATGTACGCCCTGCAGCGCCAATTGCCTTTTTTAAAACGGATAGCACGATTCCATCTTCTACTGGTGGTGTTTTTTGAAAATACCGAACTCAAAAAAGTCAGCGAAACTACTGCGGGCGATGTTGAAGGCATCTACATAAAAACCATCGCCGAAAAGTTTGCTTACGATAAAAAACTGATTGTAAAAGAGCTGGCGAAATATAATATTCAATCGATACTAACTACTCCGCAAAACCTTACTATCAATACCATTAATCGCTATCTCGAGCTTAAAGCCAAGCAGAAAATTTAAAAACCCGGCTTCGGGAAATTAATACCAGCCGCCCCAAGGTTTTTGATGATCGTTTCCATCAGGGCTATCTTAACATCCAAAAAGTTGGCCGGCTCTACCCACACGTTTACGGTTATCCGGATACTGTCGTTATCCAACCCCACAAGGCCAACTCTAATAGCCGGTGTGGTTAACACATTTTTGGTTGATTTTATCGCATCCAGCATTATTTGTTTGGCCTTGTCAATATCAGCAGTATAACCCAACCTTACGTCAAAATCAAGGCGGCGTTTGCCTTCTCGGGTTACGTTTACAATTACCTCGTTAAACAGTTTTCCATTGGGGATAATAACTGTTTTATTATCTGCTGTTAGTAATACGGTATAAAATATCTGGATAGATATTACCTTACCTTCCTGTCCCTGCGCTACAATGCTATCATCAAGGTCAAATGGCTTTAACAGAAGGATAAGCACTCCACCCGCAAAGTTCTGGAAAGTACCTGAAAGCGCTAAACCCGCAGCAACAACAAACGAACCGATAACCGTAGAGAATACGCTTAGAGAAAGCCCAAGTATGTACAGCACTAAAATAATAAGCGCGATGTACAGCGACGTTATTACCAGGCTAAAAAAGAATGGCTGTAAAGACGAATGGACCTGGCGCCTGGTCATCCTGTCGCGTACCCGCGACCGGAAAAACCTAATCACTCTATAGCCTATAAGAAAGACTATTAAACCTGCTATAAACCTTGTGCCGTTGATTAAGACCCAGTCGTAAACCAGGTCGTAGTATTTTTGGAGCCTCGCATGCATAACGGGCGCAAAAATAACAATTTATTATTTACCGTAGATGGTTATGAAAAGCTCGGGGCCTTTTATTAATACCCAGTCCACCAATTGGCTCTGGATAAATCTGGCTGCTTCTGTTATATTTTTCATAGTATTGTTGTGTATTCAAATGCTGTGCCTAAACTGCGGCTTCCTATTTGTTAAACAAAAATACTTCTAATTGTAACCCTATTTTTACTTAATCAATCATTTGATTAATAAATGACCGTCCGTTTACCCTGCCATGACGAAACAGGAGTGTTTTAAAAACAAAACCCTTGTCTACTAAAGCAGACAAGGGTTTTTATTTTAGACATTGGTTATTTTGTTATAAGACATTGGTTTTTTAACCCCAACGGCTATGAACTATCAACCATGAGCTATGGGCTAGATTACATCATGCCGCCCATGCCGCCGCCGCCCATTGGGGGACCACCAGCAGGAGCATCATCCGGATCGTCAGCCAATACGCACTCTGTTGTTAACAACATCGATGCAATTGAAGCTGCGTTCTCTAATGCTACACGACCTACTTTAGTTGGATCGATAACACCGGCGCCAATTAAGTTTTCGTATTTGTCGGTACGCGCATTGTAACCGAAATCGTCTTTACCTTCTTTTACTTTCTGTACAACTATAGAACCTTCGATGCCTGCGTTTTCGCAGATCTGGCGTAAAGGCTCTTCAATTGCACGACGGATGATCTGGATGCCAGTGTTTTCGTCTTCGTTAGCACCTTTAAGGTCGGCCAACGATGCTACTGCACGGATGAATGCTACACCACCACCTGCAACAATACCTTCTTCAACAGCCGCGCGGGTTGCATGTAAAGCATCGTCAACACGGTCTTTCTTTTCCTTCATTTCAACTTCAGAAGCTGCACCGATATATAATACAGCAACACCGCCTGATAATTTGGCTAAACGCTCCTGTAATTTTTCTTTATCGTAATCAGAAGTAGTAGTTTCTATCTGAGCTTTGATCTGGCTTACACGAGATTTGATCTCTTCAGCCTGGCCAGCGCCATTGATAACGGTTGTATTGTCTTTATCAACAACAATCTTCTCAGCTGTACCTAAATAGGTAAGATCAGCGTTCTCCAATTTATAACCTCTTTCTTCAGAAATTACGGTACCGCCGGTAAGGATAGCAATATCCTCCAGCATCGCTTTACGGCGATCGCCAAAGCCAGGAGCTTTAACAGCAGCAACTTTCAGTGAGCCACGGATTTTGTTAACTACCAAAGTAGCTAATGCTTCACCGTCAAGATCTTCAGCAATAATTAATAAAGGCCTGCCTGTTTGAACTTGTTTTTCAAGCACCGGCAACAATTCCTTCATCGAAGAAATCTTTTTATCGTAGATAAGGATGTAAGGGTTTTCTAACTCTACTTCCATTTTATCAGCGTTGGTTACGAAGTACGGAGAAAGGTAACCACGGTCAAACTGCATACCTTCTACAGTTTTAACTTCAGTTTCAGTTCCTTTAGCTTCTTCAACAGTAATTACACCGTCTTTACCAACTTTTTCCATTGCCTCAGCTATTAACGCACCGATCACCTCGTCGTTATTAGCAGAAATTGAAGCAACTTGTTTGATTTTGTTGTTGTCTTCGCCGATAGTTTTCGACTGAGTTTTCAGGTTTTCAACAACGGCTGCAACAGCTTTGTCGATACCGCGTTTCAAATCCATTGGATTTGCACCGGCAGCAACGTTTTTAATACCTGCAGTAACAATAGCCTGGGCTAAAACAGTAGCAGTAGTAGTACCATCACCTGCAATATCAGCAGTTTTTGATGCAACTTCTTTTACCATTTGAGCACCCATGTTTTCAATCGGGTCTTTCAACTCAATTTCTTTTGCCACGGTAACACCATCTTTAGTAATAGCCGGTGAACCGAATTTTTTATCGATAATTACGTGACGGCCTTTAGGACCTAAAGTTACTTTAACTGCATTAGCTAAAATGTCAACACCTCTTTTCAGGGCGTCGCGTGCTTCCACATTATATTTGACTTGTTTTGCCATTTTATTAATTTTTGAATTAGTGAGTTAGCGAATGAGCGATTTTAAAAACACATTTTATTAATTACCCATTCATTTGTTTTATAGTTTTTTCATTCTTGGATTATGCATTGATTCGGAATTTCGATTAAATAAATCACTAATTCACTAAATCAATCATTCACCAATTATAATACCGCGTAAATATCAGATTCGCGCATAATTAAATACTCTTTTCCTTCGTACGGGATTTCGGTACCGGCGTATTTGCCGTATAAAACCTGGTCACCAACTTTAACTGTTAAAGGCTCGTCTTTTTTGCCTTCGCCAACAGCAACTACAGTTCCACGCTGTGGTTTTTCTTTTGCGGTATCAGGGATGATAATTCCCGATGCAGTTTTCTCTTCGGCCGGAGCAGCTTCCACTACTACCCTGTCTCCGATAGGTTTAATGTTTAATGACATAGTTATACAATTATAAATTTATAGTAATTTAAGTTCTGCCTGTGTTCAACATCAATTATGCCAAGCAGGCACAAAGTTCAAAATTGGCATACTTAGTGTTCAAATTGTCACCTTATACGGGCAAGCAGTTTTCATTTTTAATGATAGCTTAACATCGCAATGCCATCATGTCAGTAGGTTTAAATAAAAAAGGCCCTGGAAAAATCCAAAGCCTTTACTAATAATTTTATAACCTTATTTAGTTTTTTGTGCGGGTGTTGTAACCGGGCCCGGCAATGTCTGTGAGGGGGTGTTATTAACCGGTGCAGTTTTCAATACTTTTTCAGCCTGCCCTTTCGATTGCGAGCTGTCGGCTTTATCGGCGCCGCCTTTTACAGCAACGTTTATAGCAAGTGATAATACCATTAAGGTGATAGCCAAAATCCAGGTGCCTTTTTCTAAAAAGTCGCCGGTTTTTTGCACACCCATTAACTGGGATGAACTCGAGAAGTTTGATGACAAACCACCACCTTTAGGATTTTGAATCAACACGATCAACACCAAAAGGACACACACAATGATCGCTATGATCAGCAATAATGAATACATTTTATATTAAATTAATTGGTTTTCTTTTCTAATTGTTCAATCTTTGCCGCAAAGTAACGGCTTTTTTCCGGAAATCTCAACATCAATTTTTTGTATGATGCTATGGCCTTGTGGTAAAGCATCTGGTCGGAGTAAATGGCTGCCAGTGTTTCAGATACCAATTCGTCCCTGTCTTCCGAGCTTTTCTTAGCCTTGTTCTCGTTATCCAGCTTATCACTGCTTTGCGGCCGTATCTGTGGTTCTTCCTGTATAAAGCGTTCTATAATAACCTGTTCTTTTTTCTTGTGCTCAAATACAGGCGGGGCGGCAAATGGCGGCGGTGGCAGGCTCTTGTCAAGTTCTTCGACAGATGTAATGTGAAAAATATTTTCGTAGTACTGCTGCTGCAACTCATCGGTGCCTGCTTTTAATCTGGCACGCGTACCGGTAGCGGTGCTTATTTCTTCCGGCGCTACATAAGGCTGGTAAACACCTGAATGCTCTTTGCGGGTTTTATCAAGCCACCACAAAAAGCTGTAAGGCATTTTTTCATCGTGGTATTTTGACACGTCCTGCTGGTCAGCATCTCCGGCCAATTCATTTACCGGTTCGGCAGCCGCCGTGGGCTCATTTATAGATTCCGGTTTTTTATGCTCCCCAAAAGCGCGGTCGAACATAAAATAATCAGTACCTGCTATATTGCCTATAAAATCAGGCTCCATACCAGTTGTTTCCTCGAAAACCTCATCATCAATAGCATGGCCAAACTCTTCGTGTTTCAGTTCCGGTTGGTGGTTTTCCTGCAGTGCCGGCTCTTCGTTAACCTCAGGCTGGCGATGTTCTGCTGCTGCTGCGGGTTCTTCCCACGGCCTGTATTGCTGCACAGGTTCTTCTACTACCT
>Ga0105240_10007743_pt1 | contig 15537 bp, 17 predicted proteins | sample KBSC54metaG_FD_80426 | JGI IMG/M metagenome (GOLD analysis project Ga0105240, IMG submission 80426) | Corn rhizosphere microbial communities from Kellogg Biological Station, Michigan, USA - KBS C5-4 metaG | ecosystem: Host-associated > Plants > Roots > Rhizosphere > Soil | place: Michigan, USA... | reverse complement strand
TCGGCGACGGCGGCTGGGGGACAGCGCCGATGGCGGCGAGGACGACGATTGATGCATGCGCTGCTCCTTGTTCATTGCGGTCGTCGCTGCGGTCGCGGCTTTCGCCGGGCCGGCGTATGCAGGCGGCGGTCATTACACGTTTGCCGGTGGCACGAAGGGCGAACAGGCGACGGTCACGTCTGCGCTCGACGCCAGCGCCTTCGATTGGAGCCTCGTCCCGCGCACGATCGAGATCCGCATTGGACGCGGCTTCCCGAGCGAGGCGAGCCCGGGAGTGATCTCTCTCGATGCGGATCTTCTCGACGCCGGAACGATGTCGTGGGGCGTGGTGCAGCACGAGTACGCGCATCAGGTCGACTTCTTCTTGCTCGGCGACGCCCAGCGCGCGATTCTCGAACAGGCGCTCGGTGGCATGTCGTGGTGGCAGACGGGGTCGCTTGCGCACGGTCAGCTCGCCAGCGAGCGGTTCGCTTCGACGCTTGCGTGGGTGTACTGGCCGTCCAACCAGAACGTGATGAAGCCGAGCAGCCCCGGCGATGAGGGCGGGTCAGTCTCCCCGTCGGCGTTCCGCGCGCTCATCGCGACGACGCTCGGTGTCACGAGCGGGGGCGTCCCGACCGGCGTGGTCTCTAAGGCGCCGCCCCTCAACCGCCGATCACACGGTTAGCGTGCGAACAGGCCATGGCGACGATCCTGATCTGTGACGACGAGGTGCCGCTGCGGCGCCTCGTGGTGGCAACGCTCGACGGCCTTGGCCACACATTGTTCGAAGCCGAGGACGGTGGTCGTGCGCTGGAGGAGATCCGGGCTCGGCGGCCGGATCTCGTCGTGCTGGACGTGATGATGCCCGGCCACTCCGGCCTCGACGTCCTCGCGGAGGTGCGGGCCGATCCAACCGTGGCAGGGACAAAGGTCGTCGTGCTGACCGCGCGCGCCCAACACCGTGACCGCGACGCCGCGCTCGCGGCCGGGGCCGACCTGTTCATCGCGAAGCCGTTCCATCCGCACGAGCTCGCAGACGCCGTGCAGTCGCTATTGACGGCGTGAACGCCGATCCACCGCTGGAGGAGCTCGCCGCGGTCGTGGGCCTTCCGCTCGGCGTCTACCGTCCGGACCACGTTTTGCGCCAGCTCGAGCGGGCGCGCGCGCGTGAGCATGCGAACTCCTGGCGCGAGCTGCTTACGGCGCTACGCCTGCACGAAGACTCGCGCACCCGCTTTCGCCGCGCGGTCGCCGTCTCGGTGACGGGCATGTTCCGTGACGCGGAACAGTTCGACCTGCTCGAGCGCGAGCTGTTGCCTGAGCTTGCGCAACGATTTCGGCGGCTGCGCGTCTGGTCTGCAGGCTGCTCCGACGGGTCGGAGCTCCTCAGCGTCGCAATCCTGCTCGAGCGGCTCGAGCTGCTCGACCGATCGTTTTTGATCGGCAGTGACGTGATGCCGGAGAACATCACAGCGGCCCGCAGCCTCGTCGCCTCCGACCCGGCACTGCTCCGCGGACGCGCCCGGTTCGAAGTGCGAGACCTGGTCGGTAGCGGTGCGTCTCCGGGGCGCTTCGCCCTGGTCGTCTGTCGGAACGTCGGTATCTACCTGCATCCCGAGGCGAAGGAGCGTCTGCACCGGTTGCTGGTCTCGGGGCTGAGCAGAGGCGGAATCCTGCTTCTCGGCCGCAGCGAGCGGCTCACGCGGGCGACGGAGCTCGGCCTCGAGCGTGCAGGGGCGCACGCCTACCGCCGGCTGGGCTGACCCTTTCGGGGTACCCCGGAAGGGTTGACTTTCGTCGCACTCATTCAGAGACGCCGCTAACCGCCGATAGACCGGTGTAGGGAATGGCCGTCGCCACGCCCGTCAATCCAAACCGAGGGATCTCCGTCTTGTCTGCGGTCACCGCCCCGTCTTACGGACTCAGGCTCCGCCTCACCGCCGCCGCGCTCGTGGTTGCGGCCGCGGCGATCGCTGCGTGTATCGCCCTCGTGTTCGCGGTGTCGGGGCTTCGAAACGCAGATGACCGTGCGCGCCACTCCGAGCAGGTGCTTGCTTCGGCGAACCGGCTCGAGCGGCTCGTTCTCGATCTGGAAACCGGGCAGCGCGGCTTCGCCCTGACCAGGGACCGCCGGTTCCTCGCGCCGTGGCAGGCCGGGCTCGTCGCTGCCCCGCGCGAGGCGAATCGGTTGCGCGCACTCGTCTCCGACAACCCGGCGCAGGAGCGGCGCGCGACACACGTCGCCGCGTCGATCACCACCTACATCGCCTTCTCGAAGCAGCTGGTCGACGGCGACGCCGTCGGCTCGCAGCTTGCGCAAACTGTGCGCGGAAAGGAGCTGGTCGACGCCCTCCGACGTCGCTTCGCGGAACTGACACGCGACGAGCAGGCGCTCTCGAACAGCCGGCGCCGGCATGCAGTGTCTGCGGCGCATCGCGCGGTCGTGGTGGCAGTGAGCGGCCTCGCCGCCTCCCTCCTACTCCTCGGTGCGTTCGTATGGCTTCTTTCCCGCATCGTCGTACGGCCGTTGCGCCGTTTGGCCGCGGCCGCAGCCACCGTCGCGACCGGCGATCTCGAGGCCGGGCTTCCAGAGACCGGCGCGGGCGACCTCGGCCGCCTCGCCGTTGCGTTCAACGCAATGACCGCGTCACTTCGCGAAAGCCGTGACGAGCTCGAGAGCCAGAACGCCGAACTCGAGCTGCAGACGGCCGAGTTGGAAGGGCAGCAGGCGCAGCTCACCGACGCGCAGGAGGAGCTGCTGGCACAGCAGAGCGAGCTCGAGCGAGCTCTTACCGACCTCGAGGGCGAGCGGCATCTGGTCGGCTCCTTCTACGACTTCGCGGAGCAGATCACCGGCGTCCTCGACCGCCAGATGCTCGCGCAGATCGTCGTCGACGGGCTTGCCGAGTTCGTCCAGGCGCCGCTCGGCCTGCTCTACGTCGAGAGCCCTGACGACAACACGCTCCAGCTGAGCGGCATGCGCGGCGTCGATCCGGAAACGGTCGAACCGACGCTGCGCGTCTCAGTCGGTGTTGCCGGGCGCGCGCTTCACGAACGACGCGCGCTCACGGCAGCCTCGCCGCTCACGACACTCGTGTTGCCGTCCGCGGCTGGGTCGGTGGCGGCGCGCCACGAGCTGCATCTGCCCCTCGTTCACGGTGACCGCGCAATCGGCCTCGTTACGCTCGCCCGGATCGAAGACACGCCGTTCTCGCCTGCTGAGCTCGCGGCTGCTCAACATCTGGCCGACCAGGCTGCGAGGGCGTACGCAAACCTGCTCTCGTTCATGGCGGAGCGCCGGCTCGCCCGCATCAACGCGGCCGTCCTGGACGCGACGAATGACGGAATCGCGCTCCTCGGGTCCGACGGCCACACCGTCCTCGCCAACTCCGCCTTCGACGACGTCGTAGCCGCCCAAGGTCTCACCCGCGGCGCCGGTCTCCTGTCCGCCGTCGGCACGCTCGCAGAGCTCGTCGACGATGCGGCGGCGCTCGAGGAGTGGTTCGACGGACTCGCGAGCGACCCGGAATGGGCGGACTCGCTCGAGTACCAGCTGCGGGAGAGCGGACGCTCCTTCCTCTTCTACACCGCGCCGGTCGGCGACCCGGAGGGCTCGCGTCTGGGACGCATCATCGTCCTGCGCGAGACGACCGCCGAACGCGAGGCCGAGCGTCTGAAAACCGAGTTGGTCGCAACGGTCTCACACGAGCTGCGCACACCCTTGGCGAGCATTCTCGGCTTCGCCGAACTGCTGATCACCCGGGATCTCGAGCCGGAGAGCCGCCGGACATACCTCGAGACGATCTACAACGAGGGGTGCCGGCTGACCGCGCTCGTCAACGAGTTCCTCGATCTGCAACGGATCGAGCAGGGTCGCTTCGAGCTCCGACCCGCTTCATTCGATATGGCGGAACTGCTCGAGGAGGAGGTCGCTCTCTTCGGCCCTGGGTCGGGCCGCCACTCCTTCGAGGTGCGAGTCGAGGGGCAGCCGTCCGCGATCGCAGACCGAGAGCGGGTCGCCCAGGTGGTTGGAAACCTCCTCTCGAATGCGATCAAGTATTCGCCCGACGGCGGCCCTGTCATCGTCAGCGCCGGCCGCCGAAACGGCAACGTCCGCGTCAGCGTCACCGACCGCGGCCTCGGTATCGCCGAGCGCGACCGTGAACAGATCTTCGACAATTTCTATCGCGGCCAGCTGCCCGACACACACACCATCGGCGGCACCGGCCTCGGCCTGGCGCTCTGCCGCGCGATCATCACCGCGCACGGCGGAGAGATCGGCTTCGACAGCGTCGAGGGCAACGGTTCCACCTTCTGGTTCGAGCTGCCGGTCGACGAAGGCGCGCAGGCGTGAACGGACGGGTCGTCGCCGCCGAGGCCCAGGCGCTTCGGTACGCGGAAGAGCTCCGCGAGCTCGTCCGGCGCGAGCGACGGGCCCGCGAGCAAGCCGAAGCGACCACCGCGGAGCTGCAGGCCTCATACACCACCGCCGTTCGCGCGCTCGCCGCCGCCCTCGACCTACGGGACGACGCAAGTGGCGCACACGCGGCACGGGTCACGACACTCGGCCTTCGCCTTGCGCAGAGCGTGATGTCACCTGATGCAAGCGAGCTGCAACAGCTCGAGTTCGGCTTCCTCCTGCACGACGTCGGCAAAATCGGGGTGCCCGACTCGATACTGCTCAAGCTCGGCCCGCTCGACGTCGACGAAACCGCGATCATGCGCCGCCACGCCGAGCTCGGCGAGCAGATCGTCGAGGAGATTCCGTATCTCGGCGCCGTCGTACGCGGCATCGTTCGCAGCCACCACGAGCGGTGGGACGGTCATGGTTATCCCGATCACCTCTCGGGAGAGGCGATCCCCTTCGCCGCGCGGATGTTCGCGATCGTCGACGCCTACGACGCGATGACAAACGACCGGCCATACCGGCTAGCGCTGCCGCGACAGGTTGCGGAAGACCAGCTCCTGGTCGAGTCCGGCCGCCAATTCGACCCGCAACTCGTTCCCGAGTTCCTCCTCCTCGACCGGGACCTGACATGAACGTGCTGGTCGTCGACGACGACGCAATGGTGCGGAGCTGGGTGCGCATGGCGCTCGAGGCGAGCGAGTTCCGTGTCGTCGCCGAGGCCGAAAGCGGCTCGGAGGTCGAGGCGCTGCTCGCAGTCTGGCCCGTCGATCTGCTGCTCGTCGACTACCGCCTACCCGATGGGACCGGAACCGAGCTCGTACGTGCGCTACGCCTGCGAGGCATCGACACGCCCGCGGTCCTGATGACCGCCAATCCAGAGAGCGGGTTCAACGAATCAGTCCGCGACGCCGCCGCCCAAGGCACCGTGCTGAAAACCGGCAGCGCCGAGGGTCTTCTAGGAGCGCTCCGCCGCGCAGGAACAGGGGCCACCTCCTTCGACGTCCGGCACCCCCGCCGCGACGCGCGGCGCGCCGCGCTCAGCCCGCGGGAGCGCGAGGCAATGCAGCTCGTCGCCGCCGGCGCGACCAATCCACAGATCGCCGACCGGCTCGGCGTCGGCCGCGAGACCGTCAAGACGCTGCTCTCGCGGGCGTTCGGGAAGCTCGGCACCACACGGCGCGCGGAAGCCGTATCCGAGGCGCATCGGCAGGGGCTTCTATGAATACATGGGACGAGGAAACCGTCGCCCGCATCGGCCACGACCTGCGCGGACCGCTCGCGGTCGTCTCCGGGTTCGCGGCATTGCTCGCCGTGCGCGGCGACGAGCGACTGCGCCTCGAAGCAGCCGAGCAGATCACGGCGGCCGCCAATCTCCTCTCAGACCGAATCGACTCGCTGCTCACCGACCTCGCCCCCGACGTAGCCGGCGAACGCGTGGAACGACTCCGCATCCTTGTCATCGACGACGACCCACACCTGCGACGACTGCTTCGCGCCACACTCGACGCAGCCGCATTCGACGTCGTGGAGGCGGCCAACGGAGACGAAGCTCTGGCGATGCTCGACCCGTTACCGGCGCTCGTCGTGCTCGACTGGCATCTGCCCGGAGCATCCGGCGGCGACATTCTCCGAGAGATCAAACACGCAGACAATGCGCTACCGGTCGTCGTACTGACCGGCGACGCACGCAACGGTGAGCGCGTCCTAGCCGACTCGCTCGGCGCCGACGCCTATTTGACCAAGCCGTTCAGCCCACTCCAGCTGCTGAACACAATCGAACGCCTCGTCTCTCAAGGCACTCGTCCTCGGGGCTGACTTCCTACCGCGCGCTTCGCGCGCAGTAGCCGCGCGCGGTCGTGCTCGCCTATCAAGCGTCCGGGTTGCCATCATCCAGCCCACCCGCCGCCGCGAACGCGACCGCGAACATGCGCGCGCGCTCGGCCGCGGTCAGGCGTAACTCGTCTACCGGCCAGTCCTCGAGGCGCTTCCGCGGAGTGTAGGAGCGCAAAGCGTCGGCAACACTCGCCGCTTCTGCGGCAGGCACGACCGCGATCCCTTCCTCGTCCGCCACCACGACGTCGCCAGGATTTACGACGACCCCGCCGCAAGCGACAGGAACGTTGATCTCTCCGATTCGCGCTTTCGGGGGCGAGAACGCCGCGACCGCGCGCGCGTAGACAGGAAATCGGAGCGCACGGACCTCGCCGACATCCCGCCAGCCTCCGTCGACGATGGCGCCGACCAGTCCGGCTTCGATCGGAGCGATGAGCGAGCCCGCGCCGGTCGCGCAGCCGGCGGTATAGCCTCGCCAGTCGATGACGAGCACGTCACCGGGGTGAACGCGCGCAAGGGCGCCGTGCACGGTCAAGTTGTCGCCCGGCGGCGCCTTGACCGTCAGCGCTCGACCGACGATGCGCGGAGCACCCACGTAGAGCTGCCTGATCTCAGGAGTCATCGTGTACAACGCACCGACGGCGTCGCTGATGTCCGGCAGATAGGCGTCGCGGAAGCGATTCAACACCGAGTCTGGAACGTGCAACGCGCTGCGGCCGATCCGCGGCGGCACGACCGGCGTGTGCCCGAACATGCTCATAGGAGGACGCGCGCGCGGAACGGATGGAGCGGAAGCGCCGCATAGGGCCAGTCCATGCTCAGCACAGCGCCTGCGTCGGCGTCGGTGATGAACAGGCGCGCGTCAGCCGACAGCGCGACGTTCGTGAGTTTACGGCTACGGCTCGGCGCCGACGTGTCGATGAGCCGGCCATCACGGTCGAAAGCCATGATCCTGCCGTGGCATCCTTCTTCCCCAACCACGGCGACGACGAGGTTGCCCTCGGCGTCGAAGGCAAAACCGTCAGGGAACCCGTAAGGCAGCTCGAGAAAGGTCTCGGCACGGCCGAGCCCTCGCGCGTCAACGGCGAACCGGACGATCCGGCGCTCCCCCGTCGACGCAACGAACAGCGCATCGTCCGTTCCGAACGCGATGCCGTTCGGATACCAGGTCAGCGAAGCGAGGAGCTCGGCCTCTCCGGTTTGCGAGTCGCAACGCCAGACGCGCCCGTCGTCGCGCCGCCCATTGCGTGTCGGATCGGAGAGATAGAGCGCACCGTCTGGACCGACGCAAATGTCATTCGGCGACACGGGGTCACGCGTCAACCATTGCACGAGACCGTTCGCACGGACGACTTGCACTCCGCCACAAATCTCCGGCCAGCGTCGTGCCGGTGGGCGGCCACCGTTCTGTGCGACCGCGAGGGTGTCATCTGAGAGAACGGCTAGGCCGTTCGGGCCTCCGCCCGTCACCGCGAGCACCGTGGCTTCGTCGTTTCGGATCTTGTAGACGTAGCCGCGGTCGATCGAGACGCAGACCACCCCGTCCGCGGTCACGGCAGGGCCTTCGACGAAACCGAGGCCGCTCGCGACGACGTGAACGGCCACAGAGTCGCTATGCGGCGTCGACAGTCGCATCCCCGACGACCGCGCCCGTGATCAGGCCTACGACCTCCTCCCGACTCGTGTCGTCGATTCGCCGGACGGCTACGCATTTGCCATGGCGCAGCACGACGACCCGGTCCGCGATCTGAAACACGTGCTCGAGGTTGTGCGTAATCACCATCACCGACTTCCCGGCCGCTTTGAGATCGGCGAGAAGCTCGTTGACCTTTGCCGTTTGCGCGACGCCGAGCGCCGCGGTCGGCTCGTCCATCAAAAACAGCGAGGCCTCGACGGCGAGCGCGCGTGCAATCGCGACAGCCTGGCGTTGTCCACCCGAGAGCTCGCGTACCCGCGTGTGCACTGACGGAAGATCGACCCGCAGCGCCGTCAGGACCTGCCGAGCGTCCCGGTACATCTTGGGATAGTCGATGAGCACGCCGAACCGCCGCGGGATCGCTCCGAGGTAGACGTTGCGGGCGACGTCCAGCGTGTCGACGACGGCGAGATCCTGGTAGACGGTTGCGATTCCGGCGCGGAGCGCATCGGTCGCGTCCCTCAACTGCAATGGGTGTCCACCCTTGACGATGTCGCCTTCGTCTGGTCGGTGGACGCCGGCGAGCACCTTGACGAGCGTGCTCTTGCCGGCGCCGTTGTCCCCCAGCAGAGCGACCACCTCCGATTCGTGAATCGAGAAGGAGACGGACCGGAGCGCTTCTACGTGGCCGAAGGACTTCGAGACGCCGACGACGTCGACGAGTGGCAGCGATGCCCCGTTTTCGGCTGCCATCACCAGATCCTGTCGCGTGTCGCGGTGACGACCGGTTTCGCAAGGTACGGCGGCAGTTCGGGGACGCCCGCAGTTGTGCCGTTGCGATCGTCGGCGACGAGTGACGGCATGGTCGAGTGGTAGTCGGTCAGCTGCTGGTACGCGTGCGCAACGCTCAGGCAGCTGATCTCGTCGTAGGGACGCGCCGCCACCTGGATGCCGAGCGGCATGCCTTCGTCGTCGAATCCTGCAGGGATCGTGATCGCCGGCAGACCGACGATATCCATCACGGCAGTCGGCCGTGAGACAACATCGATGAGCGGCATTTCTTCGTCGCCGATCTTCGCGACGAGGTGGTCGTGTCGCGGCGAGACGCATACTCCGCCTGGGACGATGACGACGTCGTTGTCCTCGAAGACGCGCTGGAAGTCGAGCTGAAGCAGGTGCCTCGCGCGGAGCGCCTTGAGGTAGTCGACGGCGCTCGTGAACTGCGCACGAGTGAGCAGTCGCTGGAACTCTTCACCGTAGCCCTCGATCCGCGAGAAGTTCGGCTCATGCAACGAGGCAACCTCCGCGTACACGATCGTCAGCTCGATTGCGTGCAGCTGCACGGTCCGAGTGGTCGGTAGATCGAATTCCTTGATCGTGGCGCCGTTTGCGGCCAGTAGCTCGATGGCGGCGTGCGCGGCTGCGGTCACCTCTGGTGCGCAGATGTCGAAGAACCATTCCGTGGGGACGCCCACGCGCATCCCTTCGAGCGGACGAAGTGATCGAACGTAGTCCGGGACAGCGACGTTGCCGGAGGTCGGGTCGCTCGGGTCGTATCCCGCCATCGCCGCGAGCGCGTGGGCCGCGTCGATTGCGCTCCGCGTCAGCGGACCTGCGTGGTCGAGGGTCCATGAGAGCGGGAACACGCCGGCGCGGGAGACCCGGCCGTAGGTCGCCTTCAGACCGACAACTCCGCAAAAGGCAGCGGGAATTGCGATGGATCCGCCGGTATCGGTTCCGACCGACAGCGGCATCTCGTAAGCCGCGACCGCAGCTGCCGAGCCCGACGACGAGCCTGCCGGCCATCGATCCAGATCCCACGGGTTCGACGTCGTTGCGTTGGATCCAGACGCGAATTCGAACGTTTGCAGCTTCGCCAGCAGCACCGCGCCGGCGGCCTCGAGGTTTCGGGCGAGTGTCGCCGACTCCTCCGGGACGTAATCCGCATACATCGGCGAGCCGCCGGTCGAGCGGATGCCTGCGGTGGCGATGATGTCCTTGAGCCCGAACGGAATCCCTTCGAGCGGCCGAGCAGTGCCATCGAGCCAGCGGCGTGTCGATTCGGCGGCGGCATCGAGTGCCCGCTCGGCGAGAAGGGTGATCACAGCGTTGACACGGTCGTCGAGGCGCTGAATGCGGCCCAGACACGCCGCCACCGCCTCCGTCGGGCTTGCGTCACGGAGACGGAAGGCGTCAAGGAGCTCGCAGATCGTGAAATCGGCCAGCTCGGCGCTCACGGCAAGCGCCCGCCGTTCTCGATCCAGCGGTGAGCGGTTTCGGGCTGGATGTACGGCGGGATCGGCGACAGCTCGACGCCGCGGAGCATGTCCAGCTCCGGTCGGAACTTCCTGTGCATCTCGAGGGCCGTCTCGAGCCTCTGACGGTCGATCTCGAGGCCTCGGTCGGCCGCGATCGCTTCGAGAATTTCGACGGTCGGTGTCGTTTGCCGAGCTGGCGTCATCCTTTGCGTTCCTCCTCGATCATGTGATTGCTCAATGAATGTGCTCGTATCGGTCGCCGCGGACGAACTCGCCTCGCCCGGCGTCGGCCAGCAGTTCGCCGTGCTCGTATACGACCGTGCCGCGTGAGATCGTCATCGTCGGCCAGCCGGTCACCTCTGTCCCTTCGAAGACCTCGAAATCTGCGGCGGACTTGAGGTCTGCCGCCAACACGGGTCGGCGTTCATCGGGATCGATCAAGCACAGGTCAGCATCGGCACCTTCGCGAATCGCGCCTTTGCGCGGGTAGAGACCGAAGATCTTCGCCGGCAGCGTCGAAGTGACCGCCGCGAACTGCTCCAGCGTGATCCTTCCAGTCGCCACGCCTTCGGAATAGAGCATCGGCAACATCGTCTGCAGATTTGCCATGCCCTTCGGAACCGTGTGGAGCGTGTCCCCGTCGCAGTACTTCTGTCCGAGCGTGAAGCCGACATGGTCGCTCCCCACGGCCGCGATCTCGCCGCCCGCGAGGCCTGTCCACAGCCGTTCTGCGTCGAACGCTGTCCGAAGCGGCGGTGTTCCGACATACCGAGCGGCCTCTTCGTCAGGGGCGTCGAAGCGGTCAACGGTGAGATGCAGATAGAGAGGCCGTGTCTCGACAAGGACTCGCTCCCCACGCGCTCGCGCAGCCGAAGCGAGATCGAGCGCCGCCGCCGACGACAGGTGGACGATGTAGGCGGGAACTCGTGCGACCGACGCGAGGTTGATCGCCCACGCCGTCGCCGAGTCCTCGACAGGCGACGGCTTCGACTCGGGATAGTGCTTCGGCGCCACCTTGCCCGCGGCCGCGAGCGAACGGCAGCAGTAATCGATGATCGCGGCGTCCTCGCAATGGAACATCGCGAGCCCGCCCGCGGAACCGATTCGTTCGAACAGGTCGATGTAGCGCGATGCGTTCGCGACGAAGTCGGGAAGCTGGGTGTAGAACTTGAACGACGGGTATCCGTGCTCGACGAGCACCTCGACTTCGTCTTCGAACGATGCCCGCAACTCACTGACGACGACATGCAACGTGAAGTCGATGCACGCCCCGACCTCGCCGTCGCGGCGAACCCGGTCCGCTGCTTCGTGCAGGGATTCATCGCCGAGGTGGTACACGAAGTCGCAGATGGTCGTGATGCCGCCTGCAGCGGCGGCGCGGGTCCCTGCCGCGAAGTCGTCCGCCGGCCGTCGCTCGTCCGGAAAAGGCCAGTCGCTGTTCAAGTGCGTATGGGGATCGACGCCGCCGGGGACGAGAACGAGCCCGTCGGCCTCGATCCGCCGCTTGGCACGCGGCGCGTCGTCGCCGATTGAAACGATCTTCCCGTCCTCGACCGCGACGTTCGCCTCGAAGGTTCCGTCCTCAGCGACAACGAGCGCGCCCGTGACGAGCAGGTCACACGTGTGCGACGTCAACCGGTTGCCTCACCCATCGTCTCCGACGGGAGCGGCGGGACGCCGCCGTCACGGACGGGTACGTTGATCGTCAAGAACACCAGCGGCTCCTCACCGTCGTTCTGGTGGTAGTGCGGCGTACCACGCGGGATGAACACGAACGACCCGGCCGGCACGGTTCGCTGCTCTCCGTCGAGGAAAAGCGTCATCGCTCCGGAGAGGACGTAGTAGGTCTGCTCGAAGTCGAGATGCGTCGGGTGGTTGCGCGTGTAACCGCCTGGCGGATACCACTGGACGAGTAGCCGAAGCGCCTCCGTGCTTACGGTCGCCTTTGTAAAGACCTCCCAGAACTCCGCTTCGACATGACCCATCCCGTCGAGCAGCGGCCGCCTCTCGAGCTCGTCCAACCTGACGATGCGACCTCGCATCACGTCTCCCTTCCGGTGAAGGCGCTGATCCCATCCTCCTGAAGGAACACGAGGCCGGCACTTGTCATCTGTTCGGTGATCCGGGCGAGGTTCGTAACCTCGCCGCGCAGAAGCGTGGGCTGGAACGATTCGTGCTGCTCCATGAGCGCGTGCGTTCCGGCAGCGATCTCGCGGGCGTGCTCAGGGGGGACAACGACGATCCCATCCTCGTCGGCTACCACGATGTCGCCCGGTCGAACGACGGCCCCGCCGCACGCGACAGGAACATTTACCTCTCCCCAGGGCGCATCGACGCTGCCAACCGCGGTGGCGACGCCGCGCGCAAACACCGGCAGCCCAATCTCCCGCATCTGAGTCACGTCTCTGACTGCGCCGTCGATGATGAAGGCGCGGACGCCCCGAGCCCTGAGACCGCGCGTGAGGTTCCCGCCCCACAACGCGAATTCCATCGCGCCTTGTGCCGAGACGACAAGGATGTCGCCCGGGCGGGTTTGCTCGACGCCGAGCTTGATCATGTTGATCCCGCCGGCAGGCACCGACACAGTGACCGCGGTGCCGACGACGCGGGTGACCGGCGTGTACACCGGTCTGATGCCGGTCATCGTGCAAGACCGCTTCATGACGTCCGAGATGTCGCAGCTTTGCAGCCCTTCGAAGTCCCGAAGCAGCTCATCCGGCGGACGCCGGATATCGGTGATGACCCTGAACCCGACATGTCCACTCATGCCTCTCCTCTCGCCGTCCGCTAGACCACGGCCAAGCCGCGATCGCCACGCGGATCAGTTCCGCCTGAGAGCAGCCCCGAACGGCTGCGGGCGACGGCCGCCAAACGTGCCGTGTACCAGTCGAATCGAACCCGCTGTCCCTTCGCGGCGAGGCCCTCGAGCGCACGTGGGTCGAAATGCGGCTCGACGATGACCGTGTCCGCCTCGTCCTCCGCGTGAATCCGCTCGGCCGACACCGCCTCCTCGACGCTCATTCCGAAAAGCTCCATGTTCAGCAGCGCCTGGACCGACCCGCTCGCCTTGAGTGCGCCCCCCGGTGAACCGATGACGAGTCGCACCTCGCCATCCTCGAAGAAGAGCGTCGGACCGCCGCCCGTGATGGGGCGCTTCCACGGCTCGATGCAGTTACGGCTTCCAGGCGTCGGATCGAACATGACCATGTGGCAGTTGTGCTGGAATCCGAGCCCGGGCGTCACGACCCCCGACGACATGCCGAGGGAATGCGTGATCGCCGCCGCGCTACCCGCCGTGTCGAGCACGCTCACGTGTGTCGTTTCGCCGAAGGGCGCTCCGGCTGCGAAAGGCGCGAGAGCCGGCGCCTCGCGGGCATCCACGCTCCGCTCGACCAACTCCCGCAAGCCGGCCGCATACTCCTTCGACAGCAGTCTCTCCTGCGGCACGTCTACGAAGTCGGGATCGCCAAGCTGCGTCATCCGGTCGCGAAACGCGAGATGGAACGTGCGCGCGAGCCGATCGAGATACGACGCCGTGTTCCAGCCGAGTGTCGCAAGATCGTCCCAACCGTCCAATACGTTCAGGATCTCGAGGATGACAGGGCCGATAGTCGGTGCCGGCTCGGTCAGCGCCGTCAGCCCGCGGAACGTCGTCGTGACCGGGTCCTCGACATCCGCCCGGAAGCGGCGGAGGTCCTCGAGCGATAGCAGTCCGCCGTTCTGCTGGAAATCGTCCGCGATTCTCCGGCCGATCTCTCCTTCGTAGAACTCGTCCGGGCCGCGGTCTGCGAGCAGCTCGAGGGTTCGTCCGTAGTCGCGCTGGACGAGCAGCTCGCCGATCGTGTACACGGACCCGTCGGGATGCAGGTAGATCTCTCGACACGCCGCCGTCTGACCGAGGACCGACGGGCCGTCCAACGACTCGAGGAAGTTGCGCATCCGGTCGGTCCGCGGCATCCAGAGCCGGTAGAGATAGGGGTAGACGCGGAATCCCTCTTCCGCGAGCTGGATGGCCGGTGAAATGACGTCGCGCCATGAGATCCGCCCGGAGCCGAATCGCTCGAGAGCTGCCGCGGCGCCGCGGATGAACCCGGGAACCATCGATGCCTCATAGCCGAGCCGGTTACGGTTCCCCTCCACCTCCCACATCGCCCCGTGACGCCCGGTGATCTGCCACATGTCGTTACGTGCCGCGAGCGGTGCACGTCCACCGGCTGCAATGACCTTCGTGGTACCGCTCGGCGCGTCGTGGAAGATGCCGTGGAAGCCTCCGGCGATCCCGCAGTAGATGGGGTCCACGACCCCTTGCGCGAAGGCGGTTGCAATGGCGGCGTCCGTCGCGTTGCCGCCGCGACGGAGCATCTCCGCTCCGGCGGGCGCCGCGAGGCTCTCGACACACGCGACGATCCCTCGCGAGGCCGCACCGTTCGAGGCCGGGGCGTTCACGCGCGCTGCAGCATCTCCTCGACCGCAGCAGCAGCACCGCTGATGTCGCCGAGGCGCTCTCCCGCATCGAGCCGCTGCTTGAGCACCGGCTCGCGTGCTTCCCGCGTCTCGAGTGCCTGCGCCAGCTCGAGCGAGCCTTCGGCAGGCACGATGAAGACACCGTCGGTGTCCGCGAACACGATGTCTCCGGGATGCACGACCGCACCGCCTACCTGAACGGTCGTCAGCACTGCACCCTCGAGGCCGAGGCGGCGACCGGTCACCGCGGTCGTCTGCCCGCGCCAGCACCAGGTCGGCGGGCCTGAGACAGTCAGCTCCTCCCAGTCGGTCACCGGGCCGTCGACAACGACCGCCGCCACGCCGGCACGCATCGCCGCATGGGCGACGACCCCGCCCCAGCACGCGCGCTTTCGCTCGCCGCAGGTGTCGATGACGAGGACCTCGCCGGCCTCGATGAGGTTCAGCGCGTAGTGCACGGCGGTCGCGTCCAGCGCCGGGATGCGCACGGTGAACGCTGGGCCGACGGCCTTTTGGGGTCGAACCAAAGGCTGTGTCTCGTTGACGAGACCGAAATCTGTGAGATGGCCGAGCGACCCCGTCGTGACCCTCTTGAATGCTTCAACCGTCTCGGCTAGGTCGCCGGGGAACTCCCGTCTGCTTCCGATCTCGAACATCGAGCCTCCTCCGCTCTTGCTGTCAGGACTCATCGGCCGCCGTGCGGCCGGTTAGGAATCGCGGCAGGAACCGTCCCGGCGCCAAATGGTCGCCGCGGCGCTCGAAGTAGGTCCTCGTCACCTGGTCGATGACGACCGCGAACATGATGATGACCCCGACCACGACCTGCTGCCAAAATTGGTTTACGTTCAGGAGAACGAGACCGTTGTTGATGGTTACGACGATCATGATTCCGCCGAACGTCCCGACCAGCGTGCCGAGACCGCCGAGAAGAGACGTGCCGCCGATGATCACGCCCG
>Ga0105240_10007742_pt1 | contig 15541 bp, 13 predicted proteins | sample KBSC54metaG_FD_80426 | JGI IMG/M metagenome (GOLD analysis project Ga0105240, IMG submission 80426) | Corn rhizosphere microbial communities from Kellogg Biological Station, Michigan, USA - KBS C5-4 metaG | ecosystem: Host-associated > Plants > Roots > Rhizosphere > Soil | place: Michigan, USA... | reverse complement strand
ACGGCTGTTGTCGCTCACGTCTCCCGAGGTGGCACCGGACTCATGATGGAGAGCTATAGCGCGCGCTCGAGCTGAGCTCGGGTCATACTCGGGTCATAACCGGGGGGGGGCTGCTGCTGTCCTGGCGCGCGCGTGCGCGTATCCTTGGGCAAAGTAAAAAGGGCGCCCACCATGACTTTCCCTGATTGCTCCTCTCGCCGCAGGGTGCTGCAAGGCCTCACCCTGACCCTTCCGCTCCTCCCGTTCGCCGGCCTTACCGTGAGTAGCGCGCTCGCGGCCGACACTCCGCCTCTTCTGAGCCCGGAAGCCCCTGAAGCCAAAGCCGTCAAATATGTGGAAGACGCCACCCAGGCCAAAGGCGCTCTCCCGAACAGTACCTGCGCGAATTGCGGCCTTTACCAGGGGAAGGCCGGCGCGGCCGCCGGTCCGTGCCAGATCTTCGCGGGTAAGCAAGTCAAGGCCGCCGGCTGGTGCTCATCCTGGGCCCCGCAGATGTGAAGAGGCGCCGCACGCGGCCGGCCCGCGACGCTTGCGCTCCGCTCGGCTCCCCCGTGTAATCCAATCCGGGTGTCGACCCTCTATGCCGGGTCGATAGGTTTTGTGACGGTCGGGCCGCCGTCACACCTAGCCAAAGCCCATGGACCGACAGACGACCCCCATCACCGCGAAGCGCGCTGCCCATCCTTCGCTTCTGCGCCGCATTCTCATTTCCATCGAGAGCTTCCTGCGGGTCGAGACCGCTGGCGGAATAACCCTCCTCGTGGCCACAGCGATCGCGCTCCTTTGGGCAAACCTATCGGCGCGCACCTACGAGCTGTCCTGGTCGACCGCATTTATCGGCACTCAGCCGTTGAGGATCTACATCAACGACGGCCTGATGACGGTGTTCTTCCTGGTAGTCGGCCTCGAAATCCGCCACGAAATGCGTTACGGCGCCCTTTCTGATGCTCGTATCGCGACCCTCCCGATCATTGCGGCCATAGCGGGGGTGCTGACGCCCGCGTTGATCTACTTGCTGCTGAACACCGCTCCCATAACACGAGCCGGTTGGGCCGTACCGACGGCAACCGACATCGCTTTTGCTGTAGGAATTCTTTCGCTGTTGGGTAAACGCGTTCCGCCAGTCTTGCGGCTGCTGCTCCTGACGCTAGCCATCATCGACGACATCGTCGCCATCATCATCATCGCAACGGCGTACTCCCGCAGTATGGAATTCAGCGGTTTCGTGCTGGCCGCCTGCGGGACCCTCGCCGTATGGCTCATGCAGCGGCTCAAAGTGCGCAGCCGCCCCGCTTACCTGCTTCCCGGGCTGTTGCTATGGGTGGGCCTGATGCGCGCCGGTATTCATCCCACGTTGGCGGGAGTGATATTGGGAATGATGGCTCCGGCCACGGCGGCTTCGAGTCACCTGCTGCGCCGGCTGCACCCCTGGGTCGCGTACGCGATCATGCCCCTGTTCGCGTTGGCCAACGCGGGAGTTGACCTGAGCGCGCTGTCGTTCAGCGGAGGCGGCGCATTCGGCGTCAAAATGGGCATCATTCTGGGGCTCGTGCTGGGTAAGCCTTTAGGGATCGTGCTCGCCTCCGCCGTCGCGGTCCGGACAAAAGTCTGTGAGCTTCCCCAAGACCTGCACTGGCGCCACATCGTCCTGCTCGGCTGTCTGGGCGGCATCGGTTTCACGATGTCAATCTTCATTGCCAACCTGGCTTTCGCGGACTCAGCGCTCCTCGCGACGGCAAAGAGCGCGGTACTGGTGGCCTCCACCTTGGCAGCACTCGTGGCGTTAGTCGGGGGAAAAGCATGGACCAGGCAGTGAATCAATGGCCGTCGAAAAACGATTTCACCGCGAACGTGCAGAAAGGCGGCACGAGCGTGGCGTGATAGTCCTGTAGCACCGCCATCGCCCCACCATCGCCGGCCCCGCCAACCACCGCGGCAGCCGCAACCGCCGCTTTCGCCGCGGCAAAGCCGTTCTTCTCGGTTGCATACGGGTCGTTGCTCGCAACGGAAGAATCGACATCCAGCACGGTGACCTGACTGCTCGGAGCGCTGGAGCTCCAGTAGCTCTGCATGAGCTGCGTGTTCATATAAAAGACCGTCGGGTCGCTATCGCCGGCGCACAGCAGCACAGGGGCCGAGGGTGCCCAGTTACGCAAATCGTTGGTCTTCAGGTCCTTGCGTAGCGCATTACCGGGTGCGCCCGCCGGCAAACCGGTCGTAACGGACGGGAAGCCGCCATCTGGATTCGCACCGGCGTCCTGCAAATAGGCCAATCGATAGGCGTTGGTGACCAGGTTGTTGGTGCCAAATCCTTGCGCGAAGACGGGCGCCAGGTTCGCCGGCGTGGTCGACGGCGTCAGCGACGCGTACGCGGGACTAGGCGGGGTGCTGTTGAACAAGGCGTTTGTTGGCAGCTCGTTCTGACTGTACACAAAGCCGATCCCGTTGGCATTGGGCAGGAGTTCATCCGCCGCCGCGGCATACTGCGTCTCGTACACGTCAGTCGGTGCCGAATAGACATTGCCGTAAGAGTGTTGATAGCTCGTCACCAGCATGTTGAAGTTCAGTGGCCCGCTGGTGTTGACATCCCCTGCAAAGATCGCATCGCCAAAGGCGGCCAGGGCGTAGGGACCGGACATGGGAGCCGACGCGGTTACCGCGATGCCTGCCGCCTGCATCGCCTTGTGCGTTGCCATTGCGACAAAGCCACCCTGCGAATATCCCGTCAGGAACAGCTTGCCGCCATCGGTGCCGCTGACACCCGGGAGAGCGCTACGCGCGGCGGCCAACGCATCGATCATGTCTTTGGACTGTTGATCCGCATTCAGATACGGATGATAAGCCAGCGTCGAGGTGTCGTAGCCGACATAGTTCGGCGTCACGACAATGTATCCCTGTGAGGCGAACACGGCAGCCATCAACAGGGCCTCGCTGTTGCCGCTGATGCTCGCCATGTTCAAGGTCTTGGCCGTGTTGGTTCCGTGGGCATACATCACGATGGGCCGCGCACCCTGACACGAGCCCGCCGAGCCTGTCGGAATCATCAGTGCCGCGGAGCCGGTGGTCGATTCGTTGGCACCACCGACCGTTTGGTACTGCATATGATAGACGTTCACGCCGCAAGTCGGATTGAACGTGAGCTGCAGAAGCAGTTTTCCCAACGGGTCACCCGTGAGCTGCGACGAGAGGTCGGAGGGTGAATAGGCAGCCGCCATGACCGGGGCGCCAATCAACTGACCGCGGGTAGGTGTGCTTTGCGGCGGCGGCGAGGAACCGTTGTTGTGGCTGCCCTTGCAGGCCGACAGACCAAGGGCCAGGGCGAACAGGAGCCAGGCGCGGAAGGAAAGCATCGAGAAAGCCTCGCAAATAGGGCCCTCGATGGAGCAATTCACGAGCCTGGGAAGAGTTCGCTCACCCCCAACGGCGGATGGGTTGCGGCGGCAAGCGCTGGCGCTTTTCTATCCGGCCAGCCGGCGCATGCCGCCGCGCGGTGCCTCAGCGAGTCCCAGCGACCGCGGACTTGAGCGTATCGCTCGAGCGAGTGCTGCGGTCGTACCAGCGTTGCAGGAAATGATCGACCGCAACCGGCCCGGGTCCCGCGATGGCGAGCCACAGGAACAATGCCAGATACTCGAACTCATCAAACCCCAACAGCGTCTCCAGCGAATCGACATCGCCCCAGCGAGCCGCCTTGATGGCCACGATCATGGTCACACCCAGGGCCCCGGCGGAGATGCGGGTCAGCACCCCCAACAACAGGAAAATGCCGCCGAAGAACTCGATACACGCCGTCAGTGGCGTCAGGAAGTGCGGGAAAGGCACGTGCCACTCGATAAAAGCCTGGGTGATCCGCGGCAGGTCCTGGAGCTTCCCCCAACCGCTCCAGAGAAACACCCATCCCACGGTGAGGCGGGCAAACAGCGGGGCCAGCCATGTCAGGTGTTGCGCCACTGTGCGCGGCCAGTCGATGAGATAACGGATCAGGAATTTCATGATTGCTCCAGGAGGAAGTCGCAAGCCTCGCACCGGCAGATCCAGCACGATTCGCCCGCAGCGGCTTTGCTGGCACTGACCGGTCCGCCCCAGTTCTTATTGCACCGAATTCGCCGCTCACGCGCGATAAGACGGTATCCTGTGGCAGACTGCCAGCTTGAGCCTTTGCAATGCAAATTCGTACGCCATGAACGGGTACACGCCGCAATAATGAGGGGCGCGCGCAATTCCGGGACCGAAACCCCGGTCTCCTCTTTTGACGGGTCGGCCCTCGGTGCCGCACCGGGAGATCCGATCGTGCGCCTGTTCGGGTCCTTGCGCCCGGATCTGCTGCGTTTTGCGCATTGGCTGGCGCGAGACCGGGCGATCGCGGAGGACATTGTCCAGGAGGCGCTGTTGCGCGCCTGGCGTTCCCGCGAGGCCTTGAAGGACCAGACTGCGGCGCGCGCGTGGTTACTGACGATCGTACGGCGCGAACACGCGCGCCTTTACGAGCGCAAACGCTTGGAGCTGGTCGCCTTGGACGATGCAGTCGAGGCCGAAGGCATACCGTCCCGACCGGGACCCGACAGCGATCTGGACTCGCTGCGCGGAGCCATTCTCAAATTACCGCTGGAGTATCGCGAACCCTTGATCATGCAGGTGCTGGGGGGATTTACCACTGCTGAGATTGCCCAGGAGTTGAGCCTGTCCTCGACGGCTGTACTCACCCGGCTTTTCCGCGCGCGCAACAAACTGCGCACGCTGTACGGCTTGGCGCCCGCGCCGGACGAGCCCGACAGTGAGGCGTGGCATGAAGCACAGTGAAGCGCGACTGCTGATCGGTGCCGACCCGGGCTCCACGCCCCCGGAGCTGGCAGAGCACCTGAGGAGTTGCCCGGAATGCGCTCGATTCCAAGGCGAAATGCGTACGCTCGACGAGAGCATCCGACGGGCGTTCGAGCAAACGCCCATCACGGCGGAAACCGCTCCGGCGCCGACCGCTGCCGTCACTTCCATCAGGAGCGCCCGCGCGGCACCCGAACGCAACCCTGTGTCCGTGTGGTCAGGTTGGGCTCTGGCTGCTAGTGTCGCGGTGTTGTCGGTACTGGCCATCTGGACGCTCCACCCGACGGAATCATTGGCTCGCGACCTCATCACGCATGTTGGATACGAGCCCAACAGCTGGAACGGTAAACAGACTGTCTCTCCCGCAGCGTCCCGCGAGATACTGGCCAAAGCCGGAGTTGCGCTGGACATGAATTCGGACGACATCACGTATGCGCGAACCTGCTTGTTTCGCGGGCACGCGGTTCCGCATCTCGTCGTCAAGACACCTCAGGGTCTGGTCACGGTTTTGATCCTCCCTGACGAGAAGGTCAAAAGCCGAATGAGCTTCCACGAAGATGGCATGACCGGCGTCGTGACACCCGCCCCGCACGGCAGTATCGCGGTACTCACCCGTGGCAACGAGAATGTCGACGCGATAGCCCAACAGGTCCGAGGTTCGGTGCGCTGGCTCAACGGAACTTGAGCCTCGCCCTAGGTCGCGCCCGCCGGCTGCGGAACTGATCGGACCAACCCCGGATAAAAGTAGAGCAACGAGCCGGTACGTGCGAGGTAATGCACGTAAAACGCGGCCCACACACCCGTATTCCCGAAGGGGCGCAACAGCCACCACGCGACGACGTAGATCGCCAGCGACACCAACATGGCGTTTCTCATGTCCGCCGTGCGTGTCGCACCTATGAAGATGCCGTCGAGCTGGAATGCCCAGACCCCCATCAGCGGTGCGGCCGCCGCCCAGGGCAGATAACTGCGCGCAGCGGCGCGTGCTCCAGGATCAATGGTGAGGCTGTCGATAAAGTAGGGTCCACCGATACCCAACACCGCCGTGATCAACGCCGCGATAGCCACAGCCCACATCGTCGTCACGCGGGCCGCCGCGCTGAGTCCTGCCCGTTGCGATGCCCCCACGGCGCGTCCGACCAACGCCTCGGCCGCGAATGCCAGCCCATCGAGGAAGAAGGCACTGACCTCGATGAACTGCATCAGGATGGCGTTGGCAGCGAGAATCACGTCTCCATGCCGTGCGCCCTGTGACATGAACCAGACGAACACGATCTCCAGGGCGAGAGAGCGGATCATGATGTCGCTGTTCACGAGCAAGGCGCGTTTGATGCGTGCGGGCGCCAGAATCCGCGGCGTTGACCAATGCCCGCCGATCCGGCGCATATGGCGGGTGGCCACCGTCACCCCGACCAAAGCCGCCACCAGCTCGGCTAGCGCCGTTCCAATTGCCACACCCCGCACACCCCAGCCCAGACCGAGGACGAAGGTCACATCGAGCACCACGTTGGTGACATTCAACACCAGCTGCAGGACGAGACCGATGTCGGTGCGGCCCAACCCGATGAACCAACCCAACAGCGCATAGTTCGCAAGCGTGGCCGGCGCAGCCCAGATGCGCACATCGAAGTACTCGCGCGCCAACTGCTCCACATCGGGGCTTGCCCCGACAATGGCAAAAGCGCTGGCGCGGATTGGCCATTGCAACAAAATCAGAGCCGCACCGATCACTACAGCGATCAGCAGCGCTCGCCCGAGTCCCGAGGCCACTTCGTCCTTGTCACCCGCTCCGAGTGCCTGGGCCGTAAGCCCCGTGGTCCCCATCCGCAGGAAGCCAAATGCCCAGAACACCAGAGTCAGGATGAGCGCGCCGATGGCCACCGCCCCGATATAGACGGGGTTCGGATAGCGCCCGACAATGGCAGTGTTCACGACGCCGATGAGCGGTGTCGAGACGTTTGAGAGCATTACCGGCACCGCAATCGCCAGCACCGAGCGGTGCGTAAGCGGTGCGCCCTTGCCTTCGGCGCCCATTATGTCGGCGCGAGTTCGACCATGCCTAGAGGATCGAAAGACAGATTGGGCTCATTGGGAAGATAGCCCCGAGGGTTGCAGTACACCCGCGTGCCGTTGACCACATAGTCGATCGACTCGTGCGTGTGACCGTGTATCCACAGAGACACCGGCGCGCGCACCAGGTGATCGAGATCGCTCGCGAAACAAGGGTTGTATCGGGTGCGCTCATACTTGGGATGAATGCTCAACCTGTGTGGCAAGTGGTGGGTGACGACCACCGTCGGACCGGCGAAAGACCGGGTTAGCTTCGTGGCAAGCCATTCGACGCGAGCGCAGTGAATCTCCCTGATGAGCTCCGGAGTAAGCGGATGACCGCCGCTCCATTTGATCATCCTGAAGTCGTTCATCTCCTCTTCCGCATCCATCATGGCACGATCGAGCTCAGCGGCTTGGGAGCCGTACAACGCGTAGTCGGTCCACAAAGTGGTGCCGAGGAAGCGTGTTCCAGCCACCACGCACTCATCGCCGTCGAGAAAGTGCACATCGAACCGCTTCGCCTCCGCTCGCAAAGCCTCCAGCGCATCCGGCAACTGCGCCCCATAGAACTCGTGATTACCCGGAATGTAAACGATCGGGTGCTGCGGAAATTGCCGCCGGGCCCATTCGATTCCGTACACCCCGACGGCTATGTCTCCGGCCAGGAGGATTGCGTCGGCGGGCCCGGGTGGGGGAGTCCAGTCGGAAAACTCCAGGTGCAGGTCCGAGAAAACTCTAAGACGGGTGATCGACATGATACGTTGCCATTTCGACTAAGGGGCCCCCTGTGGCGAGTTCCCGACAAACGGGTGAGCGCGCTGTGCAGAATACAGGCAAATTCTTCACGCCAATCTACAAAGGGCTTTTTTTGTCCAAGCTCCCTGTGAGAACTTATAGATACAGTACGCCGCACGAGCTGCGCGTGCGATGAAAGGAGAGCTTGGCTTGGACCCAGTCGCCTGATGGCGCGTTATGGTTTGCATCGCCGCCACACTCCAGGGATGGCCGGGGCGGCCCCATCAATTCACGGAGATCGACAGTACATTGCGAAGATTCATTTGCCTGGCCCTGCTGCTCGGGGCCCTCGGACCGCGCTTGGCCTGGTCCCAGACTCCCTCCCCGCTGCAGGAATGGCAATACTCTGGCGGTATCATTCTGCAACGGCTCTTCCAACCGAATGCACCGGATTGGTTCGCGGTGACCGGGCTGGCGACCGCGGCCCAGCCGGTCTACGAGGGCGCGAGCGCCTACCGGGTGCGGTTCGGCCCCGTGATCAACATCCGCTACAAGGATATTGCGTACGCCTCCACTGGTGAGGGGGTGGGCTACAACTTTCTCCGTGGCCGCTACTACAGGGTGGGCGTTTCGGTCGGCTACGACACTGGGCGCAGAGTACCCGACGACTATCCGAACCTGCATGGGATCGGGGACCTCTCCGTAGCGCCCGTCGTAAAGCTATATGGGACCTACGTGCTCTCCAAAGACTTCCCCATGGTCATTCGGATCGACGCACGCCACTACATCGGCGGCGCTGCGGGCGACGTGGGCGATTTCGGGTTTTACCTGCCGCTCCCGGGCAGCTCCAAGGGCTTCTTTATGTTTGCAGGCCCCTCCATTACCTGGGCCACCCACCGTTACGTCCAAAAGGTGTTTGGTGTAACTGCGGTCCAGTCATTGGCCTCCGACAAACCCATCTTCGACGTCCATGGCGGCACGAATGCCGCCGGCATCGGCCTCAGCGCCACCAAGGTTTTGAGCCAACACTGGCTGCTCAACCTGGACACCTCGACCAGTTGGCTGCAAGGTAGCGCCGCCAACAGTCCTATTACCGAAGCAAAAGTGCGGCACACCCTGGCGATGTCGATCAACTATCATTGGTAGCCTGATCAGTAGGAGCGCTGCCAATGCCGGACGCCAACCCACCTGGGGGCCTCGAAGCAACCCATGCCGCCGCGAGCGCGCACAGTCCAGCCGAACCCACGCCCGTTCGCATCGATTGGCTCGGCGACCTGCAGTTCGAGGCCGGCCGCCCGGACGGCCCGAAGGTCCGGATCGATGCAAACGCGCAGAGTGCGCCGAGTCCAGTCGACATGCTTCTCGCCGCCATCGGCACGTGCGCAGCCACCGACGTGGTCGAAATCATGAAGAAACAGCGGACCCCGCTCGAGGCGCTGACTATCCGTGTCGAAGCCACTCGCGTCCCCACCATCCCTCGTAGGCTCGCCTCAGCCATCCTCCATTTCTCACTGCGCGGCGCAGGCATTACGATCGAGAAAGCCACTCGCGCCGTCGAGTTGTCAGTGACGAAATACTGCAGCGTGCGCTCGTCCCTGATCGAGGATGCGCCGGTGACGTGGACCATCGACCTGCAGAGCTGAACGGTGGTAGCAAAACGTGATCTCCCCACCACGCAATCGGCGCTCAATGCACAAGCGCCCCCGGCAACGACGATCGGCAGTTTGCGCTGAATGCCCTGCACTGGCTTTCCAGAGCAATTCCGTAGCCCGGTGACTCGTGGCAGAGCTCACTCACCTTAGCCGAGCCGCTTTGCGAGCGAGAGCGGATTCGCACAAGCGCCTTCACTCAGGCCATCGAACTCAACTACCAACTGATCAAGCAGGCCGATAAGGAATTGCAAGGAATGCCCACCAGAGAACTCACCGACGCGCTCGATCGCCGCTCGTTCCTCATCGGAGCCTGCGGGCTGGCCACCACGGCGGCGCTTCCGGCTGCCGCGTCCGCGGGGGCCACCGCGCAGCTCGACTCGTTGTTGGAGCAGTGCTTTCAGGAGGAGATGCGCGCATCCCCACAGACGCTGACCAGCCTCGGCCTGGATACAGGGGCGGGTGCATGGGCGAAATCGAAATTGAATGACGCTTCACGAGCGCACATTGAGCGCATGATCCGTATCTGGGAGCGCTGGCTGAGGGACTTGGGGCGGATCGACCCAGCGCAACTCACGGGAACTGCCGCGACGAGTTACGGCACATTGCGCTATCAGACCGAGCTCAGCCTCGAAGGCGCACGCTCCTTCAGCTACGGCCGCGATGACTTCCCCGCCCCCTATGTGCTCAGTCAACTCACAGGCGCCTATCAGCAGGTGCCGGACTTTCTCGACACCCAACACCGGGTGACGGATCGGGATGGCGCTGAAGCCTACCTGGCTCGCCTGCGGGAGCTTGCACGGGTAATGGAGGATGAGATCGTGTGGGCGCGCGCAAACGGCGCGGCCGGGGCGGTTCCACCCGCTTTCATAATCGACAGAACCCTGCAGCAGATGAAAGCGCTGCGGGGAACGCCGGTGGAGCGCACGACCCTGGTTGCTTCCCTGGTTCGCCGCAGTCAGCAACACAACATCGGGGGCCGCTGGTCGGAACAGGCCAGCGCCCTGATCTCCGGCCCCGTCTGGCATGCTCTCGATCGGCAGATCGAGCTGTTGGAAAGATGGCGCGGCAGCGCTGTGGGCGATGCCGGCGTCTGGCGCCTGCCTCGCGGCGAGGAGTATTACAACTTCGCAGCCCGATATCAGACGACCACGCGAATGACTCCGGCTGAGATCCACCGGGTCGGTCTCGATCAGGTAGCGGCTCTGTCCGCCGAGGCGGATACGCTGTTCAAGTCGCAGGGGATGTCCCGGGGCAGCGTGGGCGAGCGCCTCGCTGCTCTCTACAAAGACCCCCGCTTCATTTATCCGGATAGCGACTCGGGCCGCGCGGCACTGCTGGCCTATTTGACTGGACGCGTCGAGGCAGTCACCGCGAAGCTGCCGGATTACTTCGGGACTCTCCCGAAGGCAGGCTTGGAAATCAGGAGAATTCCCGTGGAGATCGAGGCGGGAGCCCCGGCCGGTTACTACGAGGATGGAACTCTCGACGGCTCTCGACCTGGTGCGTACTACATCAATCTGCGCAACATGGCGGAGGTCCCCCGCTGGACCTTACCCACACTCACCTATCACGAAGGCATTCCAGGACATCACCTGCAGGGCGCTTTGGTGTTGGAAGCCGGCGGACTACCGATGTTGCGGCGGCTTCTGTGGTTCACCGCCTACGGCGAAGGCTGGGCACTTTATGCCGAGCAGGCGGCAGACGAGATGGGATTGTATGCCGATGATCCGTGGGGACGTGTGGGTTACCTGCACGACGCCCTGCTGCGCGCCGTGCGTCTCGTGCTCGACACAGGCATCCACGCTGAGCGCTGGACGAGAGAGCAGTCCATTCAATACTTCATGCAAACGATTGGCGATCCACAGTCCGCCGCAACCACCGAAGTGGAACGTTACTGCGTGTGGCCCGGACAAGCCTGCAGCTACATGATCGGCAAATTGACCTGGCTGAGGCTGCGCGAACGCGCCCGCGCAAGCCTGGGGGCGAAATTCGATATCCGGCAATTCCACGACCGGGGACTTCTGAGTGGACCGATGCCTCTGGAGGTGTTGGACCGGTCGATCGACACCTGGACACGGGGGTCGGCGTGAATCGCGGCCGCCCGAAATTCGGCACGGCGCCCGCAGCGGACCGACAACCACGTTTGTGAGCGTGAAGTGCAGGACGGGGCACTTCTTGGTGCCACCGGCCTCGCCTCGCCGGTGGTGGATGTTGGCCGAACTTTCAGACTGTTGGTACTCCTTGAGATCGCAATGTTGGCTGTGCGGCGTGGGCACAGAGCGCAGATTGCAAGCTCGCAACCTGCAACTTCAGCTTCCTGGCTTGACCCAGCCTCAGGGCTCGAATTGACTGCAAGTGGGCCGCCAGCCATCGACGCGCCCTGACTGTGTAGCGCCTGCCCCGCCTCATCGCGAACACCTTGCGACACGTCGCTCATCCGTCGATGAGACCACGCTCCCAACTGCGCCTGGGAGCAGCCAACGAAAGTAGTGCTGTGGTTGGGCGAAATGGGGACTATAGTGAGCGCGTCTCAGAAGAAGCCGGCTGGAGCGTTCATTGGCATCGACACGTTTGCGATGAGCCAATCGCTCCAACCCGCCATAGACTTGTCTTGCCCAGGGGTCTGCGGCGCTGCACCAACTGTTGTGGGCTGCTTCTCTGAGAGGTTCTGATCGATCACGTAGTATCCCCACGCGTTTGGTGATGTTGTCTTTTGACCAGTTGGCGAGCCGAAGAAAACGCCACACTTTGCCATGAGAAACGAGCCGCATGACTGAGCAAGAACAATCGGCAGGACTTCTGGTCGCCGATAACGCACTCCGCCAAGTCTGGGGCCGCCGCCACGTACTACTGGCGATGTGCTTTTTGGCGATGTTCATCGCCTATACCGATCGCGTCAACATCTCAGTTGCCTCGGTCGCCATGCGCGAGCAGCTCGGGTGGACCCAAACTGTCAAGGGCATCGTACTGTCTTCATTCTTCATCGGTTACATGCTCTTCATGGTGGCGAGCGGCTGGCTCGCAACCCGCCTGGGTGGCAAGCGTGTACTCGCAATTTCGGTTGCATGGTGGTCGGTGTTCACCCTCCTGACGCCGTGGGCTGCTTCGGTCTCGATCGCGGCATTGATCGCCGCGAGAATCGCGCTGGGAATAGGTGAAGCGGCAGTAATGCCAGCGACCTACGAGTTATTTCGTCGTTGGGTACCAAAAAGCGAGCGCTCGCGCGCGGTCACCCGCTTCTTGAGCGGCATACCAATCGGACAGATCGTCGGATTCCTGGTCACCGGATGGCTGACCAGTCGGTTCGGCTGGCCAGCATCCTTCTATCTCTTTGGCCTGATCGGATTCATATGGACGGCGCTCTGGGTGGCGCGTGTCAGTAACGACCCGGCCGACGACAAGTACATCACCACAGAGGAGCTCCGGCTGCTTCAGGCAGACACGGAAACCCAACAGGCAGCGTCAGGTGCATCTTTACGGAAACTTCTAGCCAAGCCTCCCGTCTGGGCGATTTTCGTCGCTCACTTCTGCAACAACTGGGGCCTCTATCTGCTGATTGCCTGGCTCCCAAGCTACTTCCGTGAGGCGATGGGCGTCAGCTTCGCGAACGCCGGAGCCTATGCAGCGGCGCCGTGGCTCGCGGCCTTCGCCGCGGGAAATGGGGTCGCCGTGCTGGCGGACAAAGCCATCGCGCGGGGCGTCAGCGTTGTACTCATCAGGAAGCTGATTGTCGGTGTTGGTCTGTTGGGCTTCGCAGGCTTTCTCCTTCTCGTGCGAGAGGCACACTCTCCAACGAGTGCGTTGTTTCTGGTGTGCGCGGCGACCGGTGCGTTAGGCATCTGCTGGTCGGGCTTTGCGCCGAACATGCTCGACATTGCCCCTCGCCACTGCGCAGTACTGATCGGTGTGAGCAATACCCTGGCGACGATTCCCGGAGTTGCGGGAGTAGCCATCACGGGCTGGCTGGTCGACCGCACTGGCACCTACTCCGCAACCTTCACACTGACCGCCGCGGTAGCCATCCTTGGTGCGCTCATCTACTGCATATTCGGAAGCGCCAAGCACATAGAATAGGTCGATCTGGCTCAAGTACCGTAACGTGGACGGGAAGCGTCGTGACCTGCTGCCTCGATTCCACGCGCCATTGTCGTACGAGCCGGAATTTATTCCATACTCCCTATTGAACCGGTTTCTGTGTCGTCCCCGTTAGACCAGACCTCGGAGTATGCAAATGCTCCAGCAAGCTGTCGCGCAGCCTTGCATACAGCTCTCTCTGCTCGCCGTGCCCCTCCCGGCTCAATGCGTCGGCTATGTGTGTAAGAGTTTCGGCCAGTAGCTGTCCCCAGATTTCGATGTGACCTCCGAAAGCCGCGAGACCACCTAGTCGTGATGACGGCTGCGATCCCGGGCGCCGTTCCCCGGGCTGCCAAGTACTGCCGAGCCCAAGCCGACAATCACCTGCTAGATTGAGACATGTCTAAAGCACGCATCATCGGCATCGCACGAAAAATCCTCCTGCGCGAGCTCGATATTGTCGAAGGCAGCCGGGAGATCTGCAGAGCGCGGGTTGGATTGCCGGACTCCGAGCTTCAAGCGGATGTGTTGCTGCCTTTCATCGCATTCGAATCCGAGCTGCACCGCTTTCCGATCGGCGCGAGCCGCCAGTATTGGAACGAGCGGGCGCTGGCAGCTCTCGACAAGGAGCTCCAGCAGATCGTGGCGAGCGCGGAGCCGGACATGCGCAGCGCATGCGTGAATCTGTTGAAAGCTTGGCGCTAGACGCCCAGAGCCCTGTCGGTCTTATCCGACGTCCATACCATCTTCGGCAAACCGGGACTTCTTCATGGCTCATCACTTGCCGACGGGCCATTTTCCGAAGTTTCAGATGGTACGCAGATCGCCTTGCAAATCGATCCAAGGACAAACAACGACGAAAGACAAGCTCACAAGAGCCCGTGAGGGCGGGAAGGTCTCGCAGGATTGCGAGAGCCCAGCGCGAGAGAGGGCCGACGTATTGTTCGCCCATCTTCATGCGCTCGGCGGGAATACGGCACTCAGAACCGTTAATATCGAACTCGGACCACGCGCACCGCGAAGCTCACCGGGACGTACGACGACGAGTGCAGCCAACTTGAGAGCCGCAGCCGTGATGGGCTGCGCGTCAGACCCGTCGATCGCGCGGAGTACGGCACCGATTTCGACGGGATCGGTTAAGCAGGCGTGATTGCACGAGACCGCAGGACCTAGGGAGCTAAGCGCCCGCAGATCGGCAGTGACGTGATGGTCAGCGCGGCCGGTGGCGATTGCGCAGCGGAACACTGACCGCATTTTTTCCTGTGTGATCCGAGCGTGAACGCCACGGCTTAAGGCCTATGAGTTGGTCTCGTTCCGGCCACAAGATCAGGCTGAGGCGCCAATTCTCGGCGAGTACTCGATGATCAGCGGTGCGGCCATTATGGAGCGTGCGTACAACAGGGGCATTCTTCAGCAAGGCGAAGCTAACGAGACGCCGAGCGTGACAATCAATTGGACGGGGGCTCCACTCTGTGGCCGCACCCGATAGCGCGCTGCCGTCCGCACGGTACAGCGCTACAGCGCGGAGGCCCGCGAACGCTTTCACGTCCCATACGTCGAAGTGAGCATAAGCGCGCCGAACGGGTTACGATTGTGGTATGTGGCTACCTCTTCTTTTGACGAGCCTAGGAAAGATAGACGATTGAGCATCAATAACCAGGGCGCTTTCGACATCGCCCTATTGCACCTTTTGAATCAGGGACATCGCAGCGTATCCTCATCCGGTCGCAGCCAGTTGCGCGACCCGCAGGGCGGCAAAAGTGCGATCGGAGCGCTGATACCCGATCGGCTGTATGTAAATTCGATGGAAGGGAAAACGATTCAGCAGCTGCTCGCCGCGTTCCATCCCGAGTACCTACCGCTTCGTCGCCACTTGTCAGGGGTGGGGCTGCCTCTATTGAATGCGTTGCAGGATTTGCACGATCGAGCCGGCGAATCTCCCCCAAACTCGTTTCGGGAATTCGTGCTAGCCGGCGGCCAGCGCATTGCCCGGATGTTTGGATTATCGATGCACATGATCCAATTGTGGCGCGTGTATCAAAATCTCTCGGGACCGCGGCTACCGCGGCGATTGACGCCGGTCGTTCTCGAGGCCGGCACATGCGACGCTGCATCGAGCCATTCGCAAGATGTTGGTGTCAGCACCATAATCTAACATCTGCCCTCCGTAAAACTTGCAATCAGGCGGCAAGAAGAGGTTACGTGGT
>Ga0105240_10007740_pt1 | contig 15542 bp, 12 predicted proteins | sample KBSC54metaG_FD_80426 | JGI IMG/M metagenome (GOLD analysis project Ga0105240, IMG submission 80426) | Corn rhizosphere microbial communities from Kellogg Biological Station, Michigan, USA - KBS C5-4 metaG | ecosystem: Host-associated > Plants > Roots > Rhizosphere > Soil | place: Michigan, USA... | reverse complement strand
GCCAGATAATAATGGTTGGCATCGATTAAGACCTGTTCCGTCAGCCTGGCATCAGGGGCGATCTTATCAGAGGCGGAGATCAACTCCGTAATTTTCAAGATAGTTGCCGGTAGTACTTGTTCTGCTTCCAGAAAGGTCCTGGCAATTTGTGCCGGGTCAGGGTTATTTTCAGGCGTTTTCTCGAGGTAAGCGATATCCTGCAACCAAGCTGCTATTTCCACTAAAACCAGTTCTTTTTTCGGCAATTTCGCGTGTTCGGCTATTTCCTTTAAGGCCTTGACAACGGCCCTGCTATGATCCAAATTATGGAAGTACAGTTCCGGGATAGCGTGTTCAGCAAATAAGCTGATTACCTGATCTTTAACTCTCGCTAATAATTCCTGGTCGGCCATGATCGTTCTTTAATTGTAAAATGGACATAGTAAAGTCGTATTAATCGCAGGTGATAAGGTTTTCATTCGTTCGGTCATCCTGACCGCTTAATCAATCCTGTCTACCGGCAAACTGTGCCTCACAACACTTTCCGATTAATTCGAAAACATGAACCAAATGGCGCTCCAAAACCATTAAATCCTATCAATCAAACTGTTACGTGAAATAGAATTTAAGACCGATAGCGATTTGCCGCTAATTCACGAATCGAGTGTGAAATAGAACTAATGAATTTATGGATGTTGTTGAACCAGTTGCAACAGGAAGTAGTAAGCCGATTGAAATTGCCGTTTTCCGGGGCATGTTTATGTGAAATGATTGCTATCAAAACGCTGAAAAAAGTACCGCGCAAGCCCATTCGATATTTCACAAGAAAATCACAAAAAACCGATATAGCGCCAGCTAAGTATTGCAATCATATGGTCAAGTTGCTGACAAACAGATAGATACGAATTGGCATCCGGTATGCCATAGTAGTGGCGACATGGAAACTAAAGCAGATAACAAAGACTCAACACGGCAAAGCGACAAGCACCCGTTTTCAGAAATCCTGATTGGCTATGCGTATTCGGCCTATGTGTACCTGATTGAAATTCTCCATATAATTTATAAGTAATTCATTTAACAACTAAAAGAAAAGTCATGAAAAACGCTTTCAAAATCTCTACTCTCTTATTGGTTCTTTTAACCATTTCCTTTGGCTTACATGCCCAAAGCAACTCGATTAAGACAGCCAGCGGCATTATTTACAGCGCCGGCTTAGAAACCGGGATATCCTCGGGGAACTTCAATACCGCGTATCGCTGGAACATTGGCGGATCTCTGCAGGCTGACATTCCTGTTGCCAACCAATTTTACGTTAATGTAAATGCGGGGTATCTCAACTTTACCGGCAAAGACAATATTCTGGGTACAGGTGTTTCTGCTCCAAACATTCGGCTATTGCCGGCTACTGCGGGCTTAAAATATTTTCCGATCAGTATCTTTTATGTACAGGCGGACGCCGGTGCTGCATTTATTTTGAACAAGAATGATTTAGGTTATTCCAAAACTGCGGCATTCCTTTACAGCCCGGGGATCGGTGCCAGGATTCCGGTTGGTGCCAGCAGTTTCATCGACGCCGGCATCAAGTATGAAGGAACGACTAAGTACGTCAGCGATGTCGAAGACAGTAAGATCAACTTTTTTGAACTAAGAGTTGCTTACGCCTTTAGCCTGAAATAAGATTGTCCGCGGATCAATATCAGCCGGTCGGATAAGTCCAACAAATTCGACCGGTTGTTTTCAATCAAAATAAAAACAGGCGACCAAGTCTGATACGGCAACGGGCAAATTCATCATGAGCAAAAGAGCGAAAAATGTCCCTTTTTAATCAAACGGCGTCTTCTAGAACTCATAAAATGACACCCATCTCATTAAACAAGGTTACCGGTCAATTAAGCCTCCATTGTTGATATTTCAATTCAGAACAATTGCAAAAGCGACATGTCGCTATCCGCAGTTTTAATATAATCACCCATTAATTTGATAGCCAGACATTTACACATTGGCGCATCATTGGAATTTACCCGAATGTAAGTTGCACATGAATACTGGTTTGATTCTTACGCTTTTTCTGCTCGGTAATAAACTTACCATACTAATCCATTTGATGGCAAAAGGCGAAGAGAGAATGTAATTATCATCTCTAAAAGGAAATGAGATTGAACAATGTGAAAGATTTATACCAAATTTTTATAAACGGGGTATCTGATAGGGCTGAATGGTCAGTAATAAATTAAAAACAAATGCATGAGGAAGTTTTCAAGTTTACTTAGCCGCGAGACCACGACCAGTATCAGCCTTTTGCTATTGATTTCATTCATCACCATTCAATTCCTTCGTCCGGAAATAAAGAAAAGTCCTGTTTCAGGTGATATTCCTGTTCCGGCCGATGTGAAATTGATCCTGAAGCGGGCATGTTATGACTGTCATTCAAATGAGACAAGACTAAGTTGGGGTGATGAGGTCGTACCGGTTTACTGGCGGGTTGCCCGGCATGTCAATAGAGGCAGGGCCCATTTGAATTTTTCTGAATGGAACAAGTACACCCCTGCGGAACAAAAACAAAAATTATGGGAAAGCATTAACCACACGGCGCTCGGAGCGATGCCGTTGCCGGATTATACATTTTTCCATCCCAAGGCAAAATTATCTCCCGCCGAAGTAGCAACGTTAAAAAATTACCTGGCCGGGCTTGTTGATCATAAGCCCTCAGACACAGCAAAAATCAATGCTGAAGCGGGCCAGTACCACCAATGGCTAAAAGAGGAGCAGAATACGGAACTGCCGGTTGCCCTTAATGGCATCCGCTACGATGCTGATTACAAAAATTGGCTGCCCATCAGCACGAGTAACCGTTTCGAAAACGGAACGATGCGGGTCATCTTCGGGAATAGAATCGCAATAGAAGCAGTCAAAAATCACCAGACACGTCCCTGGCCGGACGGAACACGACTTGCGAAAGCATTGTGGACTCAGATTGCGGATTCGGCCGGAGGTGTCCGTACCGGAGCGTTCGTTCAACTTGATCTTATGATAAAAAACAGCCGAAAATATGCTTCAACGGGAGGATGGGGGTTCGCCCGCTTCAAGACATTAAAACTGCTGCCTTATGGAAAGACAGCAGCATTTGCGTCAGAATGCATCAATTGTCATCGCCCTATGAAAAACGAAGATTATGTATTTACGATGTCAGTTAAACACTAAGCTTATGAAAATCAGAGAAAATATCGTGCTGGCACTTGCGATAAGTGTACTGGCTGGGTGTTCCGCCTCTCCCGTCGCGGATCAGGGGTTCAATGCCAAAGCTTCGATACCGGAAAAGTTCGATTTTACTAAAAATGGCTTCAAAGTGATAAGTCTAATAATTGATAATAAAACAGGCACCATGGCGACACTCTATGGGAATGATTTGGCAATTAGAGGGGCTAAATCTGCCAGTTTGAAGTTAACTACTGGTTGGGCTATGGCGATGGTTACCTGGCGGCAGCAGCCTAATCCCTACTGGTACGGCAATAATATTCCCGGGGCTTTATTGTCGATTGAAATATTAACAGTTGACAAAAAGATAAATGACTTAAGCTATTCACTTTTCGAAGGTGATAAGCTGATTTATAAACCCAACACGCTCCAGGCGAATGAGAGAACGAATTTTATCCTGTCCCAAAAGCCGTCAATTCTGCCTTAACATAACTGATTCGCATGAAAAAAGCCACTTTTCCTAATGCTCGTGTGTCTCGTATCGCCCGGCTGATCGCAATGATCAGTATGCTAATGCCCTCCATGGTTTCTGCCCAATATTACCCGGCACCACCCATTGTTTCCGAAGAGCAGGAAGCCGGTTTGCTTCGGCAATTGAAAGCGCAACATAGTAAGCTTAAAGAAGTCGATCTGTTACTAAAACTATCAAACATTCATTATAACAAACCAATAAAAAGCTTTAATGATTTTCCCATTGCGACCAGGTATGCAAACCAAGCCCGTGATTTAAGCTTGAAATTGAAAAACACAAAAAAACAGGACGCTGCCTTGTTTTCGCTTGCAACCATTTATCTACTGGAAGACAGTCTCAAGAAGGCAGAAAAACTTCTACCCGCCGTTCAAGATTCAGTCATTAAAAACAATATTCAAATTGGTTTGGCTTATACTTACATTTTCTGTCCGGAAACCACAATAACGGACTGGATCGGACCAGGCAAATCTAATGCGGAGGAAGCAGTGACCCTGAGCTCCAGGCTAGGCCTCGTCAGTAACAATTTGCTGGCGCGGCAAATCCTCGCTTATGTTCATACCCAACTGGGAAATGCCAAAGGCGGAGAAGATGAATTAATGAACATAATTAATGAATACAAAACCTCGCATATTGACGGAATCCAATATCCCTATTTAATCTTGTTTGATTTTCATTGGAGTGAGGGCAATTTTGCCGCTGGTACAGCTGATGTTCAAAAGGCATTGGAGGCTGTAGAAAAAAGCTCTGATAAAACAGCCTTAGCAGATGTGTATGAGGATCAAGTAATCATTTTTGGCAGGATCGCTGAACATGGGAAAGAAAGCGTGGCTGCGCAAGCAGCCTTGGATAATTTTAAACTAAGGTTAAGCCGATATACCCCCGCAGATGTCATATATGACATTGCAAACAGGTTGACTAAAATCCATCAAAATCAACAAGCACTGGACTATGTAAACGCCCAGACAAAAATCTTCCCGCCAATTACTGAGGATGCGAAAAGCACTACCCTGGGGGCTTATGCTAAATGCTACCTGGCGTTAGGACAATATAAAAAGGCCGAAGAGTGTTACTTAAAAAATTTTCAATTAGCAAAAGACCGTGGCTTGATTGGTACCAACAACTACCGTGAATTGGCATATTTTTATATAGAGCATAAAGAATTTAGAAAGGCACGCCCTTACTTGTTGAAAGCGCTCCAATTATACAACAAAAATACATCACCCTATGCTTTACGGCATATTACCTACATGCTTTTTCTCGCAGACTCAGCAGCCGGAGATTATTTTTCTGCAATGCAATATTTAAAGATCAATCATAGGCTTGATGACAGTTTAGAAAATACCAAAAGGCAAGCCGATGTCCAAAAACTGCTTATCCAATTTGAAACGCAAAAAAAAGAAACGGAAATCAAAAATCTCAAACAAAAAGAAACAGTCGCCCGCCTAAACCAGGAGCGCGCAAATGTGACCAGAAACATCGTTATTGCTGCAGCGGTATTATTCCTGGTCATTGCGGCTGTTTTTTACCGGCAATTCCGGAGTAAGAAAAAACTAAGTGATGAAATTTCAAAGAAAAATAGAAGATTGGAAGCTCTTGTAGATCGATTCAAGCGGGTGTTGACGGAAAAAGAATGGCTTTTGAAAGAAGTGCATCACCGGGTAAAAAATAATCTACATACAGTCATGTGCCTACTGGAATCTCAAGCGTCCTATTTAGAGAATGACGCGCTACAGGCGATTGAGGTTTCGAAGCATCGGATCTATGCGATGTCGTTAATTCATCAGCGGCTTTATGAAACAGAAAACATGAAGTCCATTGACCTAAAGTCCTATATTGCTCAATTCGTTGGTTATTTGAAGGACAGTTTTTCGCTTGGCGATAAGATTCGCTTTGAACTTGACATCGAATCATTACAACTGGAAGTGGCGGTAGCAATTCCAATTGCGTTGATCATTAATGAAGCGATCACCAATTCAATAAAGCATGCATTTCCCGGCAATTTAAGAGGAATTATTAAGGTCACACTATATAAAACCGGAGAAAGTCTGCAACTCAAAATTGAAGACGACGGGGTAGGGATTGCCGATACAAATAAAATCATATACAGCAAATCATTAGGCATGAAGCTGATCAACGGTTTGACTGAAGATCTTAATGGAAATTTGAGTATCCGCTCGGTTAATGGCACACAAATCAGTATTATTTGTAGTCTCAATCCTTTCGATAAGGAGTTGGAAGAGAATCAACAAATGAGAGTTGCCGACTAAATAGATCAAGAAACAAAGCTATTTTATGACCCTTTTAAAATACAAAGGTCCCAAGTGCTTTGTCAATCTTTACTGCGAGTTTTGCCCAAAGGTGAATGGAAAGTCCTTGTATAAAGGCACTGTAGGGCGTCATTAATATACCTTTTGTGCCATCGCGCAATAAATCTATAGCATAGATCACATAAGGATTGCTTTTTTCGTAATCATCGGCGCATAAATGAGTCTCCGTAACCGCAAAATCGTCCGGACATACCAGGGAACCATCCTGGATACAACGCAAGAATTCATTGTTAAGGGTATAATCGAAATAGTAACCTTTATTCTGCAAAATCCTGATTACTTCAGTTTTAAAGTCCAGCTGTTCCATTCTTTATTTCGTTTACAAGTAAAGAGATGTTATTCTTTACATTTAGATCCGAAGTAGGATAACCAAAACCTATTCCAATAAATAAGTACTTAATTTTTAATCGGTTATCAATTTTCTCTTGTTTCGCGGATCGCTTTATTTCGTTGATAGTGAGTGTTATTATTGAGATTTAATTAACGAGTTGAAACCGAGCTAATGGTAGGACGACCATTTTTCCCACAAGATGCCTTCGGAGTTAGTTTTCCTTAAGATGAATGGCCCCACTAGGGTTAGTCATATTTCGATTTCCTATCGCCAAATCCCGGATTGGCAATACATAACATGAACGGACTGAATATTAAATGATTGATATACAGAATTTTAAAGAGTGGCACATCCTGTGTTAGTTCTTAATAGTAATACTGTAAAAAGGTGATGACGCACGTCTGAATCCCTGTCTAGTTTAATTTTTTAGAGCCAACCACCATGCATATCAATTTTCATTATGACAGCGCAACAATAGCGATCGCTGAACTTCAACGCCAGGGTTTCATCATTGACTTCAATCTTCCAATCAACCGTCTAACAGGGCCAGGAAAGAATTTCGATGTGAGTCAATTTTATATCGCTGACATCTACCGGTATGAAGGTGAGTCAGACCCTGCTGACGAGACGATCATCTATGCTATTGAATCAGCCCATGGACAAAAAGGGCTATTTATTATGGCTTACGGCATGGCACAACTAGTCGCAAGTCTTAAAAAGGCCCATTGACAAAAGAATTCCTTTTTGGGAAAGAATCGTTCAATGAAAAAGCCAGTTGATACATTTTATCAACTGGCTTGCTAGTAAATGTCCCATGCGTTTAGCGTTGCGACGTTTGAACTCAGATTAAAGGTCTTATACTGTAGACTTCAGCTTTTATTGCAAATATTTTTTTAGCTCAGCTGCGGCCTGAAGGAATAGCGACTGTACCTGAGGAGTTTTTGCCAATCCGGTTAACAAACCAAAATCATGTATAGTTCCATTGTAGCGAACGGTCGTAACGGTTACTCCGGCTTGCTCGAGCTTGCGTCCGTAAGCTTCTCCTTCATCTCTTAAGATATCATTTTCAGCTACCTGGATCAGCGCAGGTGGCAATCCCTGGAGTTGTTCGGTTGTAGCCTGTAATGGGGAGGCATGTATATCATTTCGTTTGCTTGGGTCAGGGATATACATATCATACATCCATTTCATTGTAGGCGCGGTTAAAAATCGTTGGTCGCCGTACATTTTGTAGGACTCCGTTTCGAAGTTTGCATCCACGATCGGCCACATCATGATCTGCACGCTAATATGCGGACCATTATTTTCTTTGGCCTTGATCGCGGTCACCGCCGTCATATTCCCGCCAACGCTGTTCCCAACGACAGCAAGCTTTTTGCCATTTACGCCTATCTCACTTCCATGCTCAGCCACCCATTTGGTAGCAGCATAGATTTGATTGATTTGTGTTGGATAAACTGCATCAGGGGTTCTTGTATAATTTACAAATACACCCACATATCCGGAAAGAACTGACAGGTTACGGACCATGTGCGCATGGGTAGGAAAGTCTCCCAGTACCCAGCCCCCGCCATGAATGTAGATAAATACTGGCAACATTCCCTTGGCACCAACAGGCCGGACTATGTTCAATTTAATTTCCTGTCCATCGGCATTGATGGTCTTTTCTGTAACTGTAACCCCGGAGAGATCGACTTTATAAGCTTTTTGCACATCCACCAATACCTGGCGGGCCTGTACTGGAGTAAGGGTTTCCAGTCCTGTGCCTCCCGTATTCAGCGTTTTGAGGAAAGCTCTTACATCTGGACTCAAGTGTTCGTCCGTAGCATAATCCTTTACCTGGGCGTGGAGTTTCAGGCTTCCGGCGATGCTTAGTGTCAAAATAATGAGTAAGAAGAGAAATGGCTTTTTTGCCCTTGAATATTGATTTTTCATGTTTTTGGATTTATGGTGAATGATTTTATATTGCGGAACTTGAATTTGCAGGCATCAGGTGATTTTTCAATTCAGCGGCGGCATGTTTAAATAGCGAACGGGTTGGGTGTATATACGCCAGTGGATTTAAAAGGCCGAAGTCGTGAATCATTCCGTTGTAACGAACAACGGTTGTTCGCACACCGGCTTCGTCCAGTTTACGGCCGTAAGCTTCGCCCCCATCACGTAAGATGTCATTTTCGGCGGTTTGTATCAGCGCATGAGGCAAGCCGGTTAATTGCTCAATGCTGGCTTGCAACGGCGAGGCGTAGATGTCATTTCTCTTTGCCGGGTCAGCGATATACATGTCGTACATCCATTTCATCAGCGGCGTTGTCAGGAAGCGATCCTTACCAAAACGTTGAAAAGAATAAGTCTCAAAATCTGCGTCCATAATCGGCCACATCATAATCTGGACTTTTATTTCAGGGCCTCCGTTCGCTTTCGCTTTTAAGGCCGTCACAGCGGTCATATTCCCGCCTACGCTGTTGCCAACAACCGCAAGACGTTTACCATCGACCCGGATCTCGTGTCCTTTAGCGGCAACCCACTTAGTAGCTGCGAATATCTCATTGATAGCCTGAGGATACGCGGCATCAGGCGTACGGGTGTAATTCACGAAAACGCCGGCAGCGCCTGAGTAAACAACCAGGTCACGAACCATTCTTTTATGTGTAGGATAGTCCCCGAGTACCCAGCCTCCACCGTGAATGAATATGAATACAGGCAATTCACCCTGGACGCCTTCCGGCCTCACGATGTTTAGCAGTATTTCATAACCATCCGTGTGGATCGTATGCTCTGATTCTTCGACGCCGGACATATCGATCGGCACCGATAACTGTGCACCTTCGAGTACTTTCCTTGCCTCAACAGGTGCTAATGTTTCTATTGGGACCGCGCCCGGTGCATTCAAGGCTTTCAAAAAGCTACGAACTTCCCTTGAGAGCTGAGGGTCCTGGTCAAAAGGTGGGATGATCACTTTACCATCATTGTTTTGTGTTTCCATTTTTCCGATTTTTAATTTTTTAATTATGTGGTGCAATGTGTCAGCCGTAATTACTAATCCGGATAAGCTGTAACCTACGGCGCTAAGTCCGCAATGACATTCCAATGTGATGCCACAAGTCAACAATCACATTATCAGATACTTAAATCATAAAATCCTTATAGCTGATAGCGAAATACCGCCTGATTCCAAGTGATTATTTAAATATCGAATATGGATAAGCCGCATTGGCAACCTCTATCATGGCGGGGTATTTCAGAAGCAAGAGAAGTTGATATTCACCTGATCATTAAACCCTTGCTGACGGAAACGCACCAGGTATGATATGACAATAACCAATAATATAATGGCGATATATCATTGTCGCAAAGCTGCCAATTTCCATATAAAATATTAACAATAAGGCAGTTATATAAAGGCATACACATTGAATAATCTGTGTGATGCAAAAATGCTTTGCATAAAATTCAACTCTTCCCGCGAAAGGCCAGGGTCAAATAACAAACGGAAATTTTATACTACAGCAATGACGATAAATCCACCCATCACAGTACCGGTCATATCCGAAAAGAAAAGAGAAAGATTCCTTTGGCTGCTTTCATCTGCGACATTTATTATTTTTTTCCAGGCTTATATGATTGCACCGCTAATCCCCAAACTGGCCGATATTTTCAAGGTCTCACAGCAATTTATTGGCATACTTATACCGGCATATTTAATCCCTTATGCGGTATCCACGCTTTTTTTTGGACTGCTGGCAGACCGTTTCAGGCCAACTAACATCATTAAGATCTCGCTGCTGGCATTTATTGTACTGACATTTTTGACCGCCACCGCATCTAATGTAAATCAACTGATCATATGGCGCTTCTTAACCGGCATGGGATCCAGTGGGGTTATCCCTATTTCGGTTGCGCTAACCGGAAGACTATTTAGTTTTGAAGAAAGAGGCAGGCCTCTTGGCTGGTTATTCGGAGCAATGGCCGGCGGGGCCGCTAGCGGCTCCACGATCGGAGTTGCGCTCGCTCCTATGATCGGGTGGCGTCTTCTATTTGTCGGCCTGGCAATTCTTGCAACGATCGTGCTGGTATTGCTTTATGTTGCTATCAACCGTTTAAGACTGCCAAAGCCGGTTTCTTCGGGCCTCACCTTTTCCAAAGTAATCAATGGTTATTATGATCTGTTAGCGCAAAGACGAGGGTTGCGCACCTATTTCTATGTTTTCTGCAATGGCATATTTCACGCCGGAATATTTACCTGGCTTGGCTTGTACTACAAGGACAATTATGGCCTTAATGAATGGCAAATCGGATTAGCGTTGATGGGCTATGGACTACCGGGATTCCTATTTGGACCTTTAATCGGAAAATCAGCAGATAAGTATGGCCGCAAAATTCTTTTGCCGTTAGGAATTCTTCTAAGCGCGTTGAGCGTTGGGTTGCTGGCATTTCATTCGCCGTTGTGGTTCAGTTGCTTCCTGGTTACCAGTTTATCTTTAGGATATGACCTCAGCCAGCCGCTGCTTGCCGGAATTGTAACTGATGTTGGCAAAAACCAACCCGGACAGGCTATGGGGCTGAACGTCTTTATGCTCTTTATGGGTTCCGGAATTGGCAGCCTCTTATTTGGCGGATTAATACCCTATGGCTGGGTCATTGCGCTGCTCACATTCACATCTTTTCAATTAGCCATTGCCCTTATCGGATTTCGTGTGTTCAAAACGGAGCGCAAAACAGCCTGATAGGTTATGAATGGCTAAATCACTTTTTGTTGAAATGTTTCTTGTCAATGCCTAATTTCTTCATTCGGGAATTTAAAGTAGAAACGTTAATGTTCAAAAGCTCAGCCGCCCCTCCTTCGCCGTAAACTTTCCAATCACAAAGCGCAAGCGTTGACAGGATATGATCCCGTTCATTTTCCTCGATCGTTTTGACCCTATCCACTTCAATTTCTATGGATGGTTTGCCTTTATCTTTTGGTAATACTAAGCTGTTAATCAGCGTCCCCATAGATAATAGAACGCTTCTTTCCATCATATTCTCCAATTCCCTGACATTTCCCGGCCAGCTGTAAGAAAGCATGGTGCTGATCACCTCATCAGAAAATCCGGTTATTGTTTTACCCTGCTTCGCGGCATACTTATTCAGAAAATACTCAGCCAGTAACAAGATATCGCCACGTCTCTCCCTTAGCGGCGGCAACAGGATCGGGAAAATATTCAAGCGGTAATAGAGATCCAACCGAAAATTCCCGGCACTGATTTCCTCTTCCAGGTTGCGATTAGTTGCTGCGATGATACGAACATCAACCTTTTTAGCAGTGCCGCCAATCCGTTCAATTTCTTTCTCCTGCAAAACCCGCAAAAACTTAACCTGGAGATCCAGGGGCAACTCTCCTATCTCGTCAAGAAAAATAGTGCCTCCGTCTGCCTGTTCAAATTTACCAATGCGTTTATTGAACGCGCCGGTAAAGGAACCCTTTTCATGACCAAAAAGCTCAGACTCAATTAAGTTTGACGGTAATGCGCCGCAGTTAACGACGACTAATGGCTTGTTTTTGCGACTGAACAAGCGATGGATGGCCTGTGCGATCAATTCTTTGCCGGTGCCGCTCTCACCGAGAATCAACACGGCAGTATCGGATTGACTGACAATTTTGACATTATTCAGAATGTTTGCGACCGCAGGACTGTTGCCGATTATTTCTTTCAGTTCACCCGCTCCGTGCAAACCGCCGTTTTTAAAAAAGGCCTCTTTATTTTTGATTTCCTCTTCCACCTGTTTATGCAAATACCAGGCCACGTCGAGCATTACAAGCACATCTTTAGCCCTGAACGGTTTTACGAGAAAGCCATAAGGCTTAGTGGCTTTGGCGGCATCCAATATCTGCTTATTCGAATTCGCCGACAAGTAAACAAAGGCGATTTTCATTTCCCGCAGCTTTGCAGCCAGATCAATTCCTGTCAGATTTCCCTGCAGGAGAATATCAAGCATGACCATATCGGGTTGTTCTTTTTCGATCATTTTCAACGCGATGGGAACTGATCGCGCAATACCTGTAACTTTATAACCCTCACGCTCAAGAATGCCCTGCATGTTGTTGGCTTCAATGAACTGATCTTCTACAATTAATATTTTTGTTCTCACTAGCTTATCATTTGCATTATATTAGCTTATCGGCAACGATCAACTAAAAATTCATATTTAAATTTAATCTTATTTTCTTCAATTTATCCATTCCAACATAGCCGGAACATGATCATCAATAAAGAGCGATCAGCCCGTCTGGCATATTTTGCCTGTCACTCGACAGGAAAGACAAGGGTCACACTTGTGCCTTGCTTATTTTCAATGATAATTTCCCCATTGATATCTTCACTCAAGCCGTTGATCAAAACCATACCAAGTGTTTCAGCGCGCGTTTTCTTTTCTTTTAAATCAATGCCGATCCCGTTATCAGAAATGATCAGCTTAACCCTGTCATCGGTTTGATGCATGCTCACCGAAATTTCTCCTTTTCCGGTTTTCTTAAATGCATGTAAAATAGCATTGGTAATTATTTCGTTCATAATAAGCGCCAGCGGAATCGCTTGCGTCATATTGACTTGTACAGGTTCAATATCCAGCCTGATGTTAACCTGGTAATCCAAGGGGTAGCTACCTTTGATATAACGGGCAAGTTGTGCGATGAAGCTGACGATATCGACTTTGTGAATTAATTCATCACAGTACATGTTTTGATGAATTAATGACATCGCATAAATGCGGTGCTGGCTCTTTTCCAATGCTGTAAGCGCATCATTTTTAAGATAAACGGCCTGGGATTCCATCAGTGAAACGATGGTATGCAGATTATTACGAACGCGGTGGTGTATTTCAGCGAGTAACCACTCTTTTTGTTCTATGAGATTGCCTTTCTCAGCTAAAAGATTTGTTCGTTCTTTTGACAGGTCTTGATTGGATAAGGCAGTTTCCTCATACTTATTTTTAAGCATTTTATTCAAACGTCTTTTGGCTAAGTAGCGATTAACAAAAAGCACCAAAAGGCAGAACAAAACAATCACTGTTATGATAAAGAATCTCTTAATATGATCAGAGTGATAACCCGAATCCAAGAATTTGTGCAATGAAGGGATTGATTTATTAGTATCTATTGCCCCGGATTTATTATTGCCGGTATCCTTATTTATTTCACTCCAAATTATCAATGTTTTGAAATGATTATTTGGCAGAGATTCGATAAAATAAAGCAGTCCGTTAGTGAAGCTATTGTACATTAATGATCAGTAAATAGTAGTTAGTGAAGTAAACAGTAAGGCTTCTTCTCGTCAGATAAGATGCTCCTTCTTTATTCCCAATTTTTTTATTTTAGAATTTAAAGTACTTGGCGGAACACCCAATACCTCTGCCGCGCCACCCGGCCCGGAAATCCTGCCATGGCAGTACTTTAATATATTCAGGATGTGTTCAGTCTCGTTTTCATCAATCGTCTTCAAGGAAATCTCGCCTCCGGAAGTATGCACAGAATTTCCCGGCTTGTTTGTCGGAAGGTGAATTTGCTTTAATGCAGGCCCCGCGGAGAGCAAGATGCTTCTTTCGATCAGGTGTTCTAACTCACGGATATTTCCCGGCCAGCTGTAATGCATCATATCCTGCATCGCCTTATTGCCAATTGTTGTAATTTGTTTCCCTGTTTTTTTAGAATAGCGTTGCACAAAATAGCTTGCAAGAACAGGAATATCCTCTTTCCGGTCCCTGAGTGCGGGCAGGGAAATCGGAAAAATGTTCAGGCGGTAAAAAAGATCGTTTCGAAAGTGTCCTTCATCCACTTCCTTTTCAAGATCACGATTAGTCGCTGCAATTATCCTGACATCGACTTTAATAGTACCGCGGCCGCCGACCCTTTCGATTTCTTTCTCCTGAAGGGCACGCAAAAGCTTAACCTGGAGTTCTAACGGCATTTCGCCGATTTCATCCAAAAACAAAGTCCCATTGTTTGCCAACTCAAATTTGCCCACCCTGCGTTCCGTAGCACCAGTAAAACTGCCCCGCTCATGACCAAAAAGCTCACTTTCTATTAAATTTGCAGGAAGCGCCGCACAATTTACCTTGACCATCAATTTATTTTTTCTTGGTGAGTTATTATGGATCGCGCGCGCGATTAATTCTTTACCTGTTCCAGTTTCCCCTAAGATCAAAACTGTACTGTCAGAGGGTGCAACCTGCGTTATCATGCGAAATGTTTTTTGCATTAGCGGACTATCGCCAATAATTTCAGCGTAGTTTTGGTTGACCTCTATCTCTTCTTTTAAATAGATTGTTTCTTCTTCCAACTGTCGTTTATACTTGTCGATTTCGATTAGTTGCTGGTTGACCTGTTCATTCGCTAGGATATTTGATATAGTAATAGAAATCTGAGAGCAGATACTTTTTAGGAGTTCTTCCTGCTGTTTAATCCTTTTATAGTTCGGATGAGTAAAACTAAGTAATGCGGTGCCGTCCAGGCCCAATTGAATAATGATCCCAATCCGCGGAAGAACTGAAACCGCGTTGGCCATCTGGCGATCAGTTGTCGAAGGACTATCGGAGGGATTCTTATCTGCCTGGTATAAGACCGGTCCATCTATAGACAAAAATTGCTCCAGGAAGCCATCCGGTACATTTTCCCAGGTCGAAAATGTTTTATCGGAATCGGCGTGATTCTGTATAGCTGCTTCAATGTCGTAAAGTAGCGGACGGTATTTTATTTGCTCTTTATCGAAGATATGAATTACATATTCTTTTATTCCAAACAATTCATGCAGCTGGACTTTTAAAATCTGGGAAAGAACTTGTTTTTCTCTTACTGATGCAAGTGCCTGGCTGAATTTCAACAACCGCCCTTTTTCATCGTCCCTGTTTTTTATCTCCTGGTTCGAAAGAATGTTGGCAACAGAAATACAAAGCTGGTATGATAAACTTTCTATTAGTTTTAACTTGCCTGAAGTAATGATATGCCTGTCCTTGAAATAGATAAACCAAAATCCGACAAACTTCTCGTTATTAAACAAGCGGGTAACCAATAATGCTTTTTGTTGCAGTTCATGATTAATCTTGATATACAGCGGCAGATTCTCCTCTAATGAAAGCTCATCCAGATCAAATAACAAAGGCGAACTCGACTGCATTGCATTGCTAAGAACACTATCGTTTATTT
>Ga0105240_10007738_pt1 | contig 15544 bp, 14 predicted proteins | sample KBSC54metaG_FD_80426 | JGI IMG/M metagenome (GOLD analysis project Ga0105240, IMG submission 80426) | Corn rhizosphere microbial communities from Kellogg Biological Station, Michigan, USA - KBS C5-4 metaG | ecosystem: Host-associated > Plants > Roots > Rhizosphere > Soil | place: Michigan, USA... | reverse complement strand
GGCGTCAAGGTGGGTCACTTTCGATCAGAATTCCAAAATTTTTAGGATCGCAAAGCAGGTCCCAGGCCTCTACCGGGACACTTTGATCCAGAATCACCGGGGCACTTTAGACCAGAATATGCAATCGGATCGCGGCGAGCAGGAAGTAAAAGGCGCCGAATGCCGAATAGCCAGCGAGACTATTGATACCCATGGATGGGGAGTTTGCCAGCAGGGTAAAAGAAATACCAGCGAACATGGACTGGGCACCGCTGATGATCATCGGCCATTGCCCACCCAACTCTTTCCGGCGGCGTAAACCGAGGATCAGTTGGATAAGGCCAGCGATGAACGCCCACGCGCCAAAAACCATAAGGGCTTCGGGTACTCCTTTTTGCAACGCTAGTGCTACTCCGATGGTTGTGAGAATCCCGATGACCATGTTGGCATATTGTGGGATTTTCGATGTGTGCGGCGGGTTGGCTTTGATGTCGAGCCAGGTGGCGAACACATCCCAGGCCGGATAGATAATAAACAGTATCCTGGCAATGCCGTTATTCGTTTTGACGAAAGCCGAGAGCAGAATTATCCACATGACCGAAAATGCGGCGCGTACAAAATAAAGGGTACGCAAGGATTCGGCAGTTTGTATGGCGGTGGCGGAAACAGCCGCGCCGGATCGATTGGAGGATTTCATGACTTTATTGTTTGTTTGGTCAAAGTTCGACGGTCCTTCGATGAAAGATTTTCACTTAAGTTAAAATGGACAGCAATAAAGGCAGGCATCTATCAAATGCAAATATGTCGACTAAGCAAAAAACCGCTATGTACCAGCGGGAACGGGAAAATTATTTTGCCAATTTCTGGCCAACTTCGAAGGTTTTAGCAGATTTGTAGGAGAAAAATTCAAAACCGACGGCGGTTCAGGACATGATCAGCCCACGACGTCATCAACAATAATCCCGTCGTAAGAGAGCTTATACCGATATCCTTGCCAATCCATCAACTCAATATAATTTTCAAGCATTTTGAAGGTTGGTTCATTATTCTCAATATTTACAAAAATATCTCTAGCACTAACCTGCCAAATTATCCTTCCCGACTGATCGAGGCGAGTGATTTCTATCTCTCCATGAATTATATAGCTATCTTTATATTTATAAAGTTTGCAATGAAGAGCGAAAATCAAAACCCATTGATTAACAGCGAGTTGAATGAATGTAGTGCTGCCCGAACAAATGTCGAACCTCTTCCCAGATTTACAAGCTTTAGCGGGATTGATCATAGCAGAGCCAAGCTTTTTACAGCTTTGAGGTAAATCACCAAGCTCTCTGCCTCAAACAATTAATACATTGATTTGTCGTTGAGAATAAAAGAATCCAATTCCGCCACGACCATGAAGGCAATTTTTGTGCTGTTTTTACTGCCATTACAACTCTTTTCTCAGGATCTTTCGGGAATTTGGGTGGGAACGATCTCCACCTCCCAAACGCAAATGCCACTTGAACTGGCGATCAACCAGGACATGACCGGTTATTCGATGATTACGTTCACGTATAAAGGTGCTGAAAAAATAGCCGTTAAGAAAATTACCCTCAACCGGAAGGATAGTGTTTTTACTATTTCGGATGATAAACTGGTCTACAATAATTTTACGACGCGGTCCCGCAGCATCAAAACATTTTGCGAATTGTCCATTAAGATGGTTGATACCATAATGGTTTTGAGCGGACCTTTCCACACACGAACGCGAGACTTACGGCAGGGTGACGAGGACCTTTCTACAGGAACTATCACGCTTCAAAAGCAAAACAGGCAGGTTCAGACAAGGCTAATCGGTAAACTCGACAGTTTGAAATTGTCAAATACCCTTACGTTTTCAAATCCTACGGCAACTATAAAAGAAACCCCGGTAGTAGCAGCATCCGAAAAAGAAACCCCTGAGGCGGCCGAGAACCCGGTGAAAGATTTAACTGCCGTTAAAGTGCAGCAACAGGTAAGTGTTGAGAAGGGAAAAAAGGAACCTTTTAGCTATGCGGCCAATAATATCACCACTGCATCTGCCATTCCGATTAATCAAAAAATCATTGCGGCCGAAAAAGAAACCCCTGAGGTGGCCGAGCATCCGGTGAAAGATTTAACAGCCGTTAAAGTGCAGCAACAGGTAGGTTCTGAGAAGGGAAAAATTGAACCTCATAGTTATGCGCCCAATAATATCATCACTGCATCTGGCATTCCGACTAATCAAAAAATTATTACCGCCGCAGCAGAAATTGCATTACGTAAAACAGAAGCAATTCGCACCATTGATTTTAAATCTGACAGCCTTGTATTGGTTTTATATGATAACGGTATTGTGGATGGAGACACGGTAAGTGTAGTATTGAATGATGAAGTGATTATCGCAAAACAAGGCCTTACTGAACAAGCATATCGAAAAGTCATAAAAATACCGCCCAGTATGGGTGATTCTCTGCAATTGGTGATATATGCAGAAAACCTCGGTTCCATTCCACCGAATTCCGGCTTGCTAATTATAGAAGATGGCTCCGACCGTTACGAGGTAGGATTCAAGGGAGATATGACGAAAAGCCCCGCCGTGAAATTGAGAAGAAAGGGGTAGCAGTAGTCTCTGGCGGAGGGGTCGAACTTGCTTTTTAATAGTCCCGAGATTTAAGCTAATATGTTCGGGGCGTTATAACAATAGTTCTTAAAGCAGGTGTGTTATTATTCATGTATCTTTAACTAACCAGCCGGCTATTACAGACACCTGCCAATTTGATTTAACCCTTGATTCGCATGAATTACAATAGCTATTTAAAGCGTCATCTTAGAAATAGCACAGTATATATTTTTTTTATCCTGTTAATTCCCAAAGGCTTGGTTGCCCAAACCGACCCGGCATTTAAACCCATATCGGCAGATATCATCAAACTTTCGTCTAAAGTATTGGGTGAAGACCGGAAAGTTTATATTTATGTACCGCCTGTAGATACCTTGCTGCCCAAGAAGCGTTACCCGGTATTATACATACTTGACGGGGACAATCACTTTAGCCTGGTTGCAGAATATTGCCGGTATCTTAGCCGCCGGGACGTAAATGTTGTGCCCGAAATGATTATAGTGGGCATCCCTAATACAAATCGCACCAGGGATCTTACCCCTACCAATAGCATTTTGGGTTATGACGGAAAGCCTGATACCAGTTCAAACTCCCGATACAAGTCAAGTGGCGGCGGCAATAATTTTTTGCAGTTCATAGGTGCTGAGCTGATACCTTATGTTGACGCGCATTACAAAACAAAACCTTTTAAAATTTTTGCAGGGCATTCATTCGGCGGTATCACCACGATCAATTGCCTGTTAACGCAGCCGGATATGTTTGGTGCTTATATAGCCATAAGCCCATCCTTTTGGTGGGATAAGGGATATTTACTTAGCCTCGCTGATGAAAAGCTAAAAAATGATCGGATTATTAATAAAATGATCTTTTACAGTGATGCGAACGAAGGAATGCCGGACGATCCTACCTTCCATGCCAATCTTTTAAAATTCGACTCTTTAATAACCCAAAGAAAGATAACGGGTTTAGACCATAAATATGTTCACTATCCCGAAGACACGCATATGACGGAACCCGTAAAAGCTTATTATGACGCATTGCGGTTTATTTTCAGACAATGGGATAGCCACTGACAGATCTGAAATCATTGATTTGACATCTCTGGCATTGTGAAATAATTCACTTTGAAGCACATTTATAAATGAGAATACTAAGAAAAACGGCGACCAGTAGTTGATTTACAATTATATCATATCTTCTTTTTGGAAGCTTATGATCTGGATATTGTATGTCCCATTTACCAGAATTGGCAAATTCAAGTAACATTCCCGGCGTTACTGGAATATGCTTAACCCTTTTATCAGGTGGACTGAAAATTGACCCGCCTATGCTATTCCAACTTCCCTCTTCAGTGTGATGGAAATACCAGCGATAAGATGAAATGTTTACATTATAGTCTTGGGAAAACTTATCTATTAGTTCTCCGAAATCGTCTCCATCGCATCCTAAATCATCGACAAGATCGCTATTTTCAAGCACCTCTCCTTCAACGCAGCCAGTATGATTTTCTACGAATTTTATTATTTCACCAATCTGATACATAAGAAAGTAGCCTATTGAATTATAACAGATTACAGCGGGTTAGGAAAGGGTGTAAACTGGAACCGGGTATTGCCTTGATATGTCAATTTGTCTGAAAATCAATAATGATCGGATACTTGTATAACATGGCTACTTTTTTCCCATTACATTTGGCTGGATTCCAAATACCGGCAGACCAAATTCTAAAAAAGCTTTGGTCAATCTTGAGTAGTTCTCTTTTGTTCTGTTCACCCAAATATCCATGTCACCAGTAACTCTTCGGTAACCATGCAGGATTACAGCGTAACCCCTTACCAGGAGATATTCTACCTCGTTATTATTCAATGCCTGGATAAAATCCCTAAAATCGTCATTGAATATATTAGCCATCAATTACCTAGTTTCCTGCTTGAAAAATAACTTCTATCTAATTTCGGCTGATCTGACATGGAGAACCCGTATGCCTGTGATATTAGAAAGTACGCCTGACGTAAACGTTCAGGATATGAGATACTCTTATCAAAGATATTAGCTCTATCAGCTTCCTGGAAAGTTTGCATTTTGAATGCGCTTCTATCGAATTTATAATCAGACATAGCTTAGTTTATCCGTAAATATACTCATTCGAAAAGTAGTAAGCCAGGCCGGACAAGACAAAATGAAAACGCCTTGCAAACAATTCGTTTACAAGGCATTGTAGCGGGAACGGGACAATTATCTAACCGGCTAATGCCAGATTTGCGGATATTCAACTGTCTATTTATAGGAAGACCTCCGAGTTGAGGACAATTTATGTATTTTAGGGATCATTAAAATATGAAGCCATTATTCTGCCTCTTCCTTTTGTTCTATACAATCAATACTTTGGCCCAGATCCCATTTCCAAAAGGTTTTCGTTTGGTCAAAGGAGAGGCTCTCAGTGGGAAGGACGATGTTCGTACCAATGGAAGGTATACCTTTCAGGTATCCAGGACAGGATGGCTTGAGAATGACGAAGATCTGATGAAGACCCAGGGATTCCATCGAACGAAAGACAGTCTTTATTGGAGTACAGGTAAAAAAGACGGAGTTTACTTCTATAAGGTGTATAATGGAGAATTAGTCGAAATATATTCTCAGTATAATGACAAAGAGTTCGCCTATTATTCAAAATGGCTTCTCTCGACCATGCGAAAATATCATCATTCAGAAAAGCTGTTGTTCCCACCGAGAAACAATTAAGGGCAGAAAAAACAAAACCCGTTGTGGATCAGCGGGTTGAAGCGAGGTAGTCCTGACAGGAATCGAACCTGTATCAAAAGTTTAGGAAACTTCTATTCTATCCATTGAACTACAGGACCAGAACCATAGGCTTACGCCAATAGTTGGGGCGGCAAAAATAGGGCATTTCTGCCTTTTTCCCAGCTAATAATATAATTTGTAATGCCGATTATCCCGCTATTGGGACGACGGGTTTTTTAGCTGTTGCTAATTCCGTACTTTGCTTTTCTTAAAACATTCATTATGCGACGATTGTTTCCACTGGCCGCCTGCCTGCTGCTGGCGTTTGCCGCACAGAGCCAGGGCCCTCACTTCAGCCATCAGACCATTTTTGTGACAGACCTGAACAGGAGCGCCGATTTTTATGAAAAAGTGCTGCAATTGAAACGGATCTCCGAACCCTTCCACGATGGAAAGCATGTATGGTTCCGGATCTCTGAACATGGTCAGCTGCACGTAGTATCAGGCGCCAAAGAGGATGTGGCCCATGACATCAACATCCACCTGGCTTTTAGCGTACCCTCGATGGATGCGTTTACCAGGCATCTGGACGAGTACAAGGTGAAATATGGCAACTGGGCGGGTAGCAGTAAAGAGCCGCAGGTTCGTCCCGACAAGGTAAAGCAGGTATATCTGCAGGATCCTGATGGATATTGGATCGAGATCAACGATGATAAGTTCTGAGGATAGCGCTATATTTGCAGCCCAAAGCAGGAATATGAAGTTCTATAACCTCGTCATCAAGTATCGTCTTCCATTGGCCATCGCCTTACTGGCCCTGGGCATCCTGGTCAATGTAACATCCGGGTTCTGGCCTGGCTTCCCGCTGTACTTTGTGGCTGTGATCCTGCTTTTCGGCTATTTCTTTTTTGGCCCCCTGCGCCTGATACAGGAGCATATGGAAAGCGGCGATATGGACGCGGCTGAAAAAGTGCTCAATTCCATTAAATTCCCGGGCTTGCTGTACAAGCCGATCCGTAGTGTATATTATACCCTGAAAGGGAATATCGCCATGATGAAGCAGGATTTCACGGGCGCCGAGGTTAACATGAAAAAAGGCCTGGATCTGGGCATGCCCATGAAAGAGGCAGAAGGCGCCAGCTTGCTGCAGATGGGTATGCTGGCTATGCAGAAAAATGACCTCCGTCAGGGTGAAAGCTATATCCGCCAGGCCATCCGCAAAGGGCTGCCCGACAAAGAGAACCAGGCTGCGGCCTTCCTCCAGCTTTGCAGCATCATGATGACAAAGAGGGAGTTCCGTGCCGCCAAGGATTTCTTCCGGAAAGCAAAGGCGCTGAAACCCACCACCCCCCAGATAGTAGATCAGATCAAGCAGATCGAAAAATACATTTCCCGGATACCGGGGTAAGGCAGCATTGGAGAAAAAGTCCCGGATAATACCTACATGGCGACCAGGGCAAACGAATCGGTGAAAGTTCAGGATTTTCCGCTGGTGGAGACGACACCATCCACCATCTGATGAAGGGTGCGCAGGGATAAGCTATTCTTTTCCAGGAAATCGAAGGAACCGTATTGAAGAAATACTTCTTTGGTATTCAAGCCCTTCTGGCTTGAAAAAAGGATGATATAAACATCCGGATTGATCGCCCTCACCTGCTGAAGGGTGTCCAGGCCATTTAGCTTACCGTCCAGATTATAATCCATCACGATGACGGTAGGCCCCTTATCGAGCTCATCCAGGCAAGATTCCCCATTCGTATAGAAATAAATTCTCTTGCTAACAGATTCAAGCTCTTTAGCGATAAGGTTCTGATAAATCAAGTTATCCTCGACGACGAAAATAACAGGCTCTTGATTGAATTCCATATATGATTGCTAAGTAGTGCAACCGAATACTCGGAAAATGGTGCCAGAAATAAAATCGATTTAATAGATTGATTATCAGTTGATAGAATTTAATAGCCGCCGGCCGGGGCTCCCTATTTGGGAATGCTTTTCTTAGATTGGGCGAATAAAATCGCGTAGAAACACCCATCGGATCGTAGGTAATAGTGCTTAATTTTTATGCTATGATCTCCGCCTGCAGCTGACCGATGCATTCGTGGATAACCGCCCCTATCTTATCCACCAGGGCGGGGATCTCTTCCACCTGTGTCGTTTGCTTGGCATTGGCCTCCACGGTACGGATCTCCTGTTTGATGGATTTAATACCCATGGAGTCTACCGTAGACTTTAGTTTATGCGCTGTCTTGGCCACCTGGTCCCATTGTTCCGCCTGCACGGCTTTTACCAGTTCATCCAGGTTTTGGGGGACCGTCTCTATAAAGAGCGCTACCATTTTCTTGATAAAGCCCTCATCGCCTCCGGATACGGATTGTACCATGGACAGATCGTACAGCCTATTTTCGGGTAACATGCTTGTATTGTTTTTTAAGGGAATATTCTTTTCTGCGGCTACAGAAGGGGTAAGCGCGGTCAGGTTTCTTGATATCACACGGAACAGCCTGGGTTCGTCGAACGGCTTGGCAAGATAATCGTTCATGCCGGCTGCCAGGTACCGTTCGCTATCCCCTTTCAGTGCGTTAGCCGTCAGCGCGATGATAGGGATATTTGCCTTTATGGGATCGGGTAGCTGCCTGATATGCCGTGTTGCCTCCATACCATCCATTTCGGGCATTTGAACATCCATTAGGATACAGTCGAAGGGCTCCGCCTGCAATTGCTCGACAGCTTCTTTCCCGTTGTTCACGATAGTGACCTCAAAATCCCATGATTCGAGTATATGCCGGGCAAGATACTGATTAAGCTCCACATCTTCCGCCACTAACACTTTTTTATGCCCCAGGCTCTTGTAATCAATCTCCTGGTTGCTTTCGTTTTCCTGCATAACTTCCATACTTAATTGATATGGGATCCGAATAATAAATGCAGATCCTTTTCCTTCTTCGCTCTCTACCAGTAATTCTCCATTCTGCATTTCTATCATGTTCTTGCAGATGGTCAGTCCCAGGCCCGTCCCTCCATATTTACGGGAGATGGCTGCATCGGCCTGCACAAATGGGTCGAAGATCGAACGGATACGGTCTTTCCCGATGCCAATGCCTGTATCGCGGATGATGATCTCCACTATTACCCATTCCTCATTCTGCTCAATGATACCCGTTACAATGGTAACTCTTCCTTTATCCGTAAACTTCAGGGCATTGCTCAATATATTGCTCAGCACCTGGCTCAGCCGGTAAGGATCCCCTTTCACCACCATATTTGCGGGTATGCCATTCTGAAAGATCAGACCCAGGTCCTTTTCTTCCGTCTTATGGATAAAGGACTGAATCGACGTAGTGATCTTTTCCACGAGCTTGAACGCTATCTTCTCCAGCGTCAACTTGCCCGCGATGATCTTTTCCAGATCCAGTACATCGTTAACGATGACCAGGAGACTGCCGGCAGCCTCCTGTATCAATTTTAAATAATACCGTTGCTGGTCGTCCAGCTTAGTCTTCGCCATCAGACTGGCCATCCCCATAATGCCGTTCATCGGCGTACGTATCTCATGGCTCATATGCGCCAGGAAAGATTCTTTTGCCTTTGCCGCCTCGTCGGCGCCCTTTTTAGCATACCGCAGCTCCTGCTCCATATGGATCCGGGCTGTGATGTCCTGCGAAAAGCCTATCACATAGGGCTCAATGCCGGGTTCTTCCATCCTATAGTTCTTATATAGAAGATAGATGCGCTCGCCCTTTTTATTCAACACGCAAAACACCCCGCTGACGGCTGCGCTGCTTGTCCTGATGTTTTGGATATACTCGTCTTCAAATTTATCCTTGTGGTCGGGCGGGATAAAATCCTGTATGCGGGTGCCCAGCATTTCACTTTCGTCGTACCCCAATACCCTGCAAACCTCGGGATTAATGGACAACAGCCGGCCATTCATATCGTGTGTGCAGATCAGGGCCTGGCTATAATTGAAGAGGTCCCTGTATCTTTTCTCACTGCGGCGGATCTTCTCTTCGAATTCCTTTTTCTCGGTGATCGTCACCCCATATATGATCACCCATTGCACCTCTCCTTTATCATCCATTACGGGATATACGGTCTGTAAATAATGCTGATAACCTCCATTCTCATCCCGGAACTCCTCGCCCCATTCCACCATTTGCCGTGTACGCAACACTTTTCCAAACACCTGCCGGCGGGCCCTGGCTGTTCTCTCCGGTCTGCCTACATGCTGGCAAAATTCCTCGTTGGTCTTACCGATCATCCATTCCCTCAGCTCCGGGTCAGGGATGGCGCTGGGGTTTACGAATAAATACCGGTAGTCCGTGTCGGCGACGATGATCTCCGCAGGGATCTTATTCAGTATCTCTTCGTAAAAACTATAATGCTGAACCAACTCTTGTAGCAAAGTCATGCGCACATTGATTTAGGGGCTTACTTCATCTTCAGTTCCCCGTTCTGTATCATGCGGTAAAGCGTGGACTTACCAACATCCAGCTTCTTGGCAACGAGCAGAACGTCCTTGTCATATTTGTCTAAATAATGCTGCAGGATTTGTATCTCGAACTCTTTAAGGGTCATTTCTTTGTTGAGCAGATCTGCAATGCTGGCAGATGTGTTTAATGTAATGTGCTCGGGTTGTATCAGTTCGTCATCAGCCATTACGACGGCCAACTCCACCACGGACTTCAGCTCGCGTACATTCCCGGGAAAAGGATATTGCACCAGCTTTTGCTGTGCTTCGGGGGATAAGGCTTTCTTCTCCAGTTTGTTCTCCTTACAGAAAGCATCGATAAAATGTTTGGATAAGATCAGGATATCATTGCCTCTCTCGCGTAAAGGAGGCAGGTAAATGGGCAGGCCTATGAGACGATAATAAAGGTCTTCCCGGAAACTCTTGTTCTTTACCTCTTCCAGGAGGTTCTTATGGGTGGCAACTACTATACGAACGTCTATCTTGGTCACTGTATTGCTGCCGATGCGGGTAATCTCACGTTCTTGCAGAACGCGCAGCAATTTTGCCTGCAGGTTGATATCCAGCTCCCCTATCTCGTCCAGGAACAAAGTTCCTTTGTCCGCCTCTTCAAATTTCCCTATCCTGCGGGTGACGGCCCCTGTAAACGCGCCTTTCTCATGACCGAACAATTCACTTTCGAGCAAATCCCTGGGGATGGCGGCTACGTTTACAGCGACAAACGGCTGTTTATGCTTTTCCGAATTATAATGGATCGCCTTGGCGATCATCTCCTTTCCGGAGCCGGTCTCTCCCGTGACAGACACCGTAATATTTGTCTTTGCTGCTTTTTCTATCAGAGAGAAGACTTTTTGTATCTGTTCGCTTTTACCCAGGATCATCTGGGAGAAATCATACTTACGTCCTACCTGGCTCTTCAGTGTCTCCACCTCCTGTTTCAGGTTGCTTATTTCTCTCAGATGCAATATGCTGTTCCAAAGCCTGTCCTTCGTGTCATCATCCTTTACTATATAATCGAAAGCTCCGTTCTTCAGCAGGTTGATGGCCGTGGCCACGTCCTCCTGGCCCGAAATGACGATAACCCGTATGTCGGGATTGTGCTCCCGGATCTTCTTCAGCACCTCTGCCCCATCGCAATCCGGCAGAGAATAGTCCAGCGTCACTACATCGGGATTCTCATGTAGCTGGGCAAAAAAATCTTTGGGAGATTCAAACCGTTTGACTTCGTACTCGGGATTAAGAGAGAGATAATGCTGGAGCATACTGCCGTACCAGACATCGTCTTCGACGATAAAAACTTTGAAAGGATGATGGTTTTTCATATTTGCGTTTATATAGGGATATGATTCTAACGTGGAATTGGCTAATTTATTCCCATATCAAGACAATTTCCAATTTATTGGCCTTGTTTTTCCAAATTAGGGATTAATATGGAAGAAGGATAGGTGTTTTTGTGTATTGTTTTACTGGGAAAGCCGTTTAAATTACCGTTTGAGGGTATGTCATTATGGGGCAAAAAGGGGGCGGGAGCCGTCCCGGGATGGGAGGGCTAAAAAGTGAGGGTGAGGAGCGGGAAGGGACCGAAGGCCGGGAGTGCGGGAAGGGACCGGAAAGAGACCGGGCAGGCCGTGGGATGGCGGATTCGGACCAGTGCCTTACCTTTACGCTATGTCCATTTATCGGGAGAAACTCCAGCAGCATTTCCAGGAAGAGTACCGGAAACTGAATGATCAGCAGCGTTTGGCGGTCGATACAACGCAAGGACCTGTCATGGTGATAGCCGGTCCGGGCACGGGGAAAACCCAGATCCTGGCTGCCCGTATCGGGAAAATTCTTTTAGACACGGACGTATCCCCTCAAAATATTCTCTGTCTGACCTATACGGATGCGGGGGCCATCGCCATGCGGCGACGTCTTCTTTCCTTTATAGGTCCTGACGCCTATAAGGTCAATATCCATACTTTCCACAGCTTTTGCAACGATATCATCCAGGAAAACCTGCCTCTTTTCGAGAAGACCAGCCTGGACCCTGTTTCCGACCTGGAAAAGATCCAGCTTTTCAAGATCCTTATCGACGAATTCCCTAAGAACCATCCCCTCAAACGTTACAGGGGAGACGTCTATTTCGAGATGAGCAACCTGGCCAACCTCTTTTCCACTATGAAACGGGAAGGCTGGACGCCAGCCTTTATCAATGGCAGGATCGATCAATACCTGGCAGAGCTGCCGACGAGGGACGAGTATATAGCCAAGAGAGCTACCAGGGAGTTTAAGAAAGGAGATGTCCGTACGGACAAGATCGCGGAGGAAACCGAAAAGATGAACAAGCTTCGGGCAGCGGTGAACGAGTTCGAGCGCTTTCAGAACCTGATGCGTAAGCGTAACCGCTATGATTTCGACGATATGATCACCTGGGTGATCAGGGCATTCGAAGAGAATAAAGCCCTGCTTTCCAGCTACCAGGAACGCTATCAATATATCCTGGTGGATGAATACCAGGATACCAGCGGTACCCAGAACAGACTGGTAAGCCTGCTCATCAGCTATTGGGACCAGCCCAACGTGTTTGTCGTGGGAGACGATGACCAGAGCATCTACCGCTTCCAGGGCGCCAACGTGGAGAATATGCTGGACTTCGCCCATCAATACGAGAAGGACCTGCTGACAGTGGTGCTCACCAATAACTACCGAAGCACCCAGCCTATACTTGATGTCTCCAGGACGCTGATCGACAAGAACCAGGAGCGGCTGGTCCGCCAGCTTCCGGGACTGTCAAAGGAGCTCGTCTCCAGCCATCCCCATATCAGTCACCTGAAGCATCCGCCCCATATCCTGGAATACAAGGACGCCCGCGAAGAAATGACGGATATCACCCTTCACGTGGAAAAACTGGTGAACGAGGAAGGAGTTGCGCCTGGAAAGATCGCCATCATTTACAAGGAGAACAAATATGGAGAAGAGATCGCACGGTTCCTGCAGCTGAAGAAGATACCGGTATATAGCAAACGCAATCTCAACCTGTTCGAGGAGCCTTTTGCGCAAAAGATCATCCTTTTGCTCCGATATCTGGCGGCCGAACATGATGCTCCCTATGGCGGCGATGAAATGCTGTTCGAGATCCTGCACTTCGACTTTTTTTCCATTCCTCCTATCGAAATAGCCAAGCTGTCGGTGGAAGTAGCGGACCGGCAGTTCGGTGATCAAAAGACATCCATTCGCCGTCTGCTGTATGAAAAGGCCAGCCGTCCTGCCCGGGACCTCTTCGACACCGGTCTGCCGGAGGGCATGAAAAAGGCCAGCCGGGCATTGGAAAAGCTGATCGGGGACGCTGCCAATGTCACCCTGCAAACCTTATTTGAACATATGATACAGGATGCCGGTCTGCTGGCCTACATCCTGAAAAGTCCTGAAAAGATCTGGCTGATGCAAGTAGTCACGGCCCTCTTTGACTTTGTAAAAGAAGAATCCCGCCGTGATCCGGATCTGAATCTGGAGAGGCTGGTACAGATGATCGACCTGATGAGGGACAATAGCATTCCTCTCCCGCTTGTTCAGGTGGCGGGCAGCGACAAAGCTGTCAACCTTCTCACCGCACATGGCTCCAAAGGGCTGGAGTTTGAATATGTCTTTTTTGCCGGCGCCAATGCCTCCACCTGGGAAAAGAAGCGTAAGCCCGGCGGCGGCTATAAGTACCCGGATACCTTGTTCTCCTCCCGGGAAAATGGTGAAGGGAAAGTTTCGGAAGAGGAAGAGCTGCGGCGGTTGTTCTATGTAGCGCTGACCCGGGTGGAACAGCATTTATTTATTTCGTATGCCCGTTTCCGACCGGATGGCAAGGAGCTGGAGCCCTCTGTCTTTATCGCAGAAATATTGGATCAGCATACATTGCCGGTGGAAAAGATCGTGGTTCCGGAAGAGATCAAAGCTGATTTTTCGACACTGCCTTTTACTGAAACGGTAGCACCGGAGATCGCGGCGGCAGAAGAAGCATTTATCACCCGTACACTGGAAAAGTTCGTCATGAACGTAACGGCGTTGAACAACTACCTCAAATGTCCGCTGGAGTTTTATTACAGGAACCTGATCCGGATACCTTCTCCCAAGAATGAAGCGACGGAATTCGGTAGTGCGGTGCACTTTGCCCTTCAACGGTTGTTCGAAAAGATGAAAGCTCATGCCACAGAGCAATTCCCGGAAAAAGGGGAGATGCTGCAGGACTTCAACTGGTATATGCATCGTCACCGGGAGATCTTTACCCGGGAAGCCTTTGCCCGCCGGATGGAATATGGTCTGGAAGTACTGGGCAACTATTACGACAAATACATTTCGGAATGGAATAAGATCGTGGCGGTGGAAAGGAATATCCGGAATGTGATGGTAAAAGGGGTGCCGTTAAAGGGTAAGCTGGATAAGCTGGAATTCCAGGGGAAAGAAGTCAATGTGGTGGATTATAAGACAGGAGATGTAGATAAGGCAAAGGATAAGCTGGCGGCCCCCCATCCGAATATCCCTAACGGAGGGGATTACTGGCGACAGGCAGTGTTTTATAAGATACTGGTGGATAGCTATGAGCAAAAGGACTGGAAAGTGGTCAGCACCGAATTCGATTTCGTGGAGCCGGATAAGAAAAAGGAATACAGGAAAGTGAAGATCCCTATCACACCTGCCGACATCACCACGGTCTCCCAGCAAATAGAGAGTACCTGGCGGAAGATACAGAACCGGGAATTCTATACGGGTTGCGGGGAGCCGGATTGTCATTGGTGTAATTTTGTCAAGACGAATAACCTGGCTATCGCGTTGCATGAGATCAGCGAAGAAGCGGAGGAGCCTGAGGAGATTTAAGCTATTATTAGCAGGCAACTTCCGCCAATCACCTTATTTTTACAGCATGAAGATCCAGCAAGGTCCGTCATTTTTCCTTCTCTTTTTGATCACTATTATCAGCCTATCGGGTAGTACCGGTTGCGCCAATATCGTCCCTCCCCTGGGCGGACCCCGGGATACCCTGCCACCCAAACTGGTGTATGTCACTCCGCGGGATTCCAGCAAGCTCTTTTCCGCCAATAAGATCGTCTTTTATTTTAACGAGTACATCGACCCCAAGGATGCACGGACAGAGATGATCGTCTCCCCCGTCCCCAAGACAGAGCCTATTGTGGATGCGAAATTAAGGACCCTTACTGTGCGGATAAAGGATACGCTGCAGCCGAATACCACCTATTCGATCAATTTCGGCAATGCTATCCGGGATGTCAATGAAGGCAATATCCTGAGAGGGTTCACCTATGTTTTTTCCACCGGTGAATACCTGGACTCCATGACATTTTCCGGCAATGTGCTGGTGGCCAGCACAGGCAAGGTGGACAGCACCCTGATCGTTATGCTGCACAGAAAACTGGACGATTCGGCTGTTGTAAAGGAGAAACCCCGTTATATCACCAGGGTAGACACACTGGGTAGATTCCATTTCCGTTTTATCGAGCCGGGTAAGTATGCGCTCTATGCCTTGAAGGATGATGCAGGCACCCGGAGATATCTTTCTTCCGCCTCGTTGTTTGCTTTTTCCGACACGCCCGTGGTCATCGATGCCAACACGCCGCCCGCCACGTTGTATGCTTTTGTAGAGCCGGATACGAGTAAAAAAACGTCTTCCAAAGGCAGCTCGGGGGGCAAGGGAGGGGGTAATCTCTCCAAAAGCCAGGAAAAGCCCAAGGAAAAGGAGAAGG
>Ga0105240_10007736_pt1 | contig 15545 bp, 12 predicted proteins | sample KBSC54metaG_FD_80426 | JGI IMG/M metagenome (GOLD analysis project Ga0105240, IMG submission 80426) | Corn rhizosphere microbial communities from Kellogg Biological Station, Michigan, USA - KBS C5-4 metaG | ecosystem: Host-associated > Plants > Roots > Rhizosphere > Soil | place: Michigan, USA... | reverse complement strand
GACCGTCGACACGGCCATCAGCATCAGCGTCGCGAGCAGCGAACGCTTGCGGCCGAAGCGGTCGCCGAGATAGCCGAACATCACGCCGCCGAGCGGCCGCGCGAAGAAGCCGACCGCGAACGAGCCGAACGACGCGAGCAGGCTGATGAAGCGGTTTTCGCCGGGAAAGAACAGCGGCCCGAACACGATGGCGGCGGCGGTCGCGTAGCTATAGAAGTCGTACCACTCGATCGTGGTGCCGACGAACGAAGCGAGCGCCGCCCGCTTCGGTTGCTTGACGGAAGTCCCCATCTTTATGTGTGCTCCTCTGGAATCCTCTGATTTGGAATAGATGGCGGCGCGGGATCAGTCGCGGTACTTGACGCCCGGCAGCACGCACAGCAGCTCGTATGCGAGGTTCGCGCCGAGCAGCGCCGTGGTGCCGAACGGGTCGTACGGCGGCGCGACCTCGACGAGATCGCAGCCGACGATGTTCAGCCCCTTCGCGCCGCGGATGATCTTGAGCGCCTGCGGCACCGTGAGGCCCGCGATTTCCGGCGTGCCCGTGCCCGGCGCGTAGGCCGGATCGATGCCGTCGATGTCGAAGCTGATGTAGACGGGCGTGTCGCCGACGCGCTCGCGCACTTCTTCCATCAGCGGCGCGAGCGACTTGTTCCAGCATTCCTCGGCCTGGACGACGCGGAAGCCCTGCTCGCGGCACCAGTCGAAATCCTCGGCCGCGTAACCCGTGCCGCGCAGGCCGATCTGCGTGACCTTGTCGCCGTGCAGCAGGCCTTCCTCGACCGCGCGGCGGAACGGCGTGCCGTGCGCGATCTTTTCGCCCATCATCGTGTCGTTCACGTCGGCGTGTGCATCGACGTGGATCAATGCAACCTTGCCGTGCTTGCGGTGGATCGCGCGCAGGATCGGCAGCGCGATCGTATGGTCGCCGCCGAGCGTGACCGGCTTGCAGCCGTGCTCGAGGATCGCGTCGTATGCGGCTTCGATACGCGCGATGGAATCGTGCAGGTTGTAGGGATTGATCGCGACGTCGCCGATGTCGGCGACCTGCAGCGAGTCGAACGGCGCAGCGCGCGTGGCCATGTTGTACGGGCGCAGCAGCACGGATTCGGTGCGGATCTGGCGCGGGCCGAAGCGCGCGCCGGTGCGGTTGGACGTGCCGAGGTCGAACGGCACGCCGACGAAGCATGCGTCGAGGCCTTCGGCGCTCGCCACGTGCGGCAGGCGCATCATCGTCGCGATGCCGCCGCAGCGCGGCATTTCATTGCCGCCGAGCGGCTGGAAATGGGTGTGGTCGTTCATGGGGCGCCTCTTCCGATGTGGGGTTGCCGTATCATTCGACGCGGCTTGGCGCACAGTTTTACGCGCTCCGCCGGGAAAGAAGAATGCGAAGATATCGACGTTAACATCGATTCCCATCGATGTATGGAAGGGGAAAAGCGTGCTGGGGAATCTGTCGACCCTCGATCTGCGGTTGATCCGCGTGTTTCTCGCGGTCACGGACGCGGGCGGCGTATCGGCCGCGCAGGCCGTGCTGAACGTCGGGCAGTCGACGATCAGCGCGCAGTTGGCGTCGCTCGAGACGCGGCTCGGCTACCGGCTCTGCGAGCGCGGCCGCAGCGGTTTCCGGCTCACGCCGAAGGGCGAACGGTTCCATGCGATGAGCCGCAAGCTGCTCGCGGCGCTCGACGAATTCGGGATGGCCGCGCGGCACATGGACCGCCAGCTGGTCGGCACGCTGAACATCGGCCTGATCGGCCATACGCCGGTGAGCCAGAACGCGCGGATCGCCGAGGCGATCGCCGCGTTCCGCACGCGCGACGAGGCCGTGCGCTTCTCGATCTCCGTGCGCGCGCCGGGCGATCTCGAGGAGAAGCTGCTGAGCGACGAGATCCAGATCGCGGTCGGCTATTTCTGGCACCGCGTGCCGTCGCTGCACTACACGCCGCTGTTCGTCGAGCGCCAGGTCGCGTACTGCGGCCGCGGCCATCCGCTGTTCGACGGCGCCGGCACGCTGACGCCGGCCGACGTCGCGGGCTTCGAATGGGCGTGGCGCTCGTATCCGCTGCCGGAAGCGCAGCTGTCGACGACGCCCGATCGCGTGACCGCGACCGCCGACAACATGGAGGCCGTCGCGCTGCTGATCCTGTCCGGCCACCACCTCGGCTACCTGCCCCAGCACTTCGCGGCGCCGTACGTCGCGCAGGGGCTGCTCGCGCCGCTCAATCCGGAGCAACTGCGCTACGACGTGACGTTCCACATGGTCGTCGCGCGCAACGGGCGCGGTAATCCGCTCGTGGAGGCGTTTCTCGAGGATCTCGAGCGCGCGCACCAGGCGCCGGACATCGCGTGACGCCGGCGCCGCCGGCAATGTGAACGAGCGTTACATCGGCGCGGGCCGCCGCGCGCGTCACGGCACCGGCAACCCCGCGTCGTGCTTCACCTCGCGCAGCGACAGCGCCGATTCGATCGACGTCACGCCCGGCAGCATCCGCAGCGAGTCGCGCAGGAACGTGCCGTAGTCGTCGAGATCGCGCGCGACCACCTGCAGCAGGTAGTCGGCCGTGCCCGCGACGTTGTGGCACGCAAGGATCCGCTCGATCCCCAGCACTTCCCGTTCGAACCGGTCGGCGACCTTGCGGTCGTGCGTCGCGAACCGCACCAGCACGAACGCGACGACGCCGAAGCCGAGCGCCTGGCGCGACAGTTGCGCGCGGTAGCGCTCGATGTAGCCGTCGCTTTCGAGACGTTTGAGGCGCCGCGCGCAAGGCGTCTCGGACAGGCCGACGGATTCGGCGAGACGCGCGATCGGCAGGCGGCCGTCGCGCTGCACCGCAGCGAGGATCGCGCGATCGGTTTTGTCGAGTTCGGTCATGTTGGCGGAATCCTTGTTCTGATTTGGAGATTGTGGCGGATTCCGCTATGAATCGCCAATTTCGGAATAAAGATGGCCAATAATCCCTCCTTCTTCAGCGGCAACATATCGTCATTGAAGGACGGGGGCAGAACATGATTTCCACGCATTTGCTGTTGATCTATCTCGCCGCGCTGGCGGCCATTTATGCGGTGCCGGGGCCCGACATGGCGCTCGTGCTGCAGACCAGCATCGGCCGCGGCGTGCGGCCAGGGATGGCGGCGGCGGCCGGCCTGTCGCTCGCGCGCACCGCGCACGTGACGCTGTCCGCATGCGGCGTCGCGGCGCTGATCCGAAGCGCGCCGTGGCTGTACGAGGTGATCCGCTACGGCGGCGCGCTCTATCTCGCGTATGTCGCGATCCAGGTGTTCCGCTCGCCGGTGTTCGCGCTCGGCGACGGCGACGCGGCGGCGGGCGAGCTGCGGCAGTCGTTCGTGAAGGGGCTGCTGACGAACCTGCTGAACCCGAAGGCGCTGCTGTTCTGCTCGGTGCTGCTGCCGCAGTTCGTGCGGCCCGAGGCCGGGCCGGTCGTCGTGCAGATGTTCGAACTCGGCGCGCTGCTGGTTGCGGCCGGCGTGTGCTTCGACCTCGCTTGCGTGTTCGGCGCGGCGCGCATCGCGGCGTGGATGCGCGCGCATCCGCTCGCGCAGACGGTGCAGCGCTGGACGTTTTCCGCGGCGCTGATCGGTTTCGCGCTGCGCCTGTCGATGGACTGAGCGCCGCCGCTGCCTTGCCGCCGAGCAGGTCGACGGGCCGTGCGGTGCCGCTGCGCCGTTCGGCGCAGGCCGCTCGCAATGCCGGCCTTCGTGCGCATCCCCCGCCGCCGCAGGGCGCGCGCGCAAATCATCTGACTGTTCTAAACTCCTTTTAACTTCGCGCTGCTGCGAACCGACTGACCGAACGGAACCGACTTCCGCCGGCTATGTCCGATTTCCTGGCTGTTCCGTGCAACGCGGTACCAAGGAGGGTCTGAACATGGCAAGGCATCTTCACGCCGACCGTGAACCCCGAATCGTCGCCGAGTCCAAGTGCCTTGGCCCGTGCGATCCGGCAGAACGCATCCACGTCACGATCATGTTGCGGCGGCAGGAAGAAGGGCAACTCGATACGTTGGTCCAGCAGCTCGCCACCGGCGACGCACAGGCGAAACCGCTGTCGCGCGACGCGTTCGCGCAGCGTTTCTCCGCCAATCCCGACGACATCCGCAAGACCGAGGACTTCGCGCGCCGTCACCAGCTGACGGTCGATCGCGTCGACCCCGTCGAAAGCGTCGTCGTGCTGTCCGGCATGATCCAGCAGTTCGAAGCGGCGTTCGGCGTGAAGCTCGAGCGTTTCGAGCATCGTTCGATCGGCCAGTATCGCGGCCGCTCGGGCCCGATCACGCTGCCCGACGATCTCGGCGACGCCGTCACGGCCGTGCTCGGCCTCGACAGCCGCCCGCAGGCGCGGCCGCACTTCCGGCTGCGCCCGCCATTCAGGCCGGCGCGCGGCGGCATGGCGGGCGTCACGTTCACGCCGATCCAGCTCGCGTCGCTGTACGGCTTCCCGGCCGGCGACGGCGCCGGGCAGTGCATCGCGATCGTCGAACTCGGCGGCGGCTACCGCGCGGCCGACATCCGGCAGTATTTCAGCGGGCTCGGCATCAAGATGCCGCCGACGCTCGTCGACGTGAACGTCGGCACCGGCCGCAACGCGCCGTCCGGCGACCCGAACGGCCCGGACGGCGAAGTCGCGCTCGACATCGAGATCGCCGGTGCGATCGCGCCGGCCGCGAAGATCGCGGTCTACTTCGCACCGAACAGCGACGCGGGCTTCATCCAGGCCGTCAACGCGGCCGTCAACGACAAGACCAACAAGCCGTCGGTGATCTCCATCAGCTGGGGCGGCGCGGAAGCGGTCTGGCAGGCGCAGTCGGCGCAGGCGTTCAACCGCGTGCTGCAGGCGGCGGCTGCGCAGGGGATCACCGTGTGCGCGGCGTCGGGCGACAGCGGCTCGGGCGACGGGCTGCAGGACGGCGCCGATCACGTCGACTTCCCCGCATCGAGCCCGTACGTGCTCGGCTGCGGCGGCACGCAGCTCGACGCGCTGCCCGGGCAGGGCAGCCGCAGCGAGGTCACGTGGAACGACGAGGCGTCGGGCGGCGGCGCGGGCGGCGGCGGCGTCAGTACGCTGTTCGACCTGCCGGCGTGGCAGCAGGGGCTCGCCGTCACGCGCGCCGACGGCAGCCGCACGCCGCTCGCGAAGCGCGGCGTGCCGGACGTCGCCGGCGATGCGTCGCCGCAGACGGGCTACGAGGTATCGGTCGCCGGCACGGCTACCGTGATGGGCGGCACGAGCGCGGTCGCGCCGCTGTGGGCCGCGCTGATCGCGCGGATCAATGCGGCGGCCGGCGCATCGGCCGGTTGGGTCAATCCGGTGCTGTACAAGAATCCGGGCGCGCTGCGCGATATCACGAAAGGATCGAACGGCACGTATGCGGCCGCGTCGGGCTGGGACGCATGCACGGGCCTCGGCAGCCCGGACGGCGCGCAGCTCGCCGCGATCCTCGCGCGCAAGCCGTCGAGCTGACGCGTCGGCACACGCCTTTCCGTTCGACGCGGGTTTCCTGCCCGCGTCTTTTTCACCTCCAGGAGCAGCACGATGGGCATCGATTCCGCATCTTCCGGCGGCGTTTATCCGCTGCATCACGGCGACCACAATTCGCATGGCGTGCCGCCGACCATCAATCCGGTCGCGCTGAGCCACGGCCGCGACCAGCCGTTCTTCGATCCGGTTGCGTACGGCAACGGCCCCGACGATTCGGTGACCGACACGACCGAAGCGGCCGCGATCACGCATCACACGATCCTGATCGACGGGAAGCGTATCGCGTACACGGCGACGGTCGGCCATCTCGTGACGGTCGACCCGAGCAGTTCTCAGCCGGCCGCGAAGATCTTCTACGTTGCGTTCACGGCCGATGGCGCGAAGGAGGAAACGCGGCCCGTGACGTTCTTCTACAACGGCGGGCCCGGTTCGTCGTCGGTGTTCGTGCTGCTCGGCTCGTTCGCGCCGAAGCGCATCAAGACGTCGATGCCGGGTTTCACGCCGCCCGCGCCGTACCAGATGGAAGACAACCCGGACAGCATGATCGACCACAGCGACCTGGTGTTCATCAACCCGGTCGGCACCGGCTATTCGGCGGCCGTCGCGCCGAACAAGAACCGCAACTTCTGGGGTGTCGACCAGGATGCGGATTCGCTGAAGCAGTTCATCAAGCGCTACCTGACGAAGAACAACCGCTGGAATTCGCCGAAATACCTGTTCGGCGAATCGTACGGCACCGCGCGCAGCTGCGTGCTCGCGTACAAGCTGCACGAGGACGGCGTCGACCTGAACGGCGTCACGCTGCAATCGTCGATCCTCGACTACCGGCAGGCCGGCAACCCGGTCGGCGCGCTGCCGACCGCCGCGGCCGACGCGTGGTATCACAAGAAACTCGGCGTCACGCCGGCGCCGGCCGATCTCGGCGCGTTCGTCGAGGAAGTCGCGCAGTTCTCGCGCACCGACTACCTGAACGCGCTGCGCAAGGCCCCGCATGCAGACCCGGCGGCCGTGCAGAAACTGTCGCAATACACGGGCATCGACACGGCGACGCTGCAATCGTGGCGCCTCGACATCGCCGGCTACGACGCGCGCGGCAATTCGCTGTTCCTGACGACGCTGCTGCATGCGCAGGGGCTCTCGCTCGGTTCGTATGACGGCCGCGTGACCGCGATCTCGACGGGCATCGCCGGCAAGATCGACCCGAACTCGGGCGGCAACGATCCGACGATGACGGCCGTGACGGGCGTCTATACGGCGATGTGGAACAGCTACCTGAACGAGCAGTTGAAGTTCACGTCGAATTCCGCGTTCACGGACCTGAACGACCAGGCGTTCCGGAACTGGGATTTCAGCCACATCGACCCGACCGGCGCACAGCAGGGCATCGATGCGCAGGGGAACGTGATCCTCTATACGGCCGGCGATCTCGCCGCGGTGATGGCGTTGAATGTCGACCTGAAGGTGCTGTCGGCGAACGGCTTGTACGATTTCGTCACGCCGTTCTACCAGACCGTGATCGACCTGCAGCAGATGCCGCTCGAGGATCAGAAGGTGCGGCAGAACCTGTCCGCGCGTTTCTATCCGTCGGGGCACATGGTGTATCTCGACGGCGGCTCGCGCACCGCGCTCAAGCGCGATCTCGCGACGATGTACGACACGACGGTCAGCGATACGGGCGCACGGATGCGGATTCGCGCGCTGCAGGCGAAGAAGACGGGCGGGCACGCGTAGCGTTGCCCGTCGTTTGGTTGCCGCGCGTAGCCGCTACGGTGCGCGCGGCGGTCGGGTTCCGGCGCGGCCGGCCGGTCACGCGGCCGCAGCGCCGGATTGCGACGCGGCGGTATTTTCGCGCTGGTGGCCGGCTTGCGCGGTCGGCCAGTCGAACGGCGTGTACGGCAGCGCGCGCTTGTGGCGCGAACCGTCGTAGAAGCGCAGCACCGTTTCGTACACATGGTCGCTGACCGGCTTGCCTTCGAGGAAATCGTCGATCTCGTCGTAGCTGACGCCGTACGCATGCTCGTCGGGGCGCAGCGGGCGCAGCTCCTCGAGATCGGCCGTCGGCACCTTCATCACGGTCGCTTCGTCGCCGCCGAGCGCGCGGGCCACCGCGCGCACGCGGCGCTTGCTCAGGCCCGCGAGCGGCAGGATGTCCGCGCCGCCGTCGCCGAACTTCGTGAAGAAACCCATCAGGGATTCGGCCGCGTGATCGGTGCCGATCACGATGCCGCGCCGTGCGCCGGCCACCGCGTACTGCGCGATCATGCGCTCGCGCGCCTTGATGTTGCCGTGCACGAAATCCTGTTGCGCGGGCGTGTCGAACGCATGACCGGATGCGACCAGCGACGCGAGCATCGCATCGGCGGCCGGCTTCACGTCGACGGTCAGTTCCTCGTCCGCGCGCACGAACGCGAGCGCGCGCTGCGCATCGGCTTCGTCGTTCTGCACGCCGTTCGGCAAACGCATCGCGATGAAGCGCGCATCGTAGTCGTCGGCGCGCAGGCGTTCGACCGCCAGTTGCGCGAGCCGCCCGGCCGTCGACGAATCGACGCCGCCGCTGATGCCGAGCACGTAGGTCCGCAGGCCGGTCGAACGAAGGTATTGCGCGAGGAAATCGACGCGGCGGGCGATCTCGGCCTCGGCGTCGAAATGCGGGGCGACGTTCAGTTCGGCAATGATCGCGCGTTGGCGGCTGGCGTAATCGGCGGATGTCATGAAGAAGGTTCCGGAACGAAATGCAAGGCGCCCATCATAAGCGCAATCGCGGCGGGGCGCCGCGCCGGGCATGCGATCCGGCCGTCTTGCGTTGCTTCGGCGAGACGCGCTGCGTCGCTGTGGTGCACGGTGCGCCGGGCGGGGGCGGGATGCCGCGGGAACGGCATCCGTGAGGCCCGCCTCGATGCGCTCGAGCTTGTCGGCAAGCGTCGGTGCGGCCGTACAACCGCGCACATGTGCGCCCGCGTCAGCGCCGCGCGAGCACGACGCCCGCCAGTGCGAGCGCGAAGCCGAATAGCTGGATCGCCGCGAGCGTCTCGCCGAACAGCAGGTAGCCCTGCAGCGCGGCAAGCGGCGGCGCGAGGAACAGCAGCGACGTCGCGCGCGCCGCGTTGCCGCGCCGCAGCATCCACATCAGCATCGTGACCGCGCCGCCGGACAGGAACACGACGCCCCACACGAGCGACACCCACAGTGCCGGCGCGCCGATCCAGCGCGTTTCATGCAGCAGCGCGACGAAGATCGCCGCGACGATCGCCGCGCCGAAGTTCTGCACGGCGACCGCGGTGCGCAGGTCGGTCTGCGCGAGCTTGCCCTTCTGGTACAGCGAGCCGGCGGTGATCGACCCGACCGCGAGCACCGATACGGCGACCACGAACCACGCAGGCGCTGCGCCCGGCGGCGGCGCGACGCCGCCCGCGACCTTCGGCGCCAGCACGAGCGCGACGCCGGCGAGCCCGAGCGCCATCCCGAACCAGCCGCGCGCGGGCAGCCGCTCGTTGAACAGCGGGACGGCGAGCACGGCGGTGGCGAGCGGCTGCAGCGCGCCGAGCAGCGCCATCACGCCCGCGTTCAGCCCTTGCGCGACGGCCCAGTAGCTCGCGCCGAGATAGACGCCCTGCAATAGCGCGCCCGCGATCAGGTGGCGCGGCCATTCGCGGCGGGCCGGCCACGGCGCGCGCGCGACGAGCGCAACCGCGCCGAACAGCGCGGCCGTGCCCGCGAAACGGGCGAGCAGGAACAGGTTGGGATCGGCGTAGGGCTTGATTGCCCGTGCAACGATGAAGCCGGTGGACCACAGCGCGACGAAAGCGGCGGCGACGATCGAGGTAAGCATGCGAGGCGGGCCGCGATGCGGCCGGACGGAATCGTAAAGTCGGCCAGTATCGCGGGAAGCGGCACCGGCGTCTTGTCGAATCCTGCACTCGTGCCGCGCATCGTGGGAATGCGCCGACGGTCATTGGGTGCCGGGCATCCGGCTTCCGGTACGGGCCGGCTATCGGCGGGCGCGAGCGGTGCGGGCAAGCGCGAAGCTGCGAAGATCAGTCGATCGAGAACGTGTCGAGCGGCTGGTTGGCGCGCGCGTCGGTCGCGAAGCGCACGGCGAGCTGCTCGTAGAGCCGACGCGCCTCGTCGAGCGTCAGGTCGATCCAGTACGGATCGCCGGCCGCATCGTTGAGTCGTTCGGGCGGAAACTGGATTTCGATCACGCTGCCTTTGCGATACATTGTGCGGGCCCCTTTGCCTGGTCTGTCGTTTGACGAAGCGCAAAGTGTAGCAACCGGCACCGCGCCGATTCGCGCGCGTCAGGCAATACAGAATTTCGCTTTCGGGGAATGCGGCCGGCCGCCCGGCCGCGTTTCGCGCCGCAGTCAAATACCGGTAAAGCGGCCGTAATACAATGGCCGGCTTACCCATTACCAGTCGCCCCGGGCGCACACGCGATGCTGGCGGAACAACGTCATCAATACATCCTGTCGGAACTCGGACGGTCGGGCGCGTTGTCGGTCGCGGAACTCGTGCGCTCGCTCGACGTGTCGCGCGAGACCGTGCGGCGCGACCTGAACGCGCTTGCCGCGCGCGGCCTGCTCGTGATGACGCATGGCGGCGCGCTCGCTGCCGACCGCCGCGAACCGAGCCTGTCCGAGCGCGAAGCCGCGAACGCCGACGCGAAGCGCACGATCGGGCGGCGCGCGGCCGAATTCGTGCCCGACGACGCATCGGTGCTGATCGATTCGGGCAGCACGCCGCATGCGGTTGCGCTTGCGCTCGCCGACCGGCACCGGCTGTCGATCTACACGAACGACTGGCGCACCGCGTTCGTGCTCGCGCGGCGCAACGGCAACCGCGTGACGCTGCTCGGCGGCGAACTGTCCGACGACGAGGACGCAACCTTCGGGCTCGACACGATCCACCAGCTCGCGCAATACCATGTCGATTTCGCGTTCGTCGGCGCCGGCGGCATCACGGCCGACGGCGAGTGCACCGACTACTCGCGGATCGCGGCCGAAGTGCGCAGCCGGATGATCGCGGCGGCCGGCACGGCGATCATCGTCGCCGACCATTCGAAATTCGGCCGCGTGACGCCGGTACGGATCAACGGCGCGGCGGCCGCGCGCTATCTCGTGACCGAACGCGCACCCGACAAGGCCGTGCGCCGCGCGCTGACCTCGCGCGGGATCGAGCTGCTCGTGTGCGACTGACGCGCGTCCGACATACAAGGTTCATCGAACCGTCATTCCGCGGGAAGAACCTCTACCGACACTGACCCATTCATTTCGACCGGCCTCGCGGCCAGGGAGCAACGAATGTCCGTCAGCGTGCGCAGCTATCTTTCCCCCACTCTCGTCCTGCTGGCCTTCGACTGGTCCGATGCGCAGTCGCGCAACGATTTCCTCGGCTTCGCGATCCGGCGCACGCCGGGCTTCTGGTCGGCCGACGGCAAGACGCGCGCGCCGAACAGCTGGCTGCCGAACCGGCTGACGTTCGACGGTCCGGCCGCCGACACGCAGGGTGACGCGCCGACCGACCAGGCGCCGATCCAGAAATTCATGTGGTGGGACGCACGCATCGATCCACAGGATCGCGACGCGTCGTTCCGCTACGACGTCTATCCGGTCGTCGGCACGCCCGACGACCTGCACGTGCTCGACGCGCAAGCCGGCGTGTGCGACGTCGTGCTGCCCGCGCATATCGAGGACGGCATCGGCACGTGGTTCAACCGCGCGGTGGTGAGCTCGCAGGCGTTCGCGAAGCAGGTCGCGGCGCTGGGCCTCGCGCCGAATGCGGCACCGAGCGACGCGCAGGCGCTGAAGCTGCGCACGTGGCTCGCGAACGACATGGAACAGGTGTTCGCGGAGATGCTCGACCGCGCGTCGCGCGCGGCGTCGGCCGTCTATCACCTGACCGACACGCTGTGGGCGCTGCCCGCGTTCGAAGCGTTCGGGCGCAAGCACGGCGACGCGTCGCTCGCGATCGTCTACGACGCGCACACGACGGCGCGCAAGGGCAAGCCGCCGCTGCCGTCGCCGAACCAGCCGGCCGTCGACGCGTTGCAGGGGCTCGCCACGCTCGCGCCGCGCGACAAGACGCACATCATGCACGACAAGTTCATCGTGACCGACGCGCCGTCCAACCCGGCGCCCGTGCGGGTGCTGACCGGCTCCGCGAACTTCACGACCGAGGGGCTGACGGAGCAGGCCAACGTGCTGCACACGTTCGATTCGCCTGCGTTGGCCGCGCTGTACAACGATCGCGCGCATGCGCTGGCCGGCAATCCGTCGATCGCGGACACGGCGCGGCTGTCGCCGGGCTGGTCGGCGCCGATGACGATCGGCAGCGCGCAGGTGCGGCTGGCGTTCTCGCCCGAACCGTCGGGGCAGCGCACCGAGATCGACACGATCGTCGCCGCGATCACGGCCGCGAAGCATTCGGTGTCGTTCTGCCTGTTCATGCCGACCGACGCGGCCTTGCGCGACGCGTGCTTCGCGGCCGGCGACCGCGGGCTGATGATGTTCGGGCTGGTGAACAAGATCAACATCGGCAGCGCGACGAAGGCCGACGCCGCGCGCCAGGCCGGCCAGACGCTCGATGCGGCGACGCTCGCGAACCTCGAGCTGTATCACCGCAGCCGCGACAACCACGACGTGATCGACGCCGAGTACTTCTCGCCGGCGACGGTGCCGCAGGGCTTCGAGCCGGAAATGCGGCAGTTTCCGGGCGAACCGGCGCCGGCCTATCCGCCCGTCGTGATCCACCACAAGTTCATCGTGATCGATGCGGAAGGCGCGAATCCGGTCGTCTATACGGGTTCGGCGAACATGAGCCGCAATTCGGAGCAGTACAACGACGAGAATCTGCTCGAGATCCGCGACAAGCGGATCGCGGCGATCTATCTCGCGGAATTCCTGCGACTCTACGAGCACTATCGCGCACGGGCGCTGGCGATCAGTGCGAAGCAGCGCGGCACGAGTACCGGCACGGGCGCGCATGCGCGGCTCGCGCTCGCGCCCGATTCGAGCTGGGCGAAGAAGTACTACGTGGCGGGGAGCCCGGAAGAGAAGGCGCGGATCGCGCTGGCGTCGACCGCGCCGACGGATTGAAGTGCTGACGCGCGAAGGGCACGGACGTTTCGTGCCCTCGGCTGCTACGGCCGCCGCTTACGCGGCGACGTAGCGCAGCACGGCGTCGGCGATCGTGTCGCGATGCCGCGCGCGCAGGCGCGGCGCCGACGGGTCGCGGCCGAACGCGGCGCCGAACGTGTAGCGGTTCGACACGCGGTGGAAGCAGAACGAGCTGATCAGCAGGTGCAGGTCGAACGCATCGATGTCCTTGCGGAACGCGCCGCTTGCCGCGCCGCGCTCGACCAGTTCCTCGAGCGTCTTGATGATGCTGACGTTGCGGTTCTTGAACGACTTGAGCTGTTCGAGATACTTCGCGCCGTGGATGTTCTCGATCGACACGAGGCGGACGAAGTCGCGATGCTTGTCGTGATAGTCGAACGTGAATTCGACGAGGCGGCGCATGCCTTCGCGCGGCTCCATGTCGCCGACGTGCAGTTCCTGCTCGAGCGCGCGGATGTCGCCGTACACCTTCTCCAGCACGGCCTCGTACAGGCCTTCCTTGCTGTCGAAGTAGTAATAGAGCATCCGTTTCGTCGTGTTCGTGCGCTCGGCGATCGCGTCGACGCGCGCACCGGCGAGGCCCATCGCGGAAAATTCCTGCGTGGCGACATCGAGGATGTTGCGCTTGGTTTGCTCGGGATCGTATTTGCGCCGCGCGTCGGACGCAAGCGCGCGGCTTTCGGACGTGGCGGCTTTGCTTCCTGCTTTCATGTGACTTTGTTGTGGGTTCGCGGCGGCTTGGAAAAGGCATTCTAGCATGTGGGAAATCCCCGCCCGGCCGACCCTCCGCTCTAATCGGCAGGGTCGTTTCGGCCGCCGCGGCCGCTCAGCGGCGGCAGGACGCGAGCGCGTCGCGGGCCTGATATGCCGTGTACGTAAGCTGCGCGGCGGCGAGGCCCGCCAGCCCGAACGTGCGCGTGAGCCCGAATGCGCCGAAGCCGTCCGGCACCGGCCGGCCTTCGGCCAGCGCGGCCGCGAGCGCTTCGCCGGCGACCGTGGTCGGCGCCATCCCGTGGCCGCCGAACGCGATCGCGTGCCACACGCCGTCCGCGTCGCGGCCGATCTGCGGCATCTTGTGCCGCGCGTAGCTCATCAGCCCGCCCCACGCGTAGTCGACCTTCACGTCTTCGAGTTGCGGATACACGCGCAGCAGGTCGCGCCGCAGCAGGCGTGCGATCGCGTCCGGGCCGCGGTCGAGCACCGAGATTCGGCCGCCCCACAGGATGCGCGTGTCCTTCAGCGGGCGGTAATAGTCGAACGCGAAACGCGTGTCGTAGATCGCGTACGGCGCGTCGATCGCGTCCGGCAGCCGCGCGCCGAGCGGTTCGGTCGCGATCACGTAGGTGGCGATCGGCAGCACTGCGCGTTCGATGCGCGGCGACACGCCGCGCGCGTAGCCGCCGCCAGCGAACACGACGTCCTTCGCGCGTACCGCGCCCTGCGCCGTGCGCACGAGGTACCCGGCGCCTTCGCGCGCGATGCCGAGCGCGGCCGAGCGCTCGTACACGCGCGCACCGCCGCGCGATGCGGCCGCCGCGACGCCGAGCACGTACTTGAGCGGATGGAAGTGGAATGCGTTCGGCTCGAACAGGCCGCCGTAGTAGCGCTGCGTCTTCAGCCGCGTGCGCAGCGCGTCCGTCGACACGGGTTCCCAGTCGACGCCGAGTTCGCGCTTCATCAGCGTACGCACGCTGTCGAGCCGGGAAGGATCGTCGAACCAGTTCGCGAGCATCACGCCCTCATCGACGATGTCGCAGTCGATCCCGTAGCGTGCGATCCGCGCGCGGATCAGGTCGACCGCATCGACGGTGAGCCGGTACAGCCGGCGCCCTTCGTCGCGGCCGAGCGTGCGCAGCAGGTCGGCGTTGTCGAGGCTGTAGCCGCCGAATACGAAGCCGCCGTTGCGGCCCGATGCGCCGAAGCCGACCCGTTCGCTGTCGAGCACGACGACGTCGCGCACGCCGCGCTCGACGAGGCCGAGCGCCGTGCACAGGCCGGCGAGGCCGCCGCCGACGATGCAGACCTGCGTGTCGGTCGTGCCGGTCAGTTGCGGGTAGGGCTGGCGGGTAACGGTGGCTTCGTAGAAGTTCTGCATGCGATTTCGTTGACTCGTAACGGCGGAAAAACGGACGGCGCGCGTCGATCTTGCCTGAACGCGCGCGCCGCGTCGAATGGGGGCGAGGCGCCGGCTGCCGCGGCCGGGCAGGCGGCCGGCACGAGGCGGGCCGTCAGGCGCCCTGCGCCGGGTTGGCCGGGCGGGCGACGTAGCCCGCGTAGCCGGTTTCGGCCTGCGGTGCCGTTTCGGGTATCGCGTTGCGTTCGATCCACGGCGCGATCTCCATGTCCTCGTAGCGCACCAGGCGGCATTTGCGCACGAGCGCGTAGCCGAGCCAGATCGCGAGGAAGAACGGCAGGCCGATATAGGTCGCGGCGATACTCGCCCAGTCGACCTTGTCGGCGAGGAACGCCTGGTAATCCTGGCCGAGCGCGACGACCGCGCACAGTGCGAACGCGAACAGCGGGCCGAACGGGAACCACTTCGACCGGTACGGCAGCTGGTCGAGCCGGTAGCCCTGCTTGAGGAAACCCTTGCGGAACCGGTAGTGGCTGACCGCGATGCCGAGCCACGTGATGAAGCCGGCCATGCCCGACGTGTTCAGCAGCCACAGGTACACCGTCTTGTCGCCATACAGCGACGTGAGGAAACACAGTGCGCCGACGGCGGTCGTCGCATACAGCGCGTTGCGCGGCACGCCGCCCGGCGACAGCTTCGCGAACAGCTTCGGCGCGCGGCCTTCTACGGCGAGGTTGTAGAGCATCCGCGTCGACGCGTACATGCCCGAGTTGCCGGCCGACAGCACGGCCGTCAGGATCACCGCGTTCATCACGCCGGCCGCGAACGCGAGGCCCGCGTGGCGGAACACGAGCGT